>ENA-UOOK01005860-UOOK01005860.1-fermentation-metagenome-genome-assembly--contig:-NODE-5860-length-12123-cov-3.841813_pt1 | contig 12123 bp, 7 predicted proteins | sample MGYA00245777_ERZ724023 | MGnify/ENA primary metagenome ERZ724023 (study PRJEB28704, sample SAMN03018312) | fermentation metagenome | biome: anthropogenic terrestrial biome; feature: soil; material... | reverse complement strand
CAGCCCACTCACCTCCCCGTGATTTGTAGTGTACCGTAAGCCCTATTGGCTATTATAAAATAAATATCGCTCAGAAGCACTTTTCGTTTCGTTTTGTGCCTTGAGCGAAGCGAAAGGAATGAATATATATATGAAAGCATTGAGATATCTTGAACCCAATAAACTTGAAATTCAGGATATTGCAAAACCCAGCCCCAAAAAGAATGAGGTACTGCTGAGGGTAAGATCCTGCGGCATCTGCGGCAGCGATGTACACGGATACCTGGGCCTTACAGGCCGCAGAACTCCACCCATGACCATGGGCCATGAATTTTCCGGAGAAATCGTTGAGGTCGGTGCGGATGTAAAATCATTGAAAGCGGGCGACAGAGTAGCCCCCTACCCCGTCGATTTCTGTGAAGAATGCGATATGTGCAAAAAAGGCGATTTTCACCTTTGTAAAAACAAGCGTCAATTTGGCGTATTGACCGTCGACGGTGCTTTTGCAGAATACATATGCCTGCCCGAGAAACTCTGTTTCAGAATTGCAGATAATGTTTCCTTTGATGTGGCAAGCCTGATGGAGCCTCTTGCTGTAGCCTACCATGGCGTGGGACGTGCCGGAAGCCTTAAAGATAGGACTGTCTTGATTGTGGGCGCAGGGACCATTGGTCTTTTAGCCCTGGCCTGCATCAAAATGCAGAAACCATCAAAAATTTTTGTTTCGGATCTAAGCGATTTTCGTCTTGGAATGGCAAAAAAGATGGGCGCCGATGTTTTGATCAATTCCTCAAAATACGAATTGAGGCAGATCATCGACCGGGAAACTGGCGGCAAGGGTGTCGACATGGCCTTTGAAGCCGTGGGTGCCACCGCTTCGGTCAAGAGTGCAATGAGTGCCCTGGCTTTTGGCGGCACTGCTGTTTGGATAGGAAACAATAAGCCGCTTATTGAGGTCAACATGCAGGAAATAGTGACCAGGGAGCTCAAGGTCTATGGCTCATTCCTCTACAGCCTCAATGATTTTAAGACGGTTGTGGATCATTTGAACAATGAAGAGCTGGATGTCAGCGAAGTCATCAGCCTGAATATTCCGCTGGAAAAGGCGCCGGACCTCTTTGATAAACTGGCGCACGATCCCGGCGCCTTGATCAAAGTGATAGTGAATCCTTAAGACAGTTTAGAATTCTCATAGTTTACAAATCAGAAAAATCCTCATGCGGCCGATGGATATCATTAGCCGCTTTTTTTTGCAACTCCGGCCCAATCCATCAGGCCGCCTCTTATTCATGAAATATAAATATAGAATTGCTAAAGTAAACCATTTTCCGGAAGGATCGTCTAATAGGTTAAGGCAGTAATTTCTATATTTTGGTGAAGCCAGGTCCAATTTAAGGAGGTACATGTATGTGTAAAAGAATTCTTGCGATGTTGCTTATTATGGTAATGTGCACTACAATGCTGTTTGTCGACAGCCCTTTCAACCCTACAGTAAAGGCTTTAGCCAGCTCTTACAAAAACGGGTTCTCCGTTGTTCCCGAGAAGGAGAAGGAGGACGAGACCGGCGTAGCTCTGGACAGCGGCTTTATTTTAACCGCGCAAGAGAGCATTACCTTAGATTACGTCAAGGCTAATGTTTCGCTGCGGAACGGCGAACCCCTTAAAGCGGTTCAGACTCCAGACGGAAGTTTTTTATTAAAGCCGGCCCAGCCGCTGGAGCAAAACAAGATCTATTTCATTGATATTAAAACGCCCGCCGGTCAAACAGTCAGCTTTGCCTTTCAAACCACCCGTGATTTTTCCGTTCTGGGCAGTCTTCCTGAAAACATGTCCAGCAACGTGCCCGTTGATACCGGCATCGAATTATATTTTTCCTATCCCGATATAAAGGATATTGCCAAGTATTTTGAGATCAGTCCCAAGGTTGAGGGGCGGTTCGAAACCGACGGATATACCACCGTATTTATTCCAAAAAAGCTTGAAGAAAAGACCATTTATACAGTAACGGTCAAGAAAGGCCTTGCTTATGGAAAGGGCGCTGTTTTGCAGAATGATTATACTTTTTCATTTGAGACTTCTGCAAATATAAACAGCACCGCCAATCCCTCCCCCGGTTCTCTCTATGTAAGCAGTGACTGGTTTGAATTCGGCAGTATGGAAAAGCCCGCTATACCGTTTGAACTCTATTTAAACAGCCGCGCACCCTCTGCTGAATTAACCTTAAAGGTTTTCCAGTTCAAAACCCCTGATGAATTTGTAAAAGCGCTGCGGGAAAAGGAAAAATCCCCGTCCTGGGCCCCCTTTGCCGCCGAAAAAAATAAGCTGAAAACCGATTCCCTTGACAAAGTGCTGGAATTTAAACAGACCTTTGATCTGACCAAATGGCAGTCCAAATACATGATGTTCCCCGAAACCATAAAAGAAGGCTTTTATCTCATCGAATTATCCAATGAAGATCTTTCTGCTCAGGCCTTCCTGCAGATCACCGATGTTTTGAGCTATATCGTCGGCGATAAGGACAGCACTTTATTATGGCTCAATAATTTAAAATCAGGATTACCCGAAAAATCTGCCCAGGTCAGCTATTATGACGGCGGAGAAAACCTGCAAACCAATACGGACGGCCTTGTAAAACTGTCAAATCCAAAAAAGACCGATACCGAAAATATAGCGGCCAGAGATCTCTATAAAGTAAAAACCGCCGACGGAAGGCTGAGTGTGCTAAACGCCGGCTATTCCTACCAGCCATATGAAAACAATGGCAATGAGGGTCTTTACTGGAGATATATCCAAACCGACCGTACCCTCTATAAGCCCAATGATAATGTGGCCTTCTGGGGCTATATCAAAAGCCGGACAGACGGCTCTGTCCCTGACAAAGTGACGGTTGAGCTGGCAAACGGAGCTTACCGCTATCCTGTAAAAATCAATGGGGGCCGCTATATACCCTTCCTTTCAAATCCCCTTGATACCTTGACGCTAGAGGCCAATAACGGCTTCTATGAAGGAAATATAAAGCTGCCCGCCCTGGACCCCGGTTCTTACACCATTACGGTAAAAGACGGCGATACGGTGCTTTCAAGAACCTATTTCAGCGTGGAAAACTATGTGAAGCCCCAGTACCAACTGGAAATCAGCTCCGATAAAAAGGCTGTATTTGTTGGAGATAAAATCAAATTTACAATAAAAGCATCCTTTTTTGACGGCACACCGGTATCCAATGTTCCCTTGAATTACAGCATCGACACCTACTCCAATACAGTAAACGGCAAGGGCGTCACCGATCTGAACGGAGCTCTCGACGTGGAATACACCCCTGATTACAACAGCGATATGCAGGGAGATTTTTACTACACCCTCCATGCAAGCGCACAATTCCCCGAAACGGGCGAAATTTCAGAATACTATAATTTCCGCGTTTTTGCCAATGATATCACCTTCCAGGCCAATGGTGAAATTGACGGCAGCAAAGGCACCCTTGATCTGACTGCCCATCGTGTCAAGCTGGACTCTCTCAATGATGAGGACCCCCAAAATGACGATTATCTCGGAAATCCCGCAGCCGCGCAAAGCTTTAAGGTAAATCTGTATCAGATCATCTGGGAAAAAACCGAGGTGGGTGAGGAGTATGACGCCATTAACAAAGTCGTACGGAAGCTGTATGAATACCGCGAAAAATCCACCCCCGCCGGTCATACTACCCTCACTACCGATAAGGAAGGGAAGGCCCAGTATAAATTTTCCGCCGATATGATTGAGGCCGGTTTCTGCAAAGCTGAAATCACAACCAAAGACCATAAAGGCCGTACTATGAAGAGGACGGTCCGGCTCTATGCAAAGGGAGGCACTGCCTATCCGCGGGATTATGAATACTATACGCTAAAAGCTGATAAAGAGAGATACAAGACCGGTGAAACAGTGACCGCTCAGGTGATGAAAAATGATCAGCAGCCTTTGAAAAATATGCGCACACTTTTTGTGCAGGCCAGAAACGGCATTCAGCATTACCAGGTAAACAGCCAGCCCGCATTCAGCGGGGCATTTCCGGGAAACTATGCCCCCAACTACTATCTCAACGGGATTGTCTTTAATGGCAAAAGCTATATAGAAACCACCCGTGCCATTGCCTACGATTATAATGAAAAGAAACTGGATCTTGATGTCCGGACAGATAAATCCTCCTATAAGCCCGGCGAAACCATGACCGTCTCGGTAAAAGCTGCGGATATCAACGGAAAAGCCGTTCCGGCCATGGTTAATATCTCCCTTGTTGACGAGGCATTACTGAAGCTGTCGGGACAGGATTTAAATCCCCTGACCGAGCTTTACAGCTGGATTCCCGACGGCCTTATAAGCCATTACGGATATCCTGTCGTCATTCGCAGTGCAAGAGCCGGAGGAGCACTATATGGCAGTACAGTCAATGATATGGCAAATTCGGCTGAAATGAAGGCTGCTGAAAGCGAGGCTCCGGCGGCTATGCCGACTGAAGCTCCGGCCGGCGCTATGGACGGCGGAGCGGCTCCTGTCCGCTCCGACTTTAAGGATACTGCCCTGTTCAAAACCATTCAGCTTGATGAAAACGGTTTTGGCACTTACACCTTCAAGCTCCCGGACAATATTACCTCATTCAGTCTGGCCGCCGCGGCGGTTTCCAGCGATCTGCATGCAGGCTCCGATATACAGTCCGCAAAAGTATCCATGCCATTCTTTATCAACGATTCCTTAAGTCTGGATTATCTTAAGGGAGATAAACCCTATGTGGGTCTGACCGCCTATGGTGAAAGCCTTGCCGAAAATGAAGACGTGAGCTTTGAAATCACCGTCCGGGAACTGCCGGACTTTAAGCAGACCGCTTCGGCAAAAGCCTTTGAGCGTGTTTATCTGCCTCTCCCCGAAGCCCTGTCCGAAGGCAGCTATACCCTTGTCATGACCGCAAGATCCAAAACAGGAAAATCAGACAGTCTCAGCCGTACCATAACCGTTTACCCATCCTACAGAACCATTGAAACAGCAACCGTCAAGGACCTGGCAAAGGGGCTAAAAATGGATGCGGGCGAGAGCGGGATCACCACCCTGATTTTCTCGGATGCCGGTAAGGCCCGCCTCCTCCACTCCCTCCTCAGCCTTTCCTGGGATTTCGGAAAACGCCTTGACCAGAAGCTGGTGGCCGATTCTGCCGGAACGCTGCTGGAAGAGGTGCTGAAGAATGAAAGCTACAAAAAACCGGAGATCAAAATAGACACGGCTTCCTACAAGAATGACGACGGCGGCTATGGAATACTGCCCTACGCCCAAAGCGATCCGGAGTTTACCGCTCTTATCACAGGGCTTATGAAGAATGCGGCCGATGTAAATTCCCTGAAACTGTATTTCTATGAGGTCATGGCATCCGGAAATACGGTCCCGGCCTCTGCCCTTTACGCCCTGGCCGTATTAAATGAACCGGTGCTCTTGGATCTGGACAGGACCGCAGCCGTACAAAATCTTTCAACAACCGACTATATATTTCTGGGATTGGCCTACGAAGCGCTCGGAGATTTATCAAAAGCCCAGGAACTCTATGAGAACAGGGTGGCGCCTCAGCTTGAGCGCAAGAATCCCTATATCCGCATAAAGGTCAGGGATGGCAATACCGATGTTTCCTACAAAGAGACCGCCCTGGCAGCAGTTCTTGCCTCCGGGGTCAACAGTCCCGATGCAGAAAAACTCTATGCCTATACCGAAAACAATTCTTCCAAAACCCAATATATTGGAGTTGAAAAGATACTCTATCTCCAGCATGAGATCACCAAGCTTTCGGATACTCCCGCCTCATTTGAGTACAGAATGGGCGGCAAAACTTACACCGCCGGCCTTGAAGGAGGCAGATGTGAGATTCTGAAGATTCCTTCCGTCAATATCGGGCAGTTCGAGGTTTTAAGCGTTACCGGCGACATCTCTGTTTTATCTCTTTATACCGCTGCCTTTGCCAAAACAGACAATGACGCAGGCATCACAATGACGCGAAAATACTATGACGCGGCCACCGGAAAGGAAACATCGGTCTTTCAGGCCAATGACCTGGTAAAGGTGGAGATCAGCTATAATATTGACAAAACAGCCATCGACAATACCTATGAAATCAGCGATTACGCCCCTGCCGGATTAAAGCCCCTGGATAATCCATGGAGCCATGGTATCAGGGATGCCCATGGCTGGTACTACCGCCAGTTTGACGGGCAGAAGGTCACTTTTGTGGTGGGTAAGAATTCAGATGAAAATGCTCCCAAGCCCCTGGTTTACTATGCGAGAGTCGCAAGCCCCGGCACGTATATTGCTGAGGGTACAGTAGCTCAGGGTTCCATCGTAAAATCCAGTATCGTGACCGCAAAGGATGCCAAAATTGTGATCAAACCTTAAACAGATTCCATGGATATTCTTCAGGCGGAGAGGATGTGAATTGCATCCTCTCTTTTTTTGTAGGATGCATGAAGGCAAGACTGCAGGACCACAGCGCAAGCCTGTCGTCCTTTTTCCCTTTATAGCCGTATTTGGTATCCCCAAAAAGAGGGGTTCCGTTATGGGACATCTGTACACGGATCTGATGGCTGCGTCCCGTCAGCAGATGCACTTTAACCAGGCTGTACTCTCCAGATTGGCCCAAAACCTCATAGTCGAGAACGGCTTCCTTGCCTTTAGGCGTATTGGGTGAAACGATCTGCACGGTATTTGTTTGGGGATCCTTTAAAAGACAGTCGGTGAGCCTTCCCTTTGCAGGCTGAGGCGAGCCCTTTACCACGCAGAGGTAGGTCTTTTCCAATTGGTGCTCCCGGATTTGAGAAGAGAGCCGGGACGCGGCCTTGGAGGTTTTGGCAAAAACCATCACTCCGCCCGCCGGCCTGTCCAGTCTATGTACTAATCCAAGAAACACATTTCCCGGCTTATTGTATTTTGCCTTCATCTCCTCTTTGAGAATGGTCAGTAAATCCAAAGCCCCGCTGATATCTGCCTGAACAGGGATATCGGGGGGCTTTGCCACCACAAGCAAGTGATTGTCTTCATATAAAATCTCGGTACTCACAGAATTTTCCTTTCCGTCTCCCCTATTTCTTTAGAATATCTGATTGAACATTTCAGCCAGCTTGATCTTTGAGCTTTCAACCAGTTCCACAATGCGGAACTTTATCTTAACAGGCACATTGCTCCTGTCGGTAACATCTGTAATGAGGCTGTAATTAGCGGCGCCGATATCGTTTTTCAGCTCATTCATGGCTTCCTGGTCTATTTGAAGGCTGTTGGCATCTGCAACGCAAAGGGGAGGAAACATTACACACCACCAGTTAAGGCCCTTCGCCTCGCCCAATTCCACCCGGAGCGCTTCATACATCCCGGCAGGAAGGGCCAGGTTCCCGTATTCTTTCGTGGGGAAGGCATAGACGCCATATTTTACATCAACCGGGTCAGCAGAACCGTTTTTCTCCAAAACGCCGGCTGCCACTTTTTTTAGCTCGGGAATGCTGTTTTTTAAATATTGGGCCGCTTCATCCCGAGTAGCGCCATCGGGATATCTGGTATTCATATGATTAAGAATAGCATCCCTTACCTTTAACTTCAATGCCTGATCCTCAGAAGAATCACTGTTGGCTATGATATGCAATCTAACAACATTACCGGCAATTTCCTTCTGCGTGGAAGTGCTATATATAATACATATTGCCAGAACGACCAGCAGAAATTTTGAAACTGCCGAAATAAGATGAGCCGCCGAACCGGTTCTTTTTAATGCCGATATAATTTTTTCCTTGTTAAACTTCATCATAATCACCATCCATTTTTCTGTCCTACTTCAATTATTCTCTGAATCCAATATTTCAATTCAGGAGGACAAATTTCCCATGGCTTTATGAGGGAGGTCTGCCATCAAAAAAAGAAATTTTGATTTTTACAAAAATTTTATACGGCAATTTAATCCGGCTATGTCCTAAGTCCTAGTCAGATTTAAGAAGAACAGCATATTCAGCGCGGTTTCATAGGATGTTATGATTTATTATAGGGAAGGAATCTTAAAACCGGTTTAAGTATAAGGAGAGCGCCTATCGAATGGTAAATAATATCAACCTGTCTCTGCCTTCCTGGTATAAGGCGGAAAAAGAAACAGCCACTATTCTGTATAAGCTGACGGACAGTCAGGAATTATCCTTTTATTTAAAAAACCCTGACCCCTTTATCCGCCGGCTCGCCATTTTAAGGGCGGGACAGTTAAAGTGCAAAGATTCCTATACACTCTTAAGCGGCATACTGGACGATAAGCTGGAAAGTGAAGAAAATCGCGAGCTTGCCGCCCTTTTTATGCAGAAGCTGAACCATGACCTTCAATTAGGTTTTTTTATCAGCAACTCCTACCTTTCCAAATATACCGGTGAGGAAAATATCGAAGAACTATTAGATATTGCTGTCACCGACACCTTTCCGGATATCCGTTTTCATTTTGAAAATGCACTTATTGAGTCCAGGCTCCATTTTGACAATGAATTTTTAAAAAGCAATCTGGACGAAAAAGCCTATGATTTTCCTTTCTCTCTTAAAGACTGGCTGAGCCACTGTTCCGCCGGGATTTTGACGGATCTTAAAAAAGGCGTTAAAAGAGTTGCCCGCAGCCTTTTTATAGAATACCCCAAAAAGGGCGTTTTATGGGCGGCATCACTGCCAAAACAGGTGGCCCCTAAAAAACTGGGGCAGGAAACGAGAACCGAAGGCGCCCAAAAAAATACTTTGGTACAGGCAAAAACCAGAAGGACGCGCTTTCATAAGGCATATACCTACCGTCCGCCCTTGTCTTCAAGGCTGAAAGGGCTGCTGCGGAAAATAGCAAAGTTTGTTTTTTTCCCCTTCCGGTTCATTTTTCATTTTAAATGGGTCATTCTTATCACCCTGATTATTTTGTACGGTATTTTTTCCTTTACAAGGCCGGGCCAACTATATCTGTTCAGAATTAATCCCAAGGTCTATTACATGAATACCGGCTTTTTAGAGCGGACAAAAAAGTCGGTTATAGAGATTATCAACAGCAATGAGACACTCGCTGCCATACTGAATCATGCAGCGCCGTCCGCTTCGCCCCCAACGGTCCAGGAGGAGCCTGCCGTAAAATTCGCAGTGACCGCTCCCAAGGGCCTATATCTTCGCAGTGAGCCGTCCGCCCATTCGCAGAAGCTGGTCCTGATGAAACTGGATACCGTCGCTGAATTTATGGGGGAAGAGAAGATTGACAGCTCCGGCGTTAAATGGCTCAAGCTCAAGATTGATGAAACTATTGGCTGGGCCAATGCACAATGGCTTAGGGAGGGAAAAAAATGAATGAGGAGACAATCGAAAGACGAAAAATTCTGGCCGTTGATTTGCTCACCCGGCTCAAAAGTGTCCGGGACCATCTAAAGGAAATCATGGCCGACCTGGGCGATTCATCGGGAGATTTTTTAAATAAAGTATATACCGACAATTATGATAAGATCGAGGAAAAAGTTGACCTGTTCAATAAAAATGTAGAACAGGTCAAAGAGCTGAATATTCAAATGACCGCGGCCATGAACGACTGGTACCGGTTTATTAAGGATGATAAAGAGCTCTCCAGCCCTTTATTTCCCCTTCGTCTTCGTTTGAAACGAAAGCAGCTCAAGGGAAAAATAAAGGAAATCAAACAGGAGATCACCGGCATCGGCATCAAGAACCGGCTGATCGGCGAGGATATTAAACGTATGGAAAGCACCCTGGAATATGAGGCCACCCTCCGGCTCAAAAAAGATGTCCGGTATGAGGACTATCTTACCCATTTGAAGCTCAAATCGCAGCTTATTGAAGAAATCAGCTATCTCCTGCCCACCCTTCCCGGTATCTGCATTGACAAAATCCATTTGGATCATCTGGATGAAGCAATCTCCGCTTTAAAGGCCTGAACACGAAAGAAAAACCTTTCTTTTCGCTTCGATTCGCACCGCTCCCCAAGGACCTTAACGTTATTTATGGTGCCTTAGAGTGAATTAAAGTGTGCCCTCGAGAAAATCCGTCCTGGATTTTACTCGGCAGCTACGCAATCCTGCTTCGCTTACACACTTTAATATCACTCACGGCACTTTTTTTAAAACGAACGATCTTATTCTTCAATTTTCAGCGGAATTTGATTCTCCGCCGCAAATTTTTTAATTTTCTCCAATGCGGGATCCTCTTTTGATGGCCTGGGCTCTGCTCCAAGCATTTTTTCATCAATGATTCTGACCGATACCTCCAGGCCCATGGTATTTTTAATGGCTTCCTGAATGACTTCGATACTGTCATTCCGGCTTAAAACTGTTTTTTTAAGCCCATCGTCGCCGGGCACCACCACGCTTGCCGTGCCATCTGAAATCCGGCATGAAGTATCCAGCAAATAAGCGTATATCTTCATTTTGCCTGCCGACCGAATATATTCTATAATATCCGGCCACTGCTCCAGCATCTTTATCCCAGGCTCTATAGCGGCCTCCTTTTTCTCAATCCTTTTCACTTCGGGCTGTTTTGGAGCAGAAGCTGTTTCTTTCCGCTGTTTCACAGGGCCCTGCAGCTGGGAGAATTTGCTTTCCAGCTCCGAAAGGCGCGACTCAAGCTCCGAAATAGCGCCATTTGAGCAGTCTCCAGCCTGGGCTATACCGGCCGAACAGAGTTTAATGGCTGTCACCTCGAGAAGGATCCGCTGGTTTTCAGACCATTTAAGCTTGTTTTCTGTTTCTGAAAGTTCGCTGATGACGGACAGGACCCGTTCCATTGAAATGCGCTCTGCCGCTTCCCTGATGGGACGAAGCTCGGCATCATCCGCTTCAATAAGTTTTAAGGCCTCTCCACCCGTCTTTATCAGCATGAGGTTCCTGAACCATTCTATCACCTGGGTGCATAAAGGCTGCAAATCCCGTCCTTCATCCATGGCTGTTTTGATGGCATTCAATACACGCCGGGCATCTCTTTCAACAATGGCGTCTGAAAATTCATCAATGGTTTTTGAGGCTGTAAGCCCGGAAATTTCAGCCACAATCTCACGGGTTATCACGTCCTTCCCCAGAGAAATGCACTGATCCAAAAGACTTATGGCATCCCGCATTCCCCCTTCAGACAGGCGTGCTATGAGCTGAAGGGCACTGCGGTCGGCCTGAATTTTGCAATCGTCGGCAATCACCTGGAGTCTGGAAACCAGGCCTTCCATTGTAATCCTTTTGAAATCAAACCGCTGGCACCGGGATAAAATAGTGGCCGGAAGCTTATGGGGTTCGGTGGTCGCAAGGATAAACACCACATTCTGGGGAGGCTCCTCCAGCGTTTTCAAAAGCGCATTGAAAGCGCCCGTTGAGAGCATATGAACTTCATCTATAATATAAACTTTATATTTGGTGACGGCCGGGACATACATGACCGCTTCCTTTATTTCGCGCACGTCATCAACGCCGTTATTGGAGGCGGCATCGATTTCCACCACATCAATGATGGAGCCATCCAGAATGCCCCGGCATATCCGGCACTGGTTGCAGGGATTACCGCCCACGGGCTCAAGACAATTGATGGCACGGGCAAAAATCTTAGCCAGAGTGGTCTTCCCTGTGCCCCGGGTTCCGCAAAAAAGGTATGCATGGCTGATGGAATTCTTGGTGATACAGTTTTTAAGTGTGGTCACGATATGGCGCTGTTCCACAACATCTTCAAAAGTCAGCGGCCTCCATTTTCTGTATAGAGCCATATGAGCCATTTGCCGTCACATTCCTTTCAAGTTCTAAGACATACAAAAACTTACGATCCTTTTATCAGGCAATCGAAATTGATATGAAAGATTCTATAAGAAACTTTCTTAAAGGCTTTAATTGCGTTACTATAAATTATATCCAAACCCCGGACAAAATGAAATACCGGAAAAGGATAACAAAAAAACGAGGATCGACCTCGCTTTTTTAATATAAACCGCGCACCTGCCTTCGACAGACAAGTACAAACGTCTCATGCACAGTATACTCAAACCAGGCAAACTCGCGGCACACCCAGAGGTTCCGCTTACCGCTGCTTCCTCCCGGACCTGACGGAGTTCACGTTTCTGAATTGCGCAAGACCCAATCTTCATTGTCTTCATTTCAAGGCCCTGGTTCTACA
>ENA-UOOK01005859-UOOK01005859.1-fermentation-metagenome-genome-assembly--contig:-NODE-5859-length-12125-cov-3.885336_pt1 | contig 12125 bp, 11 predicted proteins | sample MGYA00245777_ERZ724023 | MGnify/ENA primary metagenome ERZ724023 (study PRJEB28704, sample SAMN03018312) | fermentation metagenome | biome: anthropogenic terrestrial biome; feature: soil; material... | reverse complement strand
GGTTATGGTTATTTGTGGTAAAAATAAAGAATGTAGTGTTTTCAATGCTTTTAGAGCTTTCCGCTCGAAAAAGTTGACCCCTCTAAGGGAGAAAAGACAAAAACGAAAAAATCGCACAAAGCGTGGACAGCACAATTTAGAAAGATGACAAACCCGCTACCTACTGAAAACACTGGATAATTCGGAACCTCTGTCTTTTATGTTACATAGGATAAGAGCTTGTCGACAGTTTTATTTAGAAAGATGACAAACCCGCAATCCATTGAGAACACTACCTTTATTGGCTATTTCTCTCCTAAAATCAGAATTGCTATATATGGGTATATAATTAAGACGCTCTCAATTTAGAGATGACAAACCCCGTACCTACTGAGAACACTACATAATTCGGAACATCTGTCTTTTATGTTATATAGGTAGAAGAATATCAGCCAATAGAAACAAAAACTATAGTTTGTGAAGATTGTGGAAAAGAATTTGTATTTACAGAAGGTGAACAGGAATTCTACAAGGAAAAAGGATTCCAAAATGAGCCTCAAAGATGTCCCGAATGCCGAAAAGCTAAAAAACAGCAGAGAAGAAATACTAACTCAGGTTCGCGCAGATTCGGCGATGACAGGATGTAAAGCATCCAGGAATATCACCAGGGAGAGTTCATAACTCTCCCTTAATAATTTAGGAGGTATTTATTAATGAAAAATATTCCTCTGTATGAAGTAAGAAAAATTAATGATCTTAAGGAAATGATAACTTCAAGTGTAGAATTATATAAAGATAAACCAGTCTTTTGGGTAAAGCAAAAAGGTCAAAAAGATCAGAATGGTCAGGATGGTTATCAATCAATATCATATAAACAAATGAAGGCAGATTTGGACGCTCTAGGAACTGCCCTTGTAGATATGGGTTTAAGTGGGAAAAGAATAGCAGTTATCGGTGAAAATAGATATGAATGGGCTATATCATACCTTGCAGTAGTTACAGGAACAGGTATAGTTGTTCCAATTGATAAAGAATTGCCTCAAAGCGAAATTATAAGTTTAACAAAAAGAGCCGAGGTTAATGCAATAATATTCTCAGGTAATAATTATTCAGTTATAAGTGAAATAATCGCAAACAAAGATAATCATAATATAACTTTCATAAATATGGATGGTTTACAGACAGAAAATGGTATACTTGCATATAAAGATCTTATTTCTAAAGGAAAAGAGCTTTTAAATAAAGGTGATTCACGTTTTATAAATTCAACTATAGATGCAAAAAAAATGAGTATCCTTCTTTTTACATCTGCAACAACAGAAAAATCAAAAGCAGTTATGTTATCTCATAATAATATTTGTATAAATCTTATGTCCATGAGTTCGATGATTTATATCGCTCCTTCAGATATATTTTTCTCCATTCTTCCTCTACATCATACATATGAATGTACTTGTGGTTTTTTATGTCCAATTTACAGAGGGGCTTCTATCGCTTATTGTGAAGGTTTGAGGCATATACAAAAGAATCTTCAAGAATCCAAGGCTACTGTCATGCTTGCAGTACCTCTAATTTTTGAAACTATGTACAGACGTATTTGGGATCAGGCAAAAAAGAGTGGTTCAGATAAAAAATTAAAAACAGGTTTAAAGCTTAGCAACTTTTTAAGAAAATTCGATATTGATATAACAAAGAAATTATTTGCTCCCATATATAGTAGTTTTGGTGGAAATATCAGACTGTTAATTAGTGGTGCAGCAGGTATAAATCCTGTTGTAGCTAAAGGATACAGAGACTTGGGTTTGTTTTTCATTCAAGGATATGGCCTTACTGAATGTAGTCCTATAGCTGCCCTTAATCGTGACGTAGACTTTAAAGACGATGCCGCAGGTCTTCCCCTTCCTGGTATGAAAATAAAAACAGATAGTCCAAATGAAGAAGGAATTGGCGAGATAGTGGTTAAAGGTGATAATGTCATGCTTGGTTATTATGGCAACCCCGAAGCGACGAACAAAGTTTTAAAAGATGGATGGTTTTATACTGGAGATTTGGGTTTTATTGATAAGGATGGTTTTGTACATATTACTGGAAGAAAAAAACATGTTATCGTCACTAAAAACGGAAAAAATATTTACCCAGAAGAAATCGAAACTCTCCTTAATCAAAGCAAATATATAAAAGAATCCTTAGTTTACGGAAAAGATGACCCTGAATATGGGGATGTTGTAGTCTCAGCTGCGATTGTTCCAAATATTGAAAATATGCAAGAAGACGCTCAAGGGAAAATTTTATCCAAAGATGAAATACATGAACTAATACGCAAGGAAGTAAAACAAATTAATAAGAAACTGGTTATATATAAGTATATTAGGGATTTTAATATAAGAGAAAATGAATTCGCAAAAACAACAACGAAAAAGATTAAACGCTATATGGAAAAGGTTGATTAGTTTTTGTTTTAACAAATCTATATGTGGTATATAAGTTATATTATATTTATTTAATAATTGATTTTGCCCTAATCCTGGTTATTATTATGTTGACATGTAAATAATAGCTTTAGGATTTGTTAAGAAGGAGGTTTTATTATGACTGTAAAAGTTTATTCTACACCTACTTGCCCTTGGTGCACAGTAGCAAAAAAATATCTTGCTTCTAATAATGTAGCCTATGAAGATTTAGATGTATCTGTAAATAGACAAGCAGCACTTGATATGGTTCAAAAATCTGGTCAAAGAGGTGTTCCTGTTATAGAAATTGACGGTAACATTATTATAGGCTTTAATCAGAATGAAATCGACAAGTTAATAAAAAAGTAAGCTTCTCATTGAAAAAAATTAGCGACTAAAGAAGCTTTTTTTGTAGGGATAAAGGGACAGGTACCTTGTCCCTTTATCTTTTTAATTTAGTTGGGAGAGATAATTTTGACAAAAAAGAACAGAAAAAAAATACTTTCTATTGAACAAAAGCTTAAAAAGTATACAAGAAGATTTTACATTCTTTTATCATTTTTTATTGCCTTTATTGCTATTACTGCTTTTTACATTTATCTCAATTATGATTATTTAGTATTTAAGCACTTTATCTCACAACACTATATTTATACTGATGCGCTTGACACTCTTTATGAAAATCAGATTAATAGAGATGTTGATGGCAAGTATTATAAATATTTTGATAATATTGTAATAGCTACTGTAACAGAAAAAATTCGGAAAATTAATAATGATAGGTACACTTATCTTTATACTCCTGAACAATTTACGCAATATAAACAAGAAGAAAAAGAAGAAGCTGCTGCCTCAGAATTTAGAGTTTTAAATACCAATACTTCTTATATAAAAATCACCAACTTTTCCGATTATACCTGGGAATTCATGGATAGCAAAGCATCTGATATTAAAAAATATCCTTATCTGATAATTGATATGAGAAGCAACTACGGCGGTGACATAATGGCTATGAACAAAATGACAAACCTCTTTTTGCCTAAGGGCAGTGTAATTGCAGTAGATAAAATGCGGATGTTTAATAAAACATATAGAGCTAAGAAGGGTATTCCGTTTGATCTTGAAAAAATAATTATACTTCAAGATAAAAACACTGCTAGTGCCTCCGAAGGATTTATTGTGGCTTTGAAAGATAACCTTGATAACGTAACTCTAATTGGAGATAAGACCTTTGGAAAAGGAATTGGCCAATTTACTATGCCTTTAAAGAATGGTTTTGCTGTAAAGGCAACAACCATGCTCTGGTACACTCCAAAAGGTATTAATATTCAAGGCAACGGTATTGAACCAGATATTTATTATCAGGATCAGAATATAATCGATTTTGCCATAGAAAAATTATCCGAAAGTTAACAAGAGGAGTGTCCCCTTGACGCTCTTTTTATATTTTCCGCTGCAAAGCTTTTGCTCCCCAAATACAAGGACTACTACACTTATAATCTTGGAATTTACAGCGTGGTACTGCAATATAGTTCTTATCATCCTGTTTAGTTACGTACTGTTCAAGATATTCTTTAATTTCATTATTTGCAGGGCTTAAGTTTAAAATATACTCAATAAGTGTTTCCCCAGTCTGTTGGGCAATTTCAAGCTGAGCGCAGCCACATAATCTTTCTTTTGCCTTAAGGATGAAGTTTTCATATGTACCTCGTTCATTTATTTGAATTAACATTCCCTGAGGGAAAACTTCAGAAACAGTTTGAATGTCTTGTAACCAGTCATTTTCTAGGCAGTCGTCTCCCTTGTTATTTTCCGTCCTTATTATTGGAGGAATATAAAATTTAGTTTTGCTATCAATATTAAATTTTTCTCCTGCATCGTATTCTGGAACTCTTATTCTGTAGTCCAAAGTCCTATGCCTGTGAGCCTGGGCCAGTTGTGCGAAACTCCCCAAATAATTTATTGAATAGTTTTCTCCAAATTCGTTTTGACGGTTTTTTCTTATGTCAAATAATGAAAGACTTTTATTCTTTATATCATTATTCAGATTTGGAACATCAAATTCCTTACATTCTTCTATAAACACTAGCATACATTCCTTAAGTTTTCTATTAAAGGCTGTATCCTCAGCTTCTTGGACAAACTTCTTCATCATACCTATAATACAACTCATTTGTCTTAAGCTCACTGTATATTCCATTGTAGTGGGAGTAAACACACTTATCATATATCTTGCATTTTCTTGTGCAAGTTTTTCGGTATGACCTTTTGTTATTTGAGGGTAAACATCCTGTATTTTTTCCTTCAATATATCTATCCACTCATAATATACGAGCTTTTCCTGCTCACTGGGATTCATCTTCGTATACCTAGCTGACTTTTCAGATGTCGAATAGAAGCCTTCATTATTCAACACCATAGCTAATATTTTGGGAATGTCTTCAAATAAAATATTATATGTAGGGTGGTCATAGACACTATGATGACCTGATTTCAATGTCCGTTGAACACGTTTTTTTGTTTTTTCAATATCTTCATTTAATACTGTATCAAAACTATCTGGCATATAGCATATTCCTGCTGCCTTGCCTCCAAATTCTAATGCATTTTCTACAGGTAGACAATAGCCTGCTTTGGTAGAACCTATTACTTTTTTTTTCATGTTTTACCTCCTTGTACTTGGTACCACCCAAATTTTGTCGAATTTTGCACTAATCAAAATTTAGTTGACGCAATCATGTAACATTTGCAGCTCTTCCTGGGTTAATTCTCTGAACTGACCAATTTCCAATTTTTCATCCAATGCTACGCTACCCATAACTAGTCGTCGCAAATATTTCACCTTTTTATCTACCGATTCAAACATTCTCTTAACCTGATGAAACTTCCCTTCATAAATTATTATTTCTGTTTCAGAATGCTCTCCTTGTTTATGTATTTTTAATTGAGCAGGAAGAGTTTTGTATCCATCATCTAGGACAATGCCTTTACTAAAGCTCTTTATATCTTCCTCTGTTACTTTACCTTCTACAAGTGCATAATAGGTTTTAGGTACACTTTTTTTAGGAGATAAAAGCATATGAGCCAGTGCTCCGTCATTTGTAATGATTAGAAGACCTTCTGTATCTATATCAAGCCTTCCTACGGGAAAAGGATTAAATACTTTATACTGGTCTGGGAGCAAATCAATAACTGTTTTAAGTTTATTATCAAATGTAGCAGATATAACTCCTGCTGGTTTGTTCATCATTATATAAATGTATTCTTTATAATTCAACTTTTCGCCTTCTACTTCAATTATACTTGTCTCAGGGTTAACATGCATAGCACTATCTGCAGCTGGTATACCATCAATCATAATTTTTCCTTGTTTAACCAGCTGTTTTACTTCCTTTCTTGTTCCATAACCAAAGTTTGCAAGAATTTTATCTAAGCGTTGTGTATCTGCCATAAATTACTCCCTTTTAATCCCTAAATTTTCTCCAACCTTTAGGATATAAATTTTTCAACATGTTTCCAGTTTGCTTTGCCCATCCAATTGTGAAACCATCAACACAAACTGCGGTATATCCTTTTTGTCCATCTAAAATGATCGTTTCTCCTTTGAGGTATTTTATAATCTCATTGGAACCAGAAGTGAAATTAGCCATCCTATTTATGTCATCACTCTTTAAGGCAATAACCAATGAATGTGAAGGTTCAAAATGTTCTTTAGAAAATGAACCTAAATACCATCCAAACTTAACAACCTTTACGACATTTAAATCAGGCAAATTCACTGGAAGATGATAAAGATTACTACCTATTAGTATTAAGTTTTTTTCTTCTATCAAATTTAACTTGATTTTATTAATATCTTTAATATTTAAATTGTTTACTACGAATTCTTTAAAAGTATTATACTCTTCTTTTGTTATTCTATTAGCCATTTCTTTCAGGGATTTTTGGTTGCAGCTAAAAGATTTACTTTGGATTTCATTCTCGTGTTTTACTTTTTCCAAATGTGCTACGAAATGTCCCTCACCTTTAATTTTATGTGGCCATAGACGAACAGTATTTTTTAAAGCTAACTCAACAGAACGATTATCTTTACCATTATTATAATTATCGCAATTGTTAATGTTTTTACTTTTATTTATATTATTTTCATTATTTTCGTCACTTCCATCACTTTCAAGCAACCAATCCGCTCTACCATTTTCAATGCCTGCAATTAATGGAATTTCAAATGTTTCGTAATTATCATGTTTTTTTAAGAAATTACCTATTACAACCTCATCTTCTTCAGGTGAAAATGTGCAAGTAGAATATACCAATCTCCCTCCTGGTTTTAGCATTATATCTGCATATTCCAGTATATCTTTTTGAACAGATGAACAAGCATCACATTTATATTTACCCCAGCTTTTTGCTGCATTTTCATCTTTTCTAAACATACCTTCACCTGAGCAAGGTGCATCTACAAGAATTTTATCAAAATAAGTAGGAAATTTTGCAGCAAGCTTTTTTGGCTGTTCGTTAGTTACTATTGTATTTCTAACTCCGCAAAGTTCAATATTCTTAACAAGAGCTTTAATGCGTTCTGAACTTATATCATTTGCTATAAGTAAACCTTCGCCTTTCATACCTGCAGCTATCTGAACAGTCTTCCCACCAGGTGCGGCACAAAGATCCAGAATATATTCTCCTGGTCTCACATCCAGTACAGTTGCAGGAAGCATAGCACTGGGTTCCTGTATATAATAAAGCCCTGCATAATAAAAAGGGTGCTTTCCTGGATGCTCACCCTCTTCGTAATAAAATCCATCTTTAGTCCAAGGTATTTTCTCAAGCTTAAAAGGTGATATCTTTATAAACTCTTCAACACTTATTTTTAAAGTATTAACTCTTAGTCCATAGTATCTAGGCATGCTGTAGGATAAAAGGAACGCTTCATATTCATCCTTACCTAACAAACCCTGCATTTTATCTAAAAATTCATCTGGTAGTTTCATAATAAATTTTTCTCCAAAATCGTACTTCTATAACATCTGCTGCAGAAATCTTACCCACTTGCATGTAAAATTAAAACCGCACAAATTTTCATCAAAATATTTATTTTTTTAGTTGAAATATGGATATTTTACATATTTTGAGGTTATTATAACACAAATAAGGGAGTATAGCAATTAGTGAAAAGCTGTGATTTTTAAATTCAATAACACCACAAAAAGGCAGGGCTTCCATTAAGAACCCCTGCCTTCCCAAGCTAGTATTTAATTCTTCCATTCTGAGAAACAAAGTAGTTCAACTCAACCATCTCTCAATCTCCCAATTTTCACAAATGCATTACTGCACGTATCATTATGGGTTCGTAGATAGTTCCATTCAACTTGATCATCTCCCAATTGTCATTATTAAATATTTGCTTGTTCAATATAGCACTCATGGTATATCGGGTACTAATTCACTAAATCAATTAGGATCCCATCACTCAAGAATCCCTTATTGTACCCAGTAATTATTATGGCATTTTTATAAGATTTTATTCAAAAAATTTATTAATAATTTTAGTTGATATTTTCAAAATACCATGTTATAATAATTTAGTGCTTTTCTTTAATAGATAAGGACTACAAACAAGTATATCTGGCCCATTGGTCAAGCGGTTAAGACATCGCCCTCTCACGGCGGATACAGGGGTTCGAATCCCCTATGGGTCACCAATTTATAAAATAAACCGAATCTTTATATAAAGATTCGGTTTATTTTATAAAGAACAGGATACACCTCGCTATAATTAAATGAGAGGTGTGTCCCTTTACCATATTTTATTCATATTTCGCCATAAAAACTTTAATCTCTTCCATGCTCTTTATTCCAGTTGAAGCTCCTACTGCCATTACACAGTGAGTTCCTACGGCATTTGCAAACTTTCCACATTCATAGAGGCTCCAGCCTTTTGAAACTCCTGTTAGAAAACCAGCTGCAAAAGAATCTCCTGCTCCTGTAGTGTCAACAGGTTTAATATCGCTATATGTGGGAATGGTATGTTTCTCTCCGCTGGAATCTTTAATAAAGCAACCATCCTTACCTAATTTTATTACTGCTGTTTTAACTCCCATGGATAGAAAAACATCCGCAATGTCTTCAGGTTTTTCTTTTCCGCTTAATTGAAGTGCTTCTTCATAACTAGGCATAAAAAGATCAATATATTTCATGCATGGCTCAAGGACTTTCATCCAGCGACCTTTGGAATCCCAGGCAGTATCTAGTGCTGTAAGTTTGCCCATTTCCTTTGAACGTTTTAGTACTCTAGCACAAGGTTCTCCATCAAAGTTTGGCATTAACATGGTACCTGCAACAAAAACAATTTTCGACTTTTCTATTACACTATAGTTAACATCGTTGTCTGTAAATTCTGCATTTGCTCCAAGACAATGTAGAAAAGATCTTTCTCCTCCCGAATCTACAAGCACAACTGATGCTGATGTACTGGATTTTGGATCTAATATAAGCCCATCTACATTTACATTTTCATCTTTAAGAGAGTTATGGATAAACTTACCAAATCCATCATCACCAATTTTACCTATAATAGCTATATCTAAACCAACTTTCGCCATTGCTATTCCTGCGTTTACAGCACACCCACCAGTATATAAATCTAATTGGTTAATAAGATCAAGTTTTCCCCTTGCAGGAACCTTGTCAACTGTCTTTGCTATTGCATCAGCAACCAGTATACCTACACAAGCTACATCAAACATAATTAATTACCGCTCCTTTGTTAAATTCTTATACTTTCTACTACTCATTTTATCATAAATGGATTGAGAAATTCTAGTCTTCTTATTGTTTCTTTTCTTTTAATAAGCTCATCTGGAACATAAGGCAGATCATCAGGCACAAAGAGTTTTTTCATACTATGGCATTTATAAATTATACTAACAATAATTATACCAGTTTTGTTTAAGTAAATCATAGAATTATTTACTTAAATGATTTATAATAAGTTATTATTATTTAATAACCACTAAATAATGAGAGACTATACACATGCGATTAAATGAATTACCCCGCTGTAGAAATGGAGATAAAAATGGAAGAAAATATAATATTAAGAAAAGCAATACTACATATTATAGACAACAATATTGATGTACCCGTCCTTTCCAATAAGGAACTTGAGTTGGATGGCGATATATGTGATTTCCTGGAAAAGCATCTTGAGAAGCTATTAGATGACACCAATATGAAAGACGCTGAGTTTCTTGGTGAAACAAATGATATGAGGAAAATTTGTGAACAATTAGCTAACGATCCGAAGTACTTTTATCAAGCAAGTATCGAGGTAACAAATAAGTTATTTTATATTTTAATTAAAAATGTTGACATTGCTCCTGCAGATTTAATATGCTGCCTGTTTGATTATTGCCATCAATCCTATTTTGGTATATTGAAGCTTAACTACAAAACCAGTTTTACTCACTTTGTTCAGCAAGGAGAAGCTGGGAATACAAATACAATAATCAAGCACAGAACAATATTGCCTTCGGAATCACAGAAGATTGATGAATGTGCTTTTATAAACTTAGAAGATATTACTGTCAAGCTTTTAGAGAAAGCTTATGAAATTCTTGTGCTGCTCACCTAAATTATCTGACAATGAAAAATTAAAAATAATAGACAAAGCTACTAAGAAAATAAACAAGCAGTTTTTTGATGAGGATTTTGATAAAGCAGCCAAATTTAAAAAAGTTGTATCAGAAAGCCTTTATGAAACCGGCACCATCCAAGTTGATACAATAGTTGAGAAGGTTTTCGAGAATAATATTGATATCCAAAATGAGTATATTTCCGAAATTCAGAAAGAAGGTTTGGTAGAAAAATCCATATCAGTACCCGAAAAGCTTGGAGAGAAAAAGTTCAAAACTCATAAAATAAAAACAGATACGGGAATAGAGATAAATTTTCCTCCGAGTTATTATAACAACAAGGAAAAAATTGAATTTATCAATAATCCCGATGGAACAATTTCCATTATTATCAAAAATGTTGTAAAGATAGTTAACAGATGATACTCTGTTACTTGGTCATGTGCGCTTACAAGTTACCACTCAGTCCAATGCTATCTGCAACTTTTTGCATACCTTTAAGTGTTTCCACTATAATAAAATCAAGTTCCATTCCAAGCATTTGAACTCCTTGCTCAATAACTTCGCGGTTTACACCCGCCGCGAAGCTCTTTTGCTTCCATTTTTTCTTAATTGATTTTAATTCTGTATCTATTATACTTTTGCTTGGTCTCATTAAAGCAACAGCTGTTATTAGACCTGTTAATTCATCAATTGTATACAATACTTTTTCCATTTCCGTTGCGGGTTCAACATTAGAGCATATTCCCCAACCATGGCTTATTATTGCATTAATATAATCATCAGGCCAGTTGTCTTCAGCTAGAATCTCTTTCGTCTTTGTACAATGCTGTTCTGGATACATTTCATAATCCAAGTCATGTACCAATCCTACTATTCTCCATTTCTCTTTATTAGGTTCTTCTAATAGTTCAGCAAAATGAAGCATAACAGCCTCTACAGCCAGTGCATGCTTAACAAGGCTTTCACTTTTATTGTATTTTGTTAGAAGTTCATAGGCTTCTTCCCTTGTAGGTATTCTTTTGTTCATGTTAATATAAATTCCTTTCTTTATATGGGGGGACGGTTCTCCTCAATCAACTAATTAATTTACGGATTAATAAAAAATGGAGAACCGTCCCCCTAATTTTGTTCCCCTAATTTTCTAATTTTTTCCCTCAGATTTTTACATTAGAATTATTCTATTATACCATTTGGATAAATTAGAGTTTTCAGACCTGGATTTTCTGATTCAAGATTATCAAAAAACTTAGGTACCTCACCTAATGTCAATCTTTTGCCTACTAATACTGGTAAATCTATTTTTTTGCTTTTGGCAAGTTTTAATGCTTTACCAAAAGTTTTCTTAAGTGCAAACGTGCCCATGAGGCGAAGTTCTCTTTTAAATATCTCATATGGATTAATAGTTATGGCACTTTCATCAGGGCACACTCCAAAGAATAGCATTGTACCGCTATCCTTTACATATTTTATAGATGCTTCCACTACTTTAGGTACTCCTGTGCAATCAATTACTAATTCATATTTATTATTGTGATTCATGTTTTCAAAGTCTGATGCTGAGTAGACTTTGTCTGCACCAAGTTTAGTTGCAAGTGCTAATTTATGTTCAAACAAATCAACCACTGTTACTTCAGCAGCTCCATTTATTCTCGCAAGCTGAAGATGCATAAGACCTATTGGACCTGCCCCAATAATAAGTACTGAACTTCCAAGTGGAACACCTGCTTTTTCCTGTCCATATACTACACAGGCCAGGGGTTCAACAAGAGCAGCTTCTGTAAAAGTCATTCCGCTTATATCAAATACACATTGTTCTGGCACAGTAAGATATTGAGCAAAAGCCCCATGTCTTGTGACTCCAACTGCATGCATATCTACACAGAAATTTTGCAGATTCTCTTTACATTGGTCACAAGATTCACAGAATATGTTAGGATCAGCCGCCACATGCTGCCCAACTTCAAATTTAGTAACTTTTTTCCCTATAGCATTTACAATACCCGAAAACTCATGTCCTGGAATCCTTGGGTATCCCCCGAAATATTCACCCTTAAAA
>ENA-UOOK01005858-UOOK01005858.1-fermentation-metagenome-genome-assembly--contig:-NODE-5858-length-12127-cov-10.486746_pt1 | contig 12127 bp, 10 predicted proteins | sample MGYA00245777_ERZ724023 | MGnify/ENA primary metagenome ERZ724023 (study PRJEB28704, sample SAMN03018312) | fermentation metagenome | biome: anthropogenic terrestrial biome; feature: soil... | reverse complement strand
TTTTATAAATTCTTCTTTGATTTCTTCAAATTTTTTTTCCATAATACTCCCTTTCTTTAATTCTTATCCTTTGATTATTATTACACAATTATCAGAATCTATTATAAAATATTTTTACAATTACTTAGTTCCTTCGCTAAATCAGGATGATACTCGATTAAGTGTGAGCAATAACTCAAATCATCCAAGTAGTCTATTGCAAAATATTATTTTTATTGATTATTCCATATAAGTATTGTAAAATCTTTTTATTGGCAAAAGCTTATTTTGCTTAAATTTTATCCGAAAGGAGTGTTGTCTTATGATTGATTGTATTGAAAAAATGACACCATCGGAGGTAAACCTCCGGTAATTAAAAATAACAGGAGGTAATATGAGTAAAATTAACATGAAAGATTATGGACTCAGTGACAGATTTATTGCTGAGGCAAAATTATACAATTTTAGTGTTGGCAGAATTATTTCACAAGACAAAGGAACTTACAAAGCAGTTACTGAAAAGGGTGAATTTAAAGCACAGATTACAGGAAAATTAAGATACAATTCAGTGAATATATCCGATTATCCTGCAGTAGGCGATTTTGTCATGTTGGATGAAAATGACAACAAAGCAGTTATTCACAATGTTCTAAATCGAAAAAGTGCATTTATCAGAAAGGCTGCCGGTACTTCAAACAATGACCAAGTTGTTGCTGCAAATGTAGATACGGTATTCATCTGCATGTCCCTTAATAAGGATTTTAATTTAAGAAGATTGGAGCGTTATATATCCATTGGATGGGACAGCGGTGCAATTCCGGTTGTAGTGCTTACAAAATCAGACCTTTGCAGCGATATTGACAGTATTTTAATGGAATTGAATGATGTTGCAATAGGACTTGATATAATGATTACATCAAGTTTAGCCAACGATTACGAAAATATAAAAAAGTATATTAAATACGGTCAAACGATAGCTTTCATAGGTTCGTCAGGTGTAGGAAAAACCACTCTTATCAATAAGCTTATTGGTGAAGATATTTTTGAAACAAAAGAACTAAGAAATGATGACAGGGGCAGACACACAACAACCAAAAGAGAACTGATTCTCCTGCCTGAAGGAGGCATTGTAATCGATACTCCGGGCATGAGAGAGCTTGGAATCGAAGGTGCCGATTTTTCAAAAGCATTTTCAGATATTGATGAATTGTCTCAAATGTGTAAATTCAGAGACTGTACTCACACAAAAGAGCCGGGATGTGCTGTGAAAAAAGCTGTTGAAACAGGCAGCTTATCCGAAGAAAGGTTAGAAAGTTATTTTAAACTAAAAAAAGAAGCCAAGTATGATAATTTAAGTTCAAAACAAATTGAAACAACAAAATTAAATGAAATGTTCAAAAATGTAGGCGGCATGAAAAAGGTCCGAAAATATATTAAAGAAAAGAATAAGTATAAAGATTAAAAACCACGGCTCCGTGGTTTTTATTTTGAAAACTATCCTTTAGTCCATACGCTGCCCTTAGCACTTTCTGCTTTAAGATTATATTATCTTATTATTTCCCATTCATTAATTGTATATATTTTTTTATAGCTTTTAATGAACCCTTCAGAATTCTTAATATATTTATTACACCGAACCTTTTAATCATTTCTGTATTTTTATTGATAAAAATATTAACATATAAATTTGTTTTTAATAATTCATAATAATAATCTTTCAAGCTTATTTTCAGAGGTTTTATCATAACCTGCCCAAAACTCCATTTTTCATAATCCTCCATATTGTAAAGAAGCCTGTCTTCAAACTCCTCATAAAGGGGCAGGTTGGGAAATGGGGTTAAGGGGCTTATGGTGGTAGTTTGCGGTTTAAGTTTTTTAATATATTTTCTTAGCGAGCTAAAATCATTTTTATCCCAGTCCGGATGAGCCATAAAGGAAGCCCATACATCGATTTTATATTTACTCAGAATTTTAGAAGCTTTTAAATTGTCATCTGTTGATGAGCTCTTGTGATAATCGGTCATTTCTTCATCGCTGAATGTTTCATATCCTACAAGCAGAGCTTTAAGACCAATTTCTGATAATTTCTTTAAATATTTTTCGTACAGTATCACACCTTTTGTCGAGCCGTACATAATGTAATTCTTTTTTAAATTAAGCTCTCTTACAATATTAATAAAAGTGGTGAGCTTTTCTTCGCTGCACAAAAAATCATTATCAATAAACATTATTGTCGGCTCTTTAATATTTCTTAAATCATTTTTGGTAAGTTCAATATCTATCAGCTTTTCTTTTGCACCTTCAATTCTCCACCTGAGACAAAAGTCACATACCTTTTCACAGCCTGTGCCAAATTCCATTATGGCAGCCGGTCTGAAGCCAAAATACGAGTATTCATGGCGGTATTTTTCAGTTGAGCTTCTGTCCGGCAGCATGTATTCATTTCTTCCTTTTTTTCCCTTGGGGCTATATGATGATACCCTTGCCCTTATTCCATCTATTGATGGTGTTTCATCATTATTAAGTGAGGAGAAGAATTCTTTAATACAATCTTTTGTTGTATATTCAAAAATATAATCTACATTGTTGTTATAAAAACTTTCAGGAGCCAAGTATGTCTGCGTTCCTCCCACCGCGGTAATTATGCTTGAATTTATTTCTTTTGTTTCTTTGCACAACTCTAAAACCTTAATAACATCAATACAAAGGGATGTAATTCCTACTACTTGAGGATTGTATTCAATTATTTTGTCGGACAGACTTTGATTTTCAATCATCATGTCAAAAATTTCAACTTCATTGTTTTCTTCTAAAACACCATAAATCATTTCCAATCCTAATGGCTCTGAAAACATAAAGTCACTTAATGTAATTGCTTGTTTGATTCGCGGCGGTCTTACCAATAGTATTTTCATTGTGGCTCCTAACTTTTGCCGTTATATTCGAAGTGTCGGCGAAAAATAATAAAAATAACAAGCGAACATTTGCAGGACACGAATATAATTCTTAGCGAATGGAGGCTAAAAATCCGTTAAGCAGCTTGCACTGTTTGAGCGAGCCCCAAAAATGGGGTTAGGGCATCTTAAAAAATATTCGGTGTAATTCTGTTTTTTATCTGGTATCTGTAAAACAAATTAACAATTGAATAAAACAAATATTTGCTCGGTTTCTGTAAAAATTCTTTCCTGAATATATTCCTTTTTAAAATTGAGATGAAAGTAAACAACGAATCATACAATTCCCAATATGCATTTGTTAATTCATCCGGTGTCATATTTTTAGGTCTGTGAACAGCTTCTGTTCCATCAAAGGAATAAATATCTTCTTTGATAATTCTACCCGCTTTCGTCATATCCTTAAAAAATTTAGTTCCCGGAATAGGTGTCAGTATATAAAACCGAGGTACCGTTATTTTATTATCTTCAATAAAATTCTTTGTATCCCTTATTGTTGACAAGGTATCTCCTTCTCCTCCAACAACCATTTCCGTAGAAACATCTATACCGTGTGAGTGAATGTTTTGAATAAGCTTAGGATATTCCAAAGGATTTGCCCAGGATTTATTCATGCCTTTTAAGCTTTCCTTTGAAATGCTTTCAAGACCGAAGCTTAATGTGGTACAACCGCCGTCTGACAGTTTTTTCAAAAGCTCATCTTCCCTGCCTATACGAATGTCGCACTGACTCATCCACTGCATGTTTAATTTTTTAATCTCCATTAACAGTTTGTCCAAATATTCCCTGTCAGAAAAAATATTATCATCCAACAAAAGAAACTTTTTAAAACCTATCTCTTTTACCTGTTTTATATCTCTTACAACTTCATCCAAGGGCTTTTTAATATAGTGCCCTTTATACAAGCATGCCACGGAGCAAAAGCTGCAGGTGTTAGGGCAGCCCCTTCCTGCCTGGACAGGTAAAAAATCTCCTATATTTTTATTTATAATAAGGTCAAATCGAGGCATGGGTGTTGAAAAATATCCGCTTTCCAAATTTTTTTCATATATTTTCTTGAGTTTTACTTCTTCGTAATCTTTTATAAGCTCACGCCACACCAATTCAGCATCTCCCACAACAACACTGTCGCAGTGCTTCAATGCTTCCTCTGCCATGATGCTTGCCATATAGCCCCCTAATATTACAGTCTTTCCCATTTCACGAAATTTCCTTGCAATATCAATTGAGCGAATAACTCCGTGACCCATGGTGCTTATTCCGATTAACTCGGCATCCGTATCAAAAGGAATATCCTCGATTATTTCGAGGACAATTTCTGCTTCCCAATCATCAGGCATCATTGCTGCCAATAAAGGCATGGCAAGTCCCACAAAATATAATTTGTTTTTCTTAATGGGCTTATGATTTTTGTCATAAGGACTTGGCTGTATCAATAATATTTTTTTCATCAATGACTCCTTACAATCTTTTGTATATACTGTAAGCTTACAAAGCTTGAACCTGCAAGCATTTTTAAATTTGCTTTCAAGCCGTATTTCTTAATTAAATATGATAAATGTTTTGGCCTCATAACTACCGTATAATATGCTTTTAATATTTCTGCATAAAAAGCTCTGATACTCATATACTTTGGTTTTAAAACAACATGTGCCATATCCCACATTTCAAATGCCTGTCTGTCTGTCAAAAGTGAACCTTTATAAGAATCAAATATGTCAGTTCCGGGCAGCGGAGTAAGAGGCTGCAAATTGACAAATTTAACATCAAGTTTCCTTAACCAGCTGACTAACTGCCTGAAATCTTCTTTTTTAAAATCAAGTGGAATAATCAATGTTGCATATAATTCAATATCCAATTCCTTTAATATTTGAATGCATTTTTCATTTATCTCTATTGTTGTTCCCTTGTTGTAGCCCTTTAAATCTCCTGCTCTGACAGACTCTATTCCGACGATTACTGCCTGCAAGCCGACAGTTTTAAATTCAATTATAATATCTTTGTTTTGAGCTATAAAATCAGCTCTTCCATAAACTAAGAATTTCTTTTTTATGTTATTTTTCTTGAGTCCTGTTATGAAGCTTTCAAGCTTATTCCTGTCATATAAAAAGTCATCATCTACTATATATACTTCCTCTTCTTCTATTGATGACAATTCCTTAATTACATCCTCTATATGGCGGGCATAGTATTTGCCGCCTGTAATTTCTTTGCAAAAGCAAAAGGAGCAGTTATATGGACAGCCGAAAGAGGTTTTTATCAAGGCACAAGGGTTGTGAAACATATAATAATAATATTTTCTGTACTTTTTAACTGCATTTCTGTCAGGATACTTGTAGTCAAATGTACTTTTTTTATCTTCTATATTTATTTCTTCATTGATTTCCTGTACACTTTTTTTATTGAGCAAGCCTCTTAATGTTAAATTAAAATTATCAATTCCGTTTTTATTATAAATAAAATCTATATACTCTGAGCTAAAGTCCTCAGGTACAACCTCTGCGTGAACTCCCCCTGCCCCGGTTTTAACAGTTGGAATAATCTTTTTAGCAGCTTCTGCCATTTCCTTTATTATACCCACATAAGTAATATAGCCTGTAAATACAACAAAATCAGGTTTCTTCCAAGATACAATATCTTCGAAGTTATCATTTTCAAGTATCATATCCACGATTTCAGCATCTGTTTCTCTTTTAATATCATCAGGAATATTTGAAATCAAATATTCCAATTCCAAGGGTTCACAAATCATTACATGCTGCAAGCCTATGGTTTCTTTATGTGGTCTTGGTCTTACCAATAATATTTTCATGATTCCGCCTTTTTTAATGTGTATACTGCTATTCGAGGCATAAAAAACTTCTTCCTGATTATTTCAATGTTCTCCACATAGAAAAAAGGAGATACTAATATTCTGAATTCATTATCCGAGGGATAGTTCGCCTTGCCTGTGGTAAGCTTCACAAAACTTAATATAAATTTGTCATATATGCTGTCACCGCTGGCAAACCCCGCAAATATTCTTCCATCGTCCTGTAACATTTTATTTAATTGTTCAAAAACATCCTTTGGCTCCTTGTAATATGGCAGTGAATGGGTACAAATAATAATATTGAATTTTTCATCCAATTTATTTAACTCCGATACATCCATTAGTATATGTTTAGCTGAAGGATTTTTGTTTTTTGATATTTCAATCATTTTTTCAGAAAAATCAATTCCCGTAATTTTAATATTATTAAATTCTTTTTTTAATTCGAATATTAATTCTCCTGTACCGCAACCTAAGTCTAATACTTTTAATTCTTCCATATTTTTATATTTTGAAAGGGTTTTAATGATATATTCTCTTGTGGGTTTTAAAGAATCTTTTTGCACCCACAGCTTGTCATATTTGTCTGCCCAAAAATTCCATATATTAAACATATGCTCACCTGTCCTTGTCAAATAAAGCTCGTCTTACCCTTTTTGAGCCTAAAAGCCTTATGTGGAGCCCGTAAAACAGAATATAAAATATAAACTTCGGCAGCTTCGGCTTTAATACCAAGTGTAAAAAATCATACCTTTCCGGTCTTTTATCAATCAGCAGCCCTTCCATTTCTTCATACAGCTTTGTTTTCTTCAAGGGAGTCATAATTGATATAGTGTACACATCAATTTTGTTTGCTTTAATAAATTTTCTCAAAATATTAAAATCTTTAAATCCATAGTTTGGCTGTACCATAAATAGTGCTGTCAGGTCAATATCATTTTGTTTAAGCAAGGATATTGCCAAGGGATAATCTGCTGCATCGGTTGTTTTTTTGTATTCATTCAGCTCCCGGTTTACTGTTGCCTCAAAGCCCGTAATAACCTCCCGAATACCTGCATTTCGAAGCCTTTTTAACAAGTCCCTTTCTCTTATTATGAAATCTGCCCTTAAATATCCTATTATATTTAAGTTGGACTTTCTTTTTTTTACGATTTCAATAAATTTTAAAGCATCATCTCTTGTAGAAAACAATACATCATCAACTACCCAATAATGCTCAGCATCAATACTTTCCATTTCTTCAATCATTTTTTCATAGTCACAAGCTATAAAATGCTTGTTGTTAAGAAGCTTGCAGTAGCAAAAGGAGCAATTGTACGGACACCCGGTGCTGCCTTTTATAAGAGCGACATTTCTTTTATCAAGATACTTTATTTTTGATTTTACTTCATAAAAAAGCTCCCTGTCCGGTTTAATATTCTCATTTTCATAAAGGCTTTCTTTTTCTCCTATATGCCATCCGTCCTGTTGCTGTGAATCAACGCCATGGTTTAAAGGAATTCTGTCATTATTAATTATTTTTTCAATCAATGTTTTAAAAGCATTTAAGCTTCCGGAATGAAAAACATAATCTATTGTACTCACTCTGAAATATTCTGCATTTTCCTGTACATGAACTCCCCCCGCAATTATTTTTGCCTTGGGATAAATATTCTTGTAAACTTCAGAGCTTCTTATAATTTCATTCTCTGCCGTATTGTAGCCTGTAAGCACTATAATATCCGGAGTAATGCCTTTTGGAGGGCTAAATCCAAACAGCCAGTCTACAATATAGCTTTCAATATTCATATCGTTTAAAACAGTTTCTAAATAGCATAATTCCAACGGCTCGACTTTTATTGGGTCAATGATTGAAAATATTGTTTTAACTCTTATTTTTTCTAAAAATACTATCATATTCTCATTCCTTAAAAACATGATGAACTGTCTTGTATGGTCTGTATGACATAAAAGGAAGCAATTTTTGTATTATAAAATTTATTATTGTATTGCTGTGATGAACATAAAGGTATTTATATACTTCCTTGCAGCCGATTTTTAATTTGCTTTCTTCTGCTGTCTGCCCGAATTCTATAATTTGGACTTTATTTTCTATACCGACCTCAATAATCTTTAAAAGCATATTGTAGTATAAATCATATTTTTTTACTTCATCTTTGTTGAATCCCACAAACAAAAAGCACATCCTGTCATCAAACTTTTTTAACTGTATAAATCCAATAACATTTCTGGTTTCTTTGTCTATAAACTCATAAATTTCTGCTTCATAATTTTGAAAAAATTCAATAGGCAGAGTTTCCAATGGATTATCGGTTCTCTCCATTATGCTTAAATACAATTTGTAATGCTTTTCACTGAAATCACTGTTTTCAATTTTCTTGATTATTAAATTGCTTCTGTATGTCAAAGCTTTATTTATACGTCTTCTGTATGAACTCCTGAGTTTGTTTAAATAATCATCAAATGCCTCAAAACTGTTTTCAAACACAAAAGTTGACAAGGTCCTTGAATTTTTAATTATTTGTTCATCAGCATTTAAAACTATCTTTAATCCTTTTCTTTTCTTAATAATTTCAATTGTTTTGTTTATATTTCCATAGTATCCTCTTTGAGATACTGATATGGGAAGTCCTATAATTTGAGCTTTTGCATTTAATGGCAGCAAATTTATAAAATTAAATAAATTCAACTTTAGTTCATAGGTTATTACAAGGCAGTCCTCTGTTGCTTCATAAAATTGATTGCACGGAGCTATTTTTTCCAACAATGACAACAGCTTTATATATTCTTCATTTAAGCCAAATGTTTTTATTTCTTTAAGTTCATCCGCTTTATATATTATCATATAATTTCCTTAACATAAGCTTTATAATGTTTTGATTCCTTATCAGCCCATTTTATACCGAAGCTTTTTGATTTTAGATTATCTGAAAGTATCCAGCTTGATTCCATTGTGTCATACCTTCCATTAATGCATTTATAACAATAATCAAATAATGCAAGTATGGCACCTTTATTTCTTTCTTCGGGTATGACACCTATTTCTACTATTTTAAATGTTTTTATTCTATGAGGAAATAATTTGTTTTTCAGCACCGTTTTAATACCAACAGTTTCATTTTTATTAATTATTTCGTTAAAATCAGGATACCATAGCAAGAACCCTACAGGTACTCCATGTTTTTCCACAAAAATAAGATTTTCTTCATTCATTAAATATTTTAGCTCCTTGAATAGCTCATAGTCTTCTTCTGTCTTCCTTGTGTAATAAAATAAATGCTCGTTAAATGCTTCATTGTTAATTTGTGTATATATTTCTATTTCCTTCTTAAAATTTCTGAAATCTGTCTTTCTTACTGTATAAAGCTCTTTAAGCTTTTCTCTTACATCATTGTTTATTAACTCCGGAGAGTTTGACATATCCTTTTTATAACTAACCATGTGAATTGTTTCAAAACCGCTTTTTTCAAAATAATCATTATAAAATTCAGGATTGTAAGGTGCTCCGAAGGTTTGCTTTTTATCGAAGCCGCTTGAAAGAAATCCAAGACCGTAATTAACATGTATATTCAATGAGCCGGTTATCCAAGAAGCATTCTTTTCCTTAGCCATATCTTTAGCTCTGTTTAAAATAAGATTAAAAGCATCCATGTTGAATTTTTCCGATTCGAAGAAGCATATTTGTAAATATTCCGGCATCCTGTGTGCATAGGCAAGAACAGATATAATTATAATTTCATTATTGTCCACTACCATAACAGGCTCTGTATCTACAGAGCTGCACAGCTTTGAACTTCCGTACAAAATATTTTTCAACATACCGGACAATGTATCTCTTTTTAAATCATTATTTAAATATTGTTTTTTATAAAACTCCAAGAAAACTTTTCTTTTTTCTTTGTTTACTGTGATTAATTCCATGATTGCTCCATAAATTTTTATAGTACATTATAGCACAGCTTGATAACTATTACAAAAAAAAAGACTGCTGTACAGTCTTAATTTGAGATCTTTCGCTTACGCTCAGGATGACATAAATGAAGTTTATAAATAGTCTAAAGACTGTTGTGCAGTCTTACACATTGTAATTCACACTGACATCAACCGGAATTTTAACTGCCTTTGTAACCGGCTTCCAAATTGCCTGTGCCAAATAAAAATCCACCATGCTGTGTACTACAGTTCCCACTCCTACCAATAATATTACTGAAACAATGAATCCTTTGGCATAATATGCCGTACTCATGTTGTTTCCGAAATAAAAAGGCATTACTATAAATACTTCACTTATTCCGTGCAAAATTCCAATTGCTAAAGAAAACATTTGAGATGATTTAAAAGATTTTAATGCATTTTGATGTTTTTTCAAATATATTGCTCCTGCCGCTGCAAAAACAATGTGTGTTGCAGCACGTAAAACTATAACTATTGGAAATCCGGCCAAGAAAAATCCTGCTGCCGTTCCTGCGGCAACAAATAATGCAGTTGCAGGTGAAATAAACATTGCAATGAAAATTGCTACATGGCTCGCCAAAGTAAATGATGCAGGCTCCAAGGTTATTTTAAGCGGTGATATTATGGGTATTACTATTCCAATTGCACATAAAAGCGCTGATATTACCATTGAGCTATTATTATTCCTATTCATTATTCTATCCTTTCTATTGTTTATTGTCTTGACATGTGTCTTGACATTTATGGACAAAATTATAGAACAGTTTTTTATTTTTGTCAAGATATATTATTTTGATTACTGGTTTAAAAGAAATTTTTTTAATTTCAATATATTTATTATTCTTTTTTTTGTTTCTTCATCCTTGCATTTAATAGTGTGTAGGTGTATGCCGTCTGTCAGTCTCAATAAAGGCTGAACTTTATTTTCTGCTAATTTTTTCAAAAATAGCTCAACATCATATCTTGACTGAAGGTGCAGCTCACCGATGAGCTCACCGTAGATAGCATGCTCAACAATTACATCATGCACTATACCGCCGTTATCAACAATTGCATACAGTTCATCCCCCATAGTCTTTTCATCGTGGCAGCATGCAACTGTAAATACACATTGGCTGTCTTCTTCTCGGTCTAACACGTATCCCCTTGGTGTTGCTGATATTTTGAGACCGCCTGCACGCATGAGAGCAATATCTCCTACTATGACCTGGCGGCTTACAGAAAACTCTTTGGCGAAATAAGAAGCAGTTACAGGCTCTGTGTTATTATTTAATATTCCTTCGATTATACCTATTTGACCAATAAGAAACTGTTTTAAATTATAACAAACATTTGTTACGGTAGGTTTTGTATTATAATCTGTTATTAATTTGCTATTAAGTTCATAACATAAGCTATAACAGGTTAATGATAAATTATCTGAATCACTACTCATATTTTCATTTTTTGAATCTATAATAAACCATTCTGTCTCTGTTCCTCTTACGAATTTAACTAGTAAATTTTCTTCTATTAAATCAATCAAAGAATTCCTTATAAGATTATGATTTATATCAACTTCATAAGGAATATCAAACGTTAATTGTGAAATATTCCCTAATTTTAGTGAACGTTTTATATTGTAAGCACCTAATCCATAAGATATTGAAGATATAATATCTCTGGACGGATTATTTTTAGCTAAATATAATTCTACTTTATCAGGTTGTTTATTAAAATCAATAACTCCTATATTAGTATTCAATTAATCACTCCTTTTCTAACTCAAATAAAAAAGAATCCTTATAATCTATTAAAACTATAAGGATTCTCTGTTGTTTTATATATTATTTAATTTTTATATATATTTAAATGTGAATCCTTTATATTGTTTTATTTTATTATTACACACATCTGAAATTCGTCTAGAATCTATTTTAGTATTAAATAATCTTTCTGATTTTTTACTCAACTCAGAACATGATTGAAATATTCCAAGAGATTTATCATTTTTAAATATTTCAACTGATTTACTATTTATTTTTTTATTCTCGAATTCTATTTCAGAAGCATATTCACACCATCCTAGTAAATTTCCTTTTTTTAAATATTTTCTTATACTAACTTTACACATATTCATAATTTTTCCTATTTGTACAGTTGTTAAATCAGGATTATCTCTTTTATATTCACAAGCTTTTTTAACTAAATTAGATAAAGCAAACTCCTCACATTTTAACCAATTTATTTTAGATAAATCAACTAAATCATTTAATTTACTATGTAATATTTTATCTTTAATATATTCTAAATCAGACTCTTTACAATCTATTCTAATCATTAGAATATTATTCTTATTTGCCAATCTATCTTTATAATTATCAATTAATTTAGATTCTTCTTTAGTTTGTCCATTCATTCTATTATCAATATTATGAAAGCCACCATC
>ENA-UOOK01005857-UOOK01005857.1-fermentation-metagenome-genome-assembly--contig:-NODE-5857-length-12128-cov-3.492835_pt1 | contig 12128 bp, 10 predicted proteins | sample MGYA00245777_ERZ724023 | MGnify/ENA primary metagenome ERZ724023 (study PRJEB28704, sample SAMN03018312) | fermentation metagenome | biome: anthropogenic terrestrial biome; feature: soil; material... | reverse complement strand
ACTGATCATTACAACTTTAATTGTTGAATAAACCAACACATAAGGAATCAGCATTGGCAGTAGTTTTTTATCTCTGGAAAAAAGTGAAGCAGTGAATACGATGAATAGCAGTACAGGAAAGATAGAGTATGAGAGCCCACGCAGAGATATCAGCAAGAGATTATCGTACTGAAGAAGCAAATAGGGTAGGAACATGATCAGAATAATGGAACAAATTCCAATTATATAACCCAAGTAATTGAGTACCATCCATGCGTTCCTCATTGCCCAGTGTCTATGAAGCCGCCATACCTGAAGATTACCATACCACCACCGTTTCCTTTGCTTATACCATGCTCGAAACGTTTCAGGTGCATTCGTGTAAACTTTGGCTTTTGGTTCTTGAATAATTTTCATGGATTTTTTAAGGGCTTTTATCGTAAAATCTGCATCCTCAACAAAGAAACATTCTCCACTTTTTATAACAAATCCGTATTCTTCTTCCATAATATTGTATATCATCTTTAATTCTTCCGCAGTAAAATTATAATCATACTGGGATATAAACTGAAATATTTGCTCGTAAACCCGCTCTCTATCTGCTTCTGATAAATGGGACAATCTATTTTCTAATTCTTTTATTTTCATGTCGCAAATATACCACTTTTTAACTTACTTATTATAGAACATAGCCAAAATAAATAAAGTGAGATGTCTGATTTTAAGTTTTCTAATAGTCTTTTTTTGTAATTCATCTTTTTCACAAGATACTATTACCATTTTTTTTGGACCGGAATATTATACGGAAGAAGATATGAAAATTAGTTTTGGTTATGAACTACCACGTACTTATTATGGTAATCGAATAGATTTTCGAGGAGAGTATTATCCTATTAAGTTACCTGATAATTTCATAGCGTCTGATACGGCATGGGTTGTCGTTTATTTTACAGGATGGAAAAATCCGGCTATTAATAATGTAACCCCTATTTTATTAGGTAATTATAAATCGAAAAAACCCATAGTTTATGTGGATTACAACAATAACCTTGATTTTTCCGATGATGGAGCTCCCTTGCAGTTTAACATGGATTCCAGTACGGTTGTTTATTTTAGAAATTCTGAAGTAGACAACGCTTATTTTCCTATTAAATTTTGGATGATGAATCCACTGCAAATTAATTATGAACCAATCACTAATTTTTTTGGGAAACCGGGTCCTCGAAAAATGGGAGGAGCTGTTGTAGACTGGAATTTTTGGCTTTGTAATGAACGAATGAACAATAAAATAACGTATACTAATTTAAATGGGACACCATTACTGATAGGATTACATGATTATGATTGCAACGGTTTATTTAACGATAAACGTAAAGACCGAATTATGATTGGAGATTATGCATCGGGTAAAATAACTTGGGATTATAAAGAGGGTGCCCATGACTATACCGGTTTCACGCTTTTACCTATTGATAGTTTGGTTTATGAAGTTATTGATATTGAACAAACCGGAAAGTATATTAAAATTAAACAAACCAATAAACCTTATATAAAACCTTTGGGTAGAATGGATAAACTTACCAATTTTGAAATATATCATTTGGATTACAAATCGGATTCATTGAAAAATATTATTCAAGAAAATAAATGGGTGTTGCTTGACTTCTGGACAACTTGGTGCAAAGCTTGTACTTTTAATCTTGAAACTTTGAAGAAACTACAGCAAAATCGTGATAATCTGCAAATTATCGGAGTAAATTGCGAAGGAAAAGATAAGCTTGTTCAAAAATATATTGATCAACATAAAATAACATGGATTAATGTATTTGCATCGGAAGAACTTGTAGAAAGATTAAGAATTGACTCCTATCCAACCTATATATTGCTTGATAAACGTGGAAGTATTGTATTGATTGATAATATTAATAAAATTGAATCTTATTTGGATGAAAGAAATAAAAAATAACACTCAAATAAAATAACCTTAGAACAACTGATAATTAAAACCAATTTGAACTTTGATTAATCTACTTTCTTTTTTTATTATTTTTGTAACCGAAAAAAATCACACATCAGAAATATAAATATCAGTAACATTATGATACGCTATATTCAACCCTTATCCGATACGTCTGATTTCACAAAACTCGAAGATGCTTTGTTTGAACATCTGAATGCTGAAAGCCATTATCATTTTCTGACTTATACACTTATGAAGTTAGATAGACCGCAAATCCGTCATTTAATCCAGACACATAAAGAGGCGGAAATAGATTATGTGGTTTATGAAGAAGACAATCGGTTTGTAGGCATCGTGGCGTATAAAAGAAATCCGATTCTCGGCTTTGAGGTATATGTGATGGTTGTGGCAAAGCATTTTCAACGCAAGGGAATAGGTAAACAATTATTAGAAGCGACCGAACAAGTAGCTTTGAAGGAGGGCTATAAACACATGGATGTTTTGGTTTTTGCCGACAACAAAACCATGCTTCGTTTGTTGTTAAAATGTGATTATATCATCATAAACATACAACACCATATGCGAGCCGACGGAATGGATATCATTAAACTGCGAAAATATCTTTCATGTGAATAATTAAAATATATTGCTATGAAAACGAGTATTATTATTTGTACTTATAATGAAGAAAAAACCGTAGCCAATGTAGTCAGGTCCTGTTGTGAATACAACCCTGATGCCGAAGTGATTGTTGTTGACGATGGTTCAACCGATACTACCGAATCAAGCTTAAAGCCTCTGGCTGAAACCTATTCTTTCCGCTATGAACGTTTAAAAGAAAATAAAGGTAAAAGTTGGGCAATGGTACATGGCGTAGAAATATCGTCGAATGAAATTATTCTCTTTTTCGATGCCGATGTATCGCATATCAAAGCCGAACATTTTATAAGTTTATTAACCCCCATCCTTAAAAACAAAGCAGATATGGTATTGGGTCAACCATCCGAAACCTTGATTGATTACCGCGTGAATCCGTTTAAAGCCTTGACTGGTGAAAGGGCTTTATTAAAAAAAGATATTCTTCCCATACTGGAAGACATCAGAACCATACGTTTCGGAGTGGAAACCTTCATTAATTTATATTATCAAGCCAAAGGTAAGAAAATTAAATATGTATTGCTCAAAGGATTGCTTCATCCCACCAAATACCAAAAAACCACTCCTTTGAAAGCCACCAAGGAATTCCTGAAAGAAGGCACCGAAATAGCCATGGCCTTGTTTAAAAACCACGATTTGATCAATCAGCGCATTGAGCTTTTGTTTGACAAAACGAACCAGAGAGCTTTACAAAAACTGAATCTTTTGCAACAAGAAATCAATAAAACCCTCAGCGAGTTGAAAAAGAAGATTGATTTGTAAAACAAAATTATAACAACATCGGAACGTAGGTTTTGTTACATCAAGGATGTGATTTTACGCTTATTTCTACATATTTCGGGTGTCGCAAATATAAATGTAGAGACATTGCATGCAACGTCTCTACGGATGTAACATGTAATTTATTAAAAGATAATTTCCTATAAAACTACATTCCGTAGGAATGAATCGCTCGGTAGAAAATGCTATTATTATTTACTGTCAGAAACCACACGAAAGCCCATAGTGTAGCCGCTTTCCTCCGGTTCGGTAGGGCTGCGATACGCACACTGACAAAAGAGAGCAACGCTAGCCCAGCTACCACCACGGCGCACCCGGTTCGTCCCGGATGCAGGTCCTTTAGGATTTGTTTGTGCATCGCTTGGATATGTTCCGTACCAATCACTACACCATTCATACACATTACCGTGCATATCGTATAAACCCCAGGCATTGGGAGCAAAACTGCCTACCGGCATTGGTTTGTCTCTATTTACTCCCTTTCTACAACCCTCCATGGGGATATTTCCATTATAATTGGCTTGTTTGGCACTTAAATAAATGCCTGTATTAAAATGGGTGGTAGTTTCCGCTCGGCACGCATATTCCCATTCAGCCTCAGTAGGTAGGCGGCAATCCATGTAGGCAGCAAATTCCGTGGCTCCATACCAGGTAACCAATATCACAGGGTGGTTTTCATAGCCCAAAACCGGAACCCATTGCCCATTGACAAAATGCAAACCCCAATCATGATCGCCATTACTTTCATAAATTAATACTTGTGTAGGATATGCTCCTGCCGCATATTTCCCATCACCGCCAATGTGTTTGGCATTCAAAAAGGCGGCATATTCGGTATTGGTGATTTCATACTTGCTCATTTTAAATGCACTCAATGTTACCTGATGGGGGATTTCAGCAACTTGTCCTTTTGCTTGCTCTAAGGGGCTTCCCATGGTAAAAGTGCCGGCAGGTATGGATACCCAGTCTATGCCAGGCTTGGTTTGTCCACCTGCATTCAAACTAAATGTGATTACTAATAGAGAGAAAATGTATTTATTCATGATTGTTTTTTTTACAAAAATAGTTTTTTTTTAATTACAAGCGGGAAAAGGATTTATTTAAAAAAAAGAGGAGAGGGAAAGAATCAATTAAAAATAAAGTCGCAGGTCGCAAGACAACGCACTGAAAAACAGATGAAAGATAAGGCGTTCGGAGTGCCGTGTGCCGAGAGCTTTTTCGTTCCGAAAAAATCAGATTTTGCAATAAAGATTAAAGCTTCAAACTTCGTAATCGTCTTGCGACCTGCGACTAGTAAAATACTTTTCTTCCGGCTTTCCGGGTTTAATATTTCGATTAATTTTCCTTTTAGTGTCGTAATTATGATTTTTTTAAGCTTAAAATATATGTTTTTCGTCGTAAAATTATGTTTAAAACATTGAAAATATATGAATTTTGAATGGTTTTTCGTGACAAAAATAAGTAATCAGTGATTTGGATTCACCCCCCTGAGTTAGTCTGTTAAAGGACATATGGGACACGAACGACTGAAATATAAGTGCTTGCGGGGTGTACTTAATGTTGTTTTAGTTCTTATTGCTAATTTGATAAAAACCATTTAATATTTAAAATTCTTTGTTTAATTAAGATATCGCCCCTACGGGGCTTATGGATGGAGGAGGAGAAATTTACGTTCTACCAAGATGTCGTCCCTACGGGACTTATAAATGGTGTGGGAGCGTTTTTGTTCTGTGATAATTCGTGTTAATCCGTGGGCAAAGAAGAGATCAATTAAAAATTAAGAATTAAAAATTAAACTTGATACAATGCACTGAGAAACTGAAAAACTGATAGCCGAAAGCTTTTTTAAACTGAAAACTACTTTTCACTTTTCACTCTTTTGTCCGTTTGTCGCATTGTCGAAATCAGTAAGAAACCCAAAGCATGGCAGAATATTTTGCTATGGCTTTTAGAGCAGCACCAAAGGCAAGTATTATTGGCAGTACAACCATACAAGGCATACGCGAAGGAAGGGATGAAGTATTGGAAAAAGCAATAGAGGTTATTAATAGGAAATAATGTTTCCTACATTTTAATAAACTCCACTCTTCTGTTTTTGGCTTTGCCTTCGGTGGTGGTGTTAGGGGCGAGGGCTTGGGTTTCGCCTTTGCCGTCGGTTTGGATACGCTCTGCGGCTATGCTAAAATCTTTTACCAATGCATTTTTAACATTCATGGCTCGACGTTTAGATAAGTCAAGATTCAAAGCATCGTTGCCGTCGCTGTCGGTATGTCCGACTATTTGGATTTTTATGTTCGAATTTTCGTTTAATACGTTGGCAATTTCTTTTAAGGAGCCGTAGGATTCCGGTTTCACAACGTCTTTTCCGCTGTCGAAATATATACCGTAAGATATGATTTTACCTTCAGTTAATAGTTTACTACGCATATCAGGGGATGCAGTAGTGATTTTCAGATTAGTAATCATAGGAAAACTCTTGGCATCCCATCCTGAAAAAAGTATCTTGTTGAATTTTGTATCTGTATATATATTGGTTGGTACATCCAATACTTTTGCTCCTTTGTGATAAATTCTTACTCTTCTTATTTGAATCCATATGATTACATGATTCACTTCTTCCAAGATTACAGGATTTGTCACACTTTGTCCGGTAAGCCAATTGGCATCATTTTCATTATAATATCCTTTGGTTTCCCATCCATCTATTTTGAGCGTAATATGCAGTCCTTTTAATCCGGGATATAAATCATCGTTGATTTCTTTTGGATTTTCGGGGTTTTCTTGATATAAGGATAAGGTAATTCCATGAGTGTATTCGGCATCGGGAATGATATCAAATTCAACAATAAAATTATCCGGAAAGTTTATTGTTTTTGAATAGCAATATACAGCATCATCTCCATTCATATGAAACCATTTGCCTTCTGCTATATTCACATTTTTTACTTCACCACTACCATTCGATGTCCATAAGGCCGGAAAATCGCCGATGGCATCTTGCGAAAAATCTTCAAAGAACAGAATTTGATCACCGGGAATAAAATCGTATTTGGTATAAGACTCCAATTTGGGCTTTACTTGGCTTTGGCTGGCTTTATTATTGTTAGTTGCTGATTCAGATTCATCTGTTTCTTCATTTGCTTCTTGTTCTTCTTCTTTAGCTTCTTCTTGATTTTCATTAAAAATGATATCCAAACTTTCATCTATTTTTTCATCTAACTTTTGTTCTACTCGTTCTTCCGTTTTTTGTTTAATTTTGGCTCGTATATCAATTTGAGCAAAGGAAGTAAGGATGGTAGAAAAAAGAAAAAGGAGTATGCACAATGCGTTGATAAAAGGTAAATGTGTTTTCATAAATATAAGATTTATAATGCTTTGAAATTAATGTATTGATCTTTATAATTGTATGCAAAGCTATATAAAATTTCAATAAATAGTATATACTGTACAAGTAACTTTTAATTTATTCTTAGTGTATGTTTTATAAGTGAATAAAATTCCATTTATTTTGTAACAAATTGAAGTCGATTTTTAACTCCTTTTTTACATTAAAAATCAGTATCAATCTGTATGTAACGGATTGAATTGAAGAATTTATAACCAATCGCATTAATATATATCCTTCATTAAGGATTTTATATATAAATTAAAAAAAATATAAAAAAAACAAATGAGATTATTTTTCATGAAAAATAAAATTTTTCAAGGCAAGTACATAAAGAGAAAATGCCGTAAAAAGCTAAGATTTTCAGGGCATATTTTAAGTGGAAATGCTTATTTTTAAAATTATTAGATTGATATTCTAAGTATTATATTAGAATGCTAAAAAAAAAGGAATTTAAGTCCTGAAAAATGAAAAATAATTACTAATTTTGCACAGAAAAATTCTTATGGTAAGAATTGATTAAATATATAATACAACGCAAAAAAAGAGATATGGCCACAAAAAAAATTTTGATAATCGACGATGACATTGATGTTATCACCATAGTAGAAACTATTTTGAAAAAAGAGGGATTTGAAGTAATCTCTGCCAGTAATAAAATAGAAGGTATGAAAAAAATTCGGGAAGAGAAACCCGACTTAGCCATTCTGGATGTGATGATGACGACCCATTACGAAGGTTTTGAGTTAGCAAAAGAAATAACAGATGATCCTGAATTAAGAAAAATGCCATTTTTGATGCAGACATCTATTGATATTTTAACCACTACCAAACCTGATGTTCAGGCAATGGCTCGTGAGTTTCGTAAAAATCCCGGATTTAAAGATCTACATGTGATTTTAGTAAAAGATATCAATTCAGGAAAGGCCGGTATTGATTATTTATCAGAAAAAGGAGAATCCATATGGTTTCCGGTTCATGGTTTTGTGAGAAAACCTGTTGACGGCAAAAAAATCCTACATGAAATTAATAGGATTTTAAATATATAATACATTTCTGAGGTCAATTTTTACCTGTTTCATAGCATATAATTATGTTATGAATAGGTATTTGCGTGTTTTAATATAGTATCCATTGAAAGATGGATGTTTTGTTTGGGAAAAAATAATTGTTTATAAAAAATTAATTAATATAATAATCAATAAAATATGGGAAAATCAATAGAGAGCATATTGAAAAAATATGACAATTGTAGCAGGGATTCTTTGATTTCTCTCCTTCAAGAGATTCAAGAAAATGAGGGATTTTTATCGGAAGAAGCCATAGTAAAAACAGGGAAGAAGTTGAAAATACCAACCAGTAAAATTTACGGAGTAGCAACTTTTTACAATCAATTTCGTTTCGAACCGACCGGGAAATACCATGTGATGGTATGTCGAGGTACGGCTTGTCATGTCTTAGGTTCTTTAACCGTACTTCAAGAGTTGGAGAAAGTATTGAAGATAAAAGCCGGACAAACGACTCGCGATGGTTTGTTTAGTATTGAAGTCGTTGCTTGCATGGGTGCTTGCGGATTAGCACCGGTGATTAACATTAACGGAAGCTTCTACGCAAACGTAACAGCAGAAAGTATTAAAGAAATTATTGAATCTTACCGAAAAAAAGAAGAATAACATGGATACGCTTACAGATAAAAATAAAAAAATGTTAATGGACCTTATTCAAGGCAATAAAAATGTAGACGTTGACAATCAACGTAGCACACTCAAAAGAGAAAAAATAAATAAACCTCTTATTTACGTAGGTGCCGGCACATGTGGATTAGGAGCCGGAGCTGCCGAAACCATCAATGCGATTAAAACGTATTTGAAAAATAAAAAAATCGATGCCGATATTATGGAAGTAGGTTGCATCGGTCTTTGTGCCGTTGAACCCATCGTGGACGTTCAGATGCCCGGAAAAAACAGAGTTTCTTTCCAAAAGGTTACTCATGATAGAGTAGAAGGCATTCTTGATCAAGCATTCTCCGCAAAATACAATGCCAAAGATCTGTTAGGACAAATTCAAATGGGAGCCTCCGAAAAATATAAGGATGTGCCCGATTTTAATAAACATCCCTTCTTTGCAAAACAAAAAAGAATTGTGTTAAAGAATTGCGGCCTCATCAATCCGGAAAGCATTGATGAATATATTGCTTTTGGTGGATATGCCGGGTTATATAAAACCCTTACCAAACATAGCGGTGCCGATATTTGCGACATCATCGAAAAGAGTGGTTTAAGAGGAAGAGGTGGTGGAGGTTTCCCTACCGGAAGAAAATGGAGAATTGCCAATCAACAAGAAAGCAAGCAAAAATATTTAGTATGTAATGCCGATGAAGGTGACCCCGGTGCCTTCATGGACCGTGCCGTTATTGAAGGCGATCCTCATCGTTTAATCGAAGGAATGGCTATCGCGGCTTATGCTATTGGTGCATCGGTGGGGTATATCTATATCCGTGCCGAATATCCTTTGGCAATCACGCGTTTGAAAATTGCCATCGAACAAGCTAAAAAACTTGGATTGTTAGGCAAAAATATTTTTGGTACTAAGTTTAGTTTTGAGTTAAAAATTAAGATGGGTGCCGGTGCTTTTGTATGCGGTGAAGAAACTGCTTTGATAAACAGTATTGAAGGTTTCCGCGGTATGCCTCGTCCACGTCCGCCTTTCCCGGCTGTCAGTGGATTATTTGGCAAACCTACCATTATTAATAATGTAGAAACCCTTGCCAATGTAGCTGAAATTCTTGTGATGGGTGCCGATTGGTTCAGTTCTGTAGGAACCGAATCATCGAAAGGCACGAAAGTATTTGCTCTTTCAGGAAAAATAGTAAATACAGGTTTGGTTGAAATAGCTATGGGAACCACCATTCGCACTATCATTTATGATATAGCCGGTGGTATTGCTAAAAATAAAAAATTCAAAGCTGTACAAATCGGAGGTCCTTCCGGTGGATGTATTACCGAACAAAACTTAGATATTCCCATCGAGTATGAATCTCTTATTAAAGTAGGAGCCATGATGGGATCGGGAGGTTTGGTGGTGATGGACGAAGACAACTGTATGGTTGATGTGGCTAAATTCTTTATGGAATTTATCCAACGTGAAAGTTGCGGTAAATGTATTCCTTGCCGCGAAGGCACTCGTCGTATGCTTGAAATTTTGGAAAGCATTACTTCGAAACCCGTTAACAGCGAAAAAGCTGCCCTCGAACGTATGAAAGGAATCATGCAATTAGAAAAATTGGCAACCGTCATTAAAGATACTTCTTTATGTGCATTAGGTCAAACATCACCTAATCCTATTTTAAGTACCCTTAAATGGTTCAGGCAAGAATATGAAGAACATATTTTTGAGCGTAAATGTGCTACTCATACTTGTACGGAGTTAAGGAAATTCAGAATCCTAACCGATAAATGTACAGGTTGTACGCTTTGTGCCAAGAAATGTCCTACCAATGCTATCATCGGCACGAAAAAATCTCCTCATTTTATTGTGGATGAAAAATGTATCGGTTGCGGAACCTGTAAAGAAACCTGTAATTTTAATGCAATAGAAATGATTTAATATAAAATTAGATATGAGTATTCAAATAGAAGTAAACGGAAAAAAATTAGAGGCATTTGAAGGCGAAACCATATTGACCGCTTTAAAAAGGAATGGTATCAGAGTTCCTACTTTGTGTCATATGAATGATTTTATCCCTTCCGGAGCCTGTCGACTTTGCGTTGTTGAAATAGTAGGAAACCCTAGATTAGTAAGCTCTTGCTCTTTCCCTGTTTCTGACGGGATGAAAATATTAACCAATTCACCCAGGGTCATCGAATCGCGCAAAACCATTATAGAACTCTTACTTTCAAACCATCCTGATGATTGTTTGTATTGTATACGAAACAATAATTGTGAATTGCAAAGCCTTGCAAAAGAATATCACGTCATTGAAAGAAGAATTCACGGAAATAAAAACAGTTTTAAACTCGACCATTCCAGTACCAGTATCGTTCGCGATCCGGAAAAATGTATCCTTTGCGGAAGATGTGTACGCGTGTGTGAAGAAACGATTGGTGTTTCTGCTATCGAATACATTAACCGAGGCAGTAAAACCCTTATCGGTACCACTATGCAGAAAGGGCTTAACACGTCGAGCTGTGTAAATTGCGGACAATGTATTATGGTTTGTCCTACCGGTGCTTTGACGGAGAAAAATCAAACCCATATGGTACAAGATGCTTTACAGCAAAAAGACAAAACTTTAGTAGTTCAATATGCCCCTTCAATTTCTGTGTCCATAGCCGAAGAATTCGGTATGGCTCCCGGTACGGACATCAATGGTTTGTTGAATGCAGCCCTTCGTAAGATGGGATTTAAATATGTGTTCGACACTACTTTCGGTGCCGACCTTACCATTATGGAAGAAGCTTCGGAGTTAATACAACGCATTACGGAAGGCAAAACACTACCTATGTTCACCAGCTGTTGCCCGGCTTGGGTGAAATATATTGAAGAATTTGCTCCTGATTTTATTGATAATTTATCTACTTGTAAATCGCCTCAACAAATGACCGGTGCGGTTATCAAGAGTTATTTTGCTGAACAGTCTAATTTGAAACCCGAAGATATTATTTCGGTATCTATTATGCCTTGTACGGCGAAAAAATTTGAAATGCAACGCGAAACTATGGGGCGTAACGGAGTGAAAGACGTGGACATAGCCATAACCACCCGCGAATTAATAGAATTGATACATTTACACGGAATAGATATGAAAACTATTCAACCTGAAATTACCGATTCTCCCATGGGTGTTCGTAGTTCAGCAGGTAAAATTTTCGGTGCTACCGGTGGTGTAATGGAAGCTGCTTTACGTACTGCTTATAAAAAGATTACCGGCGAAGAACTTGTTGATTTCAAAATCAATGCAGTGAGAGGATTCGAAGGAAGGAAAGAAGCTAAAATTAAAATCAACGATGATCTCGAAGTAGGAGTGGCTGTCATAAGCGGTTTGGGTAATGTAAGAGCATTGCTCGATGAAATTAGAAACGGCAAAAACGATGTTCATTTTATCGAAGTGATGACATGCCCAGGAGGTTGTGTTGCCGGTGGTGGACAACGTATCGGTGTTGATAGATCATTCATCGAAGCCCGTACGAAATCCTTGTATGACATCGACGATCGTGAAACCATTAAAGTATCGCATAAAAATCCCGAAATTATCGAGCTTTATGATAACTATTTTGGACACCCCTTGAGTCATAAAAGCCATGAGCTCTTACATACTTGTTACATGGAAAGAGACGTCTTATTATAATCTATTGAAACATTAATAAT
>ENA-UOOK01005854-UOOK01005854.1-fermentation-metagenome-genome-assembly--contig:-NODE-5854-length-12131-cov-10.701391_pt1 | contig 12131 bp, 10 predicted proteins | sample MGYA00245777_ERZ724023 | MGnify/ENA primary metagenome ERZ724023 (study PRJEB28704, sample SAMN03018312) | fermentation metagenome | biome: anthropogenic terrestrial biome; feature: soil... | reverse complement strand
AGTATAACACAGTAGATAAATGTAGTCAATTTACTTAGGTTTACTTAGGTTACTTAGGTTGGTTTCAATTTCGAATTTTTAATTGTTAAAACTTAAATTATTATATACTAGTAAACGTTTTCATAATATAATTATTTTAAGTATTTATTTTTTTAAGGAGGAATGCACAATGATAATAGGAGTACCTAAGGAGATTAAAGCTCAAGAAGACAGAGTTTCACTAACGCCAGCGGGTGTTGATGGTCTTATAAGAAATGGACACAAGGTTTTAGTTGAAACAGGAGCGGGCTTAGGTTCTGGCTTCCAGAATGAAGAATATGCAGCCCATGGCGCCGAAATAATTACCGATGTTGCAGAAGTCTGGAAACAAGCAGATATGATCATGAAAGTAAAAGAGCCTCAAGAAACAGAATACAAATACTTTAAAAAAAATTTAATATTATTTACTTATTTACACTTAGCTGCCGAAAAAAGTTTAGTAAAAGCTTTAATGGATACTGGCGTTGTTGCAATAGCATATGAAACAGTACAAAAATTAGATAAGTCCCTTCCTTTACTTGCTCCTATGAGCGAGATTGCCGGTCGTATGGCCGTTCAACAAGGTGCTATCTATATGGAAAAGACTCGTGGTGGAAAGGGTATGTTAATTGATGGTGTTCCTGGAGTAGCTCCTGCTCATGTTGTAGTTGTAGGTGCAGGGATTGTTGGGACTGGTTCAATTAGAAGAGCTATAGGTCTTGGATGCAGAGTTACAGTTCTTGATGTTGTAGTAGAAAGACTTCGTTATTTAAGTGAGGTATTTATGGGGAGAATTGAAACATTGTATTCAAACAACTACAATATCAAGGAAGCTTGCAAAACTGCTGATTTAGTAATCGGTTCAGTTTTAATTCCTGGGGCAAAGGCTCCTAAACTTATAACTGAAGAAATAGTAAAATCTATGAAGCCTGGTACAGTTATAGTCGACGTTGCTATAGACCAAGGTGGCAGCGTTGAAACCATTGATCATCCTACTACACATGCCGATCCAATATTCGTTAAACACGGGGTTATTCACTATGCAGTAGCAAATATACCTGGTGCAGTACCTCAAACTTCTACATTGGCTTTAACCAATGTCACTCTTGGATATACTATTAAATTAGCAAACAAAGGTTGGTTCCAAGCTGTAAAAGAAGACTCCTCCTTGGCTAAAGGTGTAAACATAGTAGATGGTAAAATCACCTATAAATCAGTTGCTGATGCCTTTGGATATGAATATACTCCGCTAGAATATATATTAAACACCTCAAAAGCTTTGAGCTAGTTAAGAACTAAGAGTTAAGAACTAAGAGTTAAGAACTAAGAGTTAAGAACTAAGAGAAATAAACCTGAAAATCTTTCGATTTTCAGGTTTATGTTTTAATTTCTAATTTTTAATTGATTACTCCTTCTTCCAATTAGACTCAATATAAAAGCTATAGATAAGGACCCAGCTGCTAAAGCAAAAGGTGCTAAACTACTGATATTGTAGGTAAAACCAGCTACAGTTGAGCCAAATACTTCACCCAAAGCTCTTATTGCATTATATATCCCTGACATAAAACCAACATCCCTACTATCTCCTTCTACTGCTAGATTCTGAAGTATTGGAATTAAAATAGTAATGAGGGTATAGAATATTAAATTCCATATCATAAAAGGATATATTGCTGTATTTAACAATATCATAATTCCTGAAATAACTGAGAGCAATATTATCCCAACCAATGAACTCAATATATCTTTTTTTCTAAATATCCAAGCATTAATGGTTAAATTAGCAATTAACCCTACAATGCCAGTAACCGTTTTCCATACACCATTTACTATAGGCTTTAAATCAAGCTGCTCTTTTAAATAATAATTAAAGGCATTTACATTACTTGATTGGGCAATATATATAAAAAACGTTATTCCAAGAAAAACAACTACCCAAGGACTAAATACTTCCTTAGAGTTCTTAGCATCTCTAAGTATATCCCATATGAAAACCACTTTCTTATCGGAATATGAATTAGATTTTGAATTCGTTTCCCCAACTATAAATATAAATCCAAAACTTACTATAATCATTGATATGGCTTGAATAAAAATAACATATTGTGGATTTATATCTCCTAACAATCCTCCAATTAAAAATCCTATAGATGTCATAACTAACATTATAGCTGTATAATTTGACATGGCTATTCCTCTATTTTCTTCAGTTGTAGTATCAACTATAGCAGCCATCAAACCACCACTAAATCCCCCATTGGCAACTCCTGATATCCCTCTGAAAAATAGAATACTGCCCAAAGATTTGGAAAGACCAAATCCTAATTGTCCTATTCCATAAATAAATGTTGATAAAAACAATACCTTCATTCGACTATTTCTATCTCCCCAACTACCCCAAATTGGCGCCGTTAAAAAACTTGTAAATACCATCATTGCATAAGATGTTCCAAATATATGATTAGGCATTCCCAAATTTGTAAAGTGACTAGGGGTAACAGGATGATGAAAATTTGTTATAGTCCATATCAGCGCACCAAATATCATTACCTTCTTTAATTTGCTATTCAACACCTTCCCTACTTTCAAAAAGATAATAATTCACAATTCACAGTTCACAATTAATTCAAAGAAATCCTATTAATTGGATTAAAGATTATTTAATATAATGTGTATTATTACCAAAATAATTAAGACTTTCTCCTTCAATTGTGATTTGTGCATTGTGAATTTCTAACTCATAATGACAGCTTGCAGTATTTTTATATCTTCAATTGTCAACTGTCAATCGTTAAATTGAACATGGACTATATCCACAGTCTTGACATTCAGAACATCCACCTGTATGGTTTATCTTTCCTCCACACATTGGACATGTATCCGGATCCTCCATTAATTGCTCTGCTGCTAACATATTTATTTCCTGTTGTAATTCCTCAATTTTTTCGATCTTGCTCTTTGCCTTATTTGTTATTAATATACCGCTTCGTGCACATCCATCACGATAAATGGTAATACCTTTTAGTCCCTTTTCCCATGCATACATATAAAGATCTTCTACCTGTTCTACGGTAAAGCTATTTGGTATATTTACTGTAGATGAAATACTTGCATCAATATATTGCTGCCATGCAGCCTGTACCTCTATTCTATCCTTGTAATCAAGATTTGAGGTTGTCACAAAGAATTCTGGTAATTCATCTTCTCTACTTAAGTTATTTTTATCCATATATTCCTTAACAATAGAGGTAAATACCTTATAATAGGTATCCTCATGATGCAAGGACTCAGATTTTCTTGTATACGATACTTGGAAAATTGGTTCCACACCATTGCTACATCCTATAAGGGTTGAAATACTACCTGTAGGAGGTATTGTCAATAATTGACTGTTTCTCAACCCATATTCCGTTATTAGTTCCAATACATCCTCATCTGCATTTGATATTAGAAATGGTGAGTTAAGAATCGCCTCAGCATTATATTTAGGGAAGCTACCTTGTTCCTTAGCTAACAATGCAGATTGTCTTAAAGCTTCATTTATCATAGTTCTCCCAATTTGGTGAATAAGGCTTATAGACTCACTGCTACCATATTTTATACCCAACTTAATAAACATATCAGCAAGACCCATTATACCTAGACCTATTTGCCTTAAATTCCTAGACATTTCTCTTTGTTCTTTTAATGGATGCAGTTCCATATTTTCGTCCAATACTTCATTAAGATATATAACACCATTACGAACCATTTCAATGAATTTTTCAAATTCAAATCTAGCGTATCTAGTAAATGGACTTTTAACGAATTCACTCAAATTAATTGACGCAAGGTTACAACTTCCAAAAGCAGGAAGAGTCTCTTCAGCACATGGATTTACACCTGCAAATTCAAATGTTTCATCTTCACTCATGAGATGCCATGAGCCAATCCGATTCGTAAATAATACACCTGGCTCTGCCATATTCCAGTTATTCTTGGCCAAAACCTTATATAAATCCTTTGCTCTTATCTTCTTACTGATTTCTTCACCCGTTGCCTCAACTTTAAAATACAATTCATATTCTTCATCATTTTTAACTGCCTTCATAAATGCATCATTAACATTTACGGAGATATTTGCATAGGTAACTTTATTTAAATCATTTTTAACATCTATAAAATCCTCTATGTCAGGGTGATTCACGTCCAAGTTAAGCATCAAGGCCCCACGTCTACCCCTCATTCCAATCAGTCCAGTGACCATGGAGTATAAGTCCATAAAGGATACAGCTCCCGTTGTAGAGGATGCAGCATTGTTCACCTTTGCACCCTTTGGCCTAAGCTTTGACAAGGTAAGTCCTACTCCACCACCATATGAATAAGTTCTTGCCAAATACTTTGCAGTATCGAATATTGATTCGATATTATCTTCGACCTTAGGCATTACATAACAATTGCTAAGAGTAATCTTTCTTCCTAATTTGTCCAAACCCCTGCCTGCTAATATTCTACCGGCAGGCATAAATTTCTTATCCTTAATAGCCTTTTTAATTGGATTATTGCCACCGCTAACTCTATCTAGAAATTGATCAAATGTCTCGGAGTCATATCTATACTTTTTCTCATAGATATCTCTTTGCAAATCCGTCATACTCCAGCCTTGTTCCCTTAACTTTGCTCTCTCTTCTCGATATATTATATATTTTTTTGCAGCATCAGGTCTTGCTTTCATTAATTCCACTTCTACAAAATCCTGAATCTGCTCTATATTGACTTTTCCTAATTCTTTAAACTCTCCTAAGGCTGCCTGGGCAATCTTTTTGGCTACTAATTCATCAGCACCCTTATCGGTTTCCTTCATAGCCTTGGTAATTGCTATCTCTATTTTATCTTCCTGAAAGTCAACTATCATTCCATTTCTCTTCTCAACTTTTAACATAAAAATCCCCCTACAAATATCAAATTCAAAATACATATACTAAATATTGTATACCCTCGCTTTACAAAATACAACATGTATTAATCCATGGCAATATATAATGCAACGAGATTGATTTCCAACTCGTTGCAGTTTAATGTTGCAACTACTAGCATTTCTTCCTAATATTAAATATAATTAGGGACTTAAGTCATATTTATATAAATTTATAAAATTCTTACTGACTTATTTTGATGCACCTTTTACATTTTGTATTTCTTTACCTCTTAATCCATCATTAGAAAGCAGAGAAGTTTTATATACATGATCTGCAATACGTTCAAAATGATTTACTATTTCTAAGAAAACTATCCCGGATTCAATAGTACATTTACCTTTTTCAAGACGAATTATATGGTGATTTGATATTTCTTTGGAATATTGATCTATCAAATCTTCCATCCTGGATATATCTTTTAATGAAATATCCTCACTATCCTTTAAAGCTTCTAGAGACTTATCAATCATTTTTATAACCATATCTCTTAGGGTTTTTAATTCACTATTAGCAACATCTGAAAAAAATAGATTTTTTTCTTTTTTTTCTAGTGTTAACTTTGCTATATCAATTGAATGGTCACCGATTCTTTCTATATTATTGATACTGTTAATTACAGCAGTCACCATAATAGAATAGGAATCCGAAAGAGGATTTTTGCCTACCTCAACCATATATTGGGTAATTTCCCTCTGCAGTTGATTAATAATATCTTCATTGCGGTGTAAATCTTCCATCTCCATATCTGAATCAAACAGACCTTCTAAAGAATTATTAACCATTTCCTTTGACAATTCTGTTCCTCTAATTATTTCAGACAGTGATGCTTTTAAGGCAGCAGCAGGTGTATCCAATAACAACTTGTCCAGATATAAGGCTTTACTATCATGCTCATGTTCATTCTCGCTTCTTATAATGGTTTGAAGAAATTTTACATAATAATCATTAAAAGGTAAAAATATTGCAGCATTGATTACATTAAATATTGTATGAGAATTAGCAATTTGGGCTTCTAGACCACCATTAGGTTGTAAATGATTAGTTATAAATTCTACAAGCAAGGTAAAGTATGGCAATACAACTGCTACCAATAAAACCCCAATTATGTTGAATAAAGTATGTCCCCATGCGGTTCTTCTAGCATTTAGAGTACCCGTCATGCTTGCCAGTTGTGCTGTAATACAGGTTCCAATATTGTCACCCATCATTATACAAATAGCCGATTGTAAATCCAACAACCCTGCTTGTCCCAATACCATAACCAAACCTACTGTAGCAGCACTGCTATGTACAAGAGCTGTTGCTATTATACCTAAGAGTATCGCTATAAATGGGTTAGAAGCGTAGTTCTGGAAGAAATATCTTAGAGTTGAATTTCCCTGCATATATGGAATCCCAGAGTTTAGAATACTAAGACCTAAAAACATCATACCAAATCCCATCAACGCTTCACCCATATGTTTTATATTCTTATTTTTGGATATAATCGAAATCGCAAAGCCTATTCCCAACACAGGTAAAGCAATTTCGGTTAATTTAAAGCTAAAACTAAAGGCCATCAACTGAGCTGTTATGGTTGTCCCAATATTTGCTCCATATATAACTCCCAATGCCTGTGATAAATTCATAAGACCTGCACTAACAAAACCAACGGTCAGTACTGTTACCGCTGTACTACTTTGAACTAAGGCTGTTAGAAATGTACCTACTAAAAAAGCACTCCAAACCTTACCTGTTAAAATCGAAAGCATCTTCTTCATGATATCCCCTGATGCCTTCTCCAAACTTTCTCCCATTTTGTCTACACCATACATAAGCAGTGCAGTACCACCGATTAATCCAAAAATTAGTTCTTTCATAAGAAGCCCTCCAAATTCTTACATATTCAATTTTCCACACAAAAATTCAATTATATATTATCACAATATATTTAGAATTTCCATAAGCATCACATAATCATAACTAACTTTTACTCTAAAGAAGTCGCATTATTTTTTTAATTCCTTATAGCTTTTCATAACTGCCAAAGCTTCAATAGTAGCAGCAAGCCTATCACTTTTTCCATCAGTACTACCTTTGTTTATCTTGCATTCACTACAAAGTTCATCATCTCCTGTAAAAATTTTATTACAGTTTTTACATGTTCTTTGTTCCATCTTTATCCTCCTAACAAATTTTTTAAAACCTAAATATAGAAATTATCATATTGTCCGTCTCAATCTGATATACATGATTTGTCATTTCATTGTTAGGTTGCATCTTTTAGTCGCTTATTATACTTGACTAAAAATTATTATCTTCAAAAGAAAAAAGTGACTAATTAATATGTCACTTTTTCTAATTTCTAATATATTAAGCTAATTCAAGAGCTATTTCCATCATCTTTGTAAAACTTTTTTCTCTTTCCTCTGCTGTAGTTTCTTCCTTATTTACTATGGAATCTGAAACTGTAAGGATACAAAGTGCATTTACACCGGCTGCTGCTGCATTACAATATAAGGCATAGGCTTCCATTTCAACAGCAAGTATTCCTATATCAGCCCATCTTTTAGAATCAGTACTATCTGCTGAATAGAATGTATCACTGGATAAAATATTTCCTACCGTTACATGGATATCTTTTTGATCTGCAACTTGTTTTGCCTTATACAATAGCTTCCATGAGGCAGTAGCCGAATAAGTTCCAGGTAAATTATATTGTTTGGCGTAGTTAGAGTTTGTACTTGCACCAATTCCCAATATTACATCATATAGCTTTAAGTCTTTTTGTAAAGCTCCACATGAACCTATTCGTATTAGGTTTTTTACTCCATAAAAATGTATCAATTCATATGAATATATTCCAATCGAAGGAATACCCATTCCTGTACCCATTACCGAAATCCTTTTTCCTTTATAACTACCAGTATATCCAAAAATATTTCTTATTGTATTAAATTGAACTACATTTTCTAAAAAATTATCAGCTATAAATTTAGCTCTTAAGGGATCTCCCGGCAACAATATAGTTTCAGCAATATCGCCTTTAGCTGCATTGATGTGCGGTGTCGACAATTAAACCACTCCTTTTCTCAATGTATAATATATCAATTAATTATACCCTACTTTTTGCTATAAATCACTATTCTCTGATGGAATATTTATGAGTTCAAAATTTCATCACTAATTTTCAAAAAAAAAAGGATTTTTTATATATAATGTAGTATATATAAACTATGCCCTATAAAGGACTAATATATTGCGGAGGTGTTTGGTTGTGGCAAAATTTGTAGATTTGAATTCAGATTTAGGGGAAAGCTTCGGTGCTTATACTTTAGGTATGGATAGTGACGTAATGAAATATGTGACTTCATCCAATATTGCTTGTGGTTGGCATGCCGGCGACCCTTTAATCATGAACAAAACTGTATCAGAAGCTGTAAAAAATGGTGTTGCTGTTGGAGCACATCCTGGATATCCTGACTTAATGGGATTTGGGAGACGAAAGATTGATATTACCCCAGCTGAAGCAAAAGCATATATGCTATACCAGGTAGGTGCGCTTGATGCTTTTGCAAAGGCAAACGGTATCAAACTACAACACATTAAACTTCACGGTGCATTTTATAACACTGCATGTATTAAGCCTGAATTAGCCGATGCTATTGTAGATGCTATTGCAGATACATATGGTCGGGATATTATTTTAATGGCATTAAGCGGTAGTTATATACTCAAACGTGGAGAGGAAAAAGGGTTAAGAGTTGCTCATGAGGTATTTGCTGACAGAGCTTATAATGTTGATGGAACATTAGTTAGTAGAAAACTTCCTGGCTCTATGATTCATGACAAGGATTTAGCTATTCAAAGAATTAAAAGAATGATTAAAGAAGGTAAGGTTACAGCAATAGATGGTACTGATGTTGATATTAAGGCTGATTCCATTTGTACACACGGGGATAATCCCGAAGCTGTAAACTTTGTTAAAACCATTAAAGAAAGCCTTGAGAAAGATGGTATTCAGGTCAAAAACATAGGCAGCTTCATTTAGAAAGGGGAATATATAAGATGAGTGATGATAAAGCTAAAAACAACAACAAGTCGGTATTAATCGGTGCGGCTTTTCTAATGGCAACATCCGCAATAGGGCCGGGATTTTTAACACAAACAGCTGTATTTACGGAACAATTAGGCCCAACCTTTGGATTTGTAATTCTTTCTTCATTGATTCTATCAGCTATAGCTCAGCTTAATGTTTGGAGAGTAATAGGTGTATCTGGTTTGCGTGGACAAGAAGTAGCAAACAAGGTATTACCTGGATTGGGTTATTTTGTGGCATTTTTAGTTGCATTTGGTGGACTAGCTTTCAATATTGGCAATGTTGGTGGGGCAGCTACAGGTTTGAATGTAATGTTTGGTATAGATTATACTTTAGGCGCAGCAATATCTGCCATATTAGCAATCATTATATTCTTAAATAAAAATGCAGGTAATGCAATGGATACCTTGACTAAAGTTCTAGGTGCTTTAATGATTATAGTTATCGGCTATGTAGCGCTTACTACCAGTCCTCCAATTGGAGAAGCTGTTAAAAGAACATTTATACCGGATGAAATGCCAATGTTAGCGATTATTACTTTAGTAGGTGGTACTGTTGGTGGGTATATTACATTCTCAGGCGGTCACAGACTACTTGATGCTGGTATATCAGGCGAGGAAAATCTCGACCAAATAAATAAGTCTGCAGTAATGGGGATGGGAATTGCTTCTATAGTTAGAATTCTTCTATTCCTAGCAATATTAGGGGTTGTAACAACCGGATTTAAGTTAGATCCAGCGAGTCCTCCAGCGTCAGCATTCCAAGAAGCAGCAGGAAATTTAGGATATAAGTTTTTTGGATTAGTAATATGGGCAGCAGCTTTAACTTCTATAGTAGGATGTGCATATACATCTGTATCATTCTTAAAGACGTTTACAAAGACAATTTCAGACCATGTTAATAAGTGGATAATTGCTTTTATAGCTTTATCAGCTATTATATTTATAACAATAGGACAACCTGCTAAACTATTGGTAATAGTAGGTTCGTTAAATGGCTTAATTCTTCCTATTACACTTGGAGTTATGCTAGTAGCATCAGGTAAGAAGGAAATAGTTGGAGAATATAAACATCCTAAGTGGTTACTTTATACAGGTATTTTAGTAGTTATAATTACTGCTATCCTAGGAGTTAGATCATTAACAGGTATCAAAGCACTCTGGAGTTAGGAAGGTGATTAAATGTATGATAACACAAAGTATTTACCAGCAGGAGATTCTTCAGTGTTTATGGAATTTGGCAATAGTATAAGTCCTAAAATCAATGCAAGAATTAGAAATGTAGTAAAGGGAATAGAGACATCGGATATTAAGGGAGTAACAGAATTATTACCTACTTACAGGTCTATTCAAATCATGTATAATCCAATGGAGATTGAATACGATGAGTTGGTTGGCATCTTAAAAGAATTGGAAACTTCAATCCCCGAGGGTGATGCTGGAGATTATAGAATCGTTGAAATCCCCACTCTTTATGGAGGAGAATATGGTCCGGATATTGAATTTGTAGCTGAACATAATAAAATTTCTGTAGAAGAAGTAATAAAAATCCATACTTCTACCGATTATCTATTGTATATGTTGGGTTTTACTCCTGGTTTTGGTTATTTAGGAGGAATGAGCGAAAAAATTGCAACTCCTAGACTTAAAACACCAAGAACAAAAATACCAGCAGGCACTGCAGGTATTGCAGGAACTCAAACCGGAATATACCCTATCGACAGCCCTGGTGGATGGCAGCTTATAGGTAAAACTCCAATTAAGCTGTATGATCCATTGGGAGAAGCTCCTATATTATTAAGAGCTGGAGATTATGTCAGATTTGTAAATATCACTGAAGAAGAATTCTTTGAGATACAAAAGTTAGCAGAGCAAAGAAAATACAATGTAAATATTATCATAAACGGGGAGGTAAGAAGCCATGAATAGAATTAGAATAATAAAACCTGGACTTCTTACCACAGTTCAGGATAGAGGTAGATTGGGATATCAACAGTTCGGCGTAACAGTTGCCGGAGCAATGGACAATTATTCCTTTAGAGTTGCCAATTTACTAGTTGAAAATGATGAAAATGAGGCGGTTCTTGAAACTACATTTATGGGTCCCGAAATAGAATTTGACTGTGATGAGGTAATAGCCATAACAGGAGCAGATATGAAACCTAAATTAAACGGAGAGCCAGTTGAATTGTGGACAAGTATACCCGTAGCAAAAGGAGATAAGCTAAGCTTCTCAAGTGTAACTAATGGTTTGAGATGTTATATTGCTTTTAGCAGAGGTATCAATGTTCCTGAAATAATGGGGAGCAAATCCACATATTTGAGAGGCAAACTTGGTGGTTTCGAAGGACGTAAGCTTGAAAAAGGAGATGAGCTTCCTTTAGGTGAAAAAAACTTAGCTTCAACTGGAAGCTATGCTCCAAAGAAATATATACCTATATATGAAAAAGAATATACTCTAAGAGTTGTATTGGGACCACAGGATGATTATTTTACAGATGAAGGAATAGAAACCTTTCTGAATTCAACATACAAAATAACTTCCGAAGCTGATAGAATGGGGTATAGACTTGACGGCCCTGTAATAGCGCATAAGGATGGTGCTGACATAATATCTGACGGTATAGTATATGGTTCTGTACAGGTACCAGGCGGTGGTTTACCAATTATTTTGATGTCGGACAGAGGTACTACTGGTGGATATACAAAGATAGCCACTGTACTAACCCCAGATTTAAGCATACTTGCTCAAATGGGTCCTGGTTCATCAGTCAATTTCAAAGAAGTTAGCGTTCACGAATCTCATGAAATCTATAAGGAAAATGAAAATAAGATTTCTGAATTAAAAAACTTTATGAAGAATAATAGATTTGAATTTAACAAAAATATGATGTTTAGTTTAAATATGTTCGGCAATAATTTCAATGTTACAGTAAGAGAAATTGAATAATAAAAGAGATAACAGGTGTTAGTGATTTCTAACACCTGTTATTATTATTTTTATCGAAGTAATCAACTGATACAAGGCAATTTTTTTATATCATGCTGAGATGAGCCGAATAATCACTGCTTGCGAAG
>ENA-UOOK01005853-UOOK01005853.1-fermentation-metagenome-genome-assembly--contig:-NODE-5853-length-12132-cov-9.393972_pt1 | contig 12132 bp, 8 predicted proteins | sample MGYA00245777_ERZ724023 | MGnify/ENA primary metagenome ERZ724023 (study PRJEB28704, sample SAMN03018312) | fermentation metagenome | biome: anthropogenic terrestrial biome; feature: soil; material... | reverse complement strand
GGCTTTATGATCTGCTATGATATACGCTTCTGCGAGCTGTCCAGGACTTATGCACTCCGCGGTGCTGACGCTATTGTTGTTACATCCAATTTCCCAAACCCCAGAGTAAGCCACTGGCGTACACTGCTGATGGCCAGGGCCATTGAGAACCAGATGTTTGTTATTGCCTGCAATAGAGTAGGCCCGAGTCCCATGGGCACCTATTGCGGACATTCGATAATAATTGACCCTTGGGGTAATGTAATAGCTGAAGGCGGCGACGAAGAAGAAATAGTAACCGGTACCGTTGATTTTAATGAGATACAAAATATCAGAAGCATGATCCATATGTTCCGTGACAGGAGGCCCGAAAGCTATCCAAATGATATGCTATTGCCTAATAAATAAGATGAAAAAGTAAATAAAATAAGACTTACACATTTAAAATTTAAATGTGTAAGTCTTCATACTAAATTATTAGGAGGCAGATTATGTGGTATGGAAAGATAGATGAATTAATAAATAGATTAGACGGAGAAGCAAGTGTATTAGTAAAAAACTTAAGCACAAATGAAGTATATAAATATGATGAAAATAAAATTTTTCCTTCTGCAAGCATGATAAAGGTTCCAATTTTATTGGAGCTTATAGATAGAAGCTGCGAGAGAAAAATCAACTTGGATGATGTAGTGGAGCTTAAAAAAGAGGATATTGTTCAAGGCTATGGCATTATCAAAAGCTTAAGCCCGGGAATCAATATGACATATCGGGATTGTGCCTTGTTAATGATAATCCTTAGTGACAATATTGCAACAAACAAATTAATAGAAACTTTGGGCATGGATAGTATTAACGAGAAAATTAGAGAAATCGGCATGGAGAATACTATTCTGCAGAGAAAGATGATGGATGCGGGAGCCAAAAAGAAAGGTTTGGATAACTTTATCTCGGCGGCCGATTTGCTGACTATTTTTGAATATCTATATTCCCATGAAAAATACAATATAGCCGTTGATATATTGAAAAAGCAATTGTGCAACGATCTCTTACCTGTTCTTATTGGCGGCAATATTGAGTTTGCACATAAAACGGGGGACTTGCCCGGTGTAAGGCATGACTCGGGAATAATGTATCTAAAAAGCCCTATATTTGTTGCAGTATTGACTAATAACCTAAAAAATGATTGTGACGGAATAACATTTAGCAACGAAATAGGTAAGATCGTATACGATCATTACAAATAATCTGGAGGACAAGATGAATAAAAGTATTATTAAGGATGTTCAAGTAAAAGCTATCGAACTGCCGTTAAAGAAACAATGGAAAATATCCTTATATGCTCAAAGCACGAGGACACATGCAGTTTTAAGAATAATCACTGAGGACGGAATAGTGGGCTATGGGGAAGCTGCACCGTCTCCCGCATTTATGGGGGAGACGGGTTATACCATAGAGCTGGTAGTTAATAAGTATTTAAAGCCTGTGTTGATAGGTCAGAACATTTTTGATGTTGATACAATACATGAAAAGATGAACTTTGCTATTTATGGAAACTATGCGGCTAAGTCAACTATAGATATAGCCTTGTATGATGCCATGGGAAAAGCACTGGATATGCCTGTGTACAAGCTGTTAGGAGGAAAGTACAGGGAAAAGGCAGAGTTAAGCTGGGTTATAGGAATGCAGGATCTGGACTCATCAATTGAAGAGGCTAGAGAGAAGTTGTCTGAAGGCTATAAAGTTTTAAAAATAAAGGTAGGCAACTCACCTGAAACCGATTATAAATTGATTGAAAAAATAAGAAGGGAATTAGGCGGGGATGAAGCTTTAAGATTGGACGCAAACCAAGGATATGATTATAAAACTGCCTTGCTCACATTCAGAGAGATAGAAAAATTTGGTCTTGAAAGTATAGAACAGCCTGTACGCAGATGGGACATAGAAGGTATGAGAATGCTAAGGCAAAAACTTCAGACGCCTATAATGGCGGATGAATCTGTTTCTGATTATCACTCTGTAAACAATATAATCAGAGAGAGGGCCTGTGATATTGTCAATGTTAAGGTAGGTAAAGTGGGCGGGCTTACAATTGCTAAAAAAATAGCTCAGTGCCTGGAAGCAGCAGGGTTGACAGCTACTGCAGGGAGCAACCTGGAAGTGGGCATAGGATCGGCTGCCAGCATACACTTTGTTGCAAGCACGAATATCGTTTCTGTACCTAATGATCTGCTGCTTGGCGGACCCTTACATCAATATGATATAATAAGAAATAAATTCCAGATAATTGACGGATGCGTATTGGTGCCTGAAGAACCCGGGCTAGGTATTGAAGTCGATGATGATATTTTTAAATAGATTGAAGGAGCTGCAATGAATAATATAACAGATTTAATTCAGCATAGCTTAAACGGAATATCAGGAGAGTTAAAGGAATTGAGGCAAAGCATACATGCAAACCCTGAATTAGGATATGCGGAATATAACACAACCAGTTTGATCAAAAACTTTCTTGCCGGCAACGGCGTTGAGTTTATAAATTTTGATAATCTTACAGGCGGATTTGCACATATAGATTGCAAAAAAGAAAAAACCATATGCTTCAGGGCGGACATCGATGCTTTACCTATAACAGAGAAAACATGCGTACCTTTTCAGTCTGTGAACGAAGGCTTGATGCATGCCTGCGGGCATGATATGCATGCAGCTATAGCTGCCGGTACAGCCGTGGTGCTTAATTCTTTGAAAGAATATCTAAAGCATAACATAGTGGTCATTTTTCAGCCGGCAGAAGAATGCAATCCCGAGGGAGGGGCGAAGCTCGTTGCTGAGCAAGGCATATTGGAGGAATATAACGTCTCTCAAATGTATGGATTACATGTCTGGCCCAAATACAAAGTCGGTGAAATTGCAGTAAAACCAGGGGTTATAATGGGTTCGTCCGATAAACTCTCTATAGAAGTCATAGGTAAGAAATCGCATGCGGCCGAGCCCCATGGCGGGGTTGATGCTATTTCAATATCTGTTGATATTATAAATGCTATTGAGCACAAACTAAGGAGAGAAATTGATCCTTTTGATACTTCTCTTATCTCAATAGGTTCGATTAAATCTACCGGCAGGTATAATGTCATATGCGATAAAGTAGAAATTGAAGGCACTATAAGAACCATTTCAGAGGATGCCCGATCATTTATACATCGCAGGATCAACGAGCTTGCAGCAGGGATAGCCGGCTCATATTGCGGGAAGTCTATTGTAAATATTAACAATGGCTACGCAGTTGTGAGAAATGACAGGAGCTTAAGTGAGGTCTTCATAAGATTTGCTGAAGGTTTTCTGGGTAAAGAAAACGTGCATACGGATATTCAGCCCAGTTTGATCGGTGAAGACTTTTCCTTCTATTGTTCAATAGTTCCTTCTTTTAGTATTTTCTCAGAAAGCATAAAATAAAGAGTAATATTTAGTTCCGGTAAAAATTTTTCAGATGTTTTGATAAGGTTATCAATATCTTTAGAAATAACTGATTCTGCCATGGTGATGTATTGGAAGAGTTTGTATTCCTTACTCAATTGTAGTTTATTTATTTGCAGGTTTATACTCTGTAATTCTTCGGGAGAAACATTCTTTTTACCTTCGGCTATTTCCTTAACTATCCTCATATAACGATCTCCAAGTTGTCTGTCGACTTCTTCTTTACCAATGCTTTTTCTAAAAGCATTGTAATGCTTAAACAAATAAGACTCATTCTCAGATCCTGGAGGAGAAAAATGTGCTCCAGAATAAATAAACCAATAATCCCGACTAATCTTTTCTTCATCAGTAGATTCTTTGACTAATCGTTTCACTACTTCTAATTTTGCAGAATCTCCTATAGAACTAAAACCATTCAAAGCATCGAGGAGAAATGCTTTTTGCGAGCTATTGCTTTCATAGATTTTCTTAATTGAATTATACATTTTTTCGTATTCAAGACTTTCTTCGACTTTTTTGATGAATGAGTCAACATCGGTACTACCTCCAACAATCGTAGAAAGAAGTGCCCCATCCGATTTGAAGATTAAAAATGTAGGAATAGATCTGATTTTGTATTTCTCTGCAATCATTTTTCCGTCTTCTTCTTTCTCAATGTCAAATGCTATATTTATAAACTTGGCGTTGAAATAGTTTCCTGCTTTTTCTTGCGGAAAGATTTGCGTACTCATTTTTTTACAAGGACCACACCATGAGGTATAGCAATCGACGAAAACATATTTGTTTTCGTCTAAAGATTTTTTTAATGCTTCTTCAAAAGATATTTTTTCAAAGAAAGTTCCTGTCTGCCCAGAGGATTTTATTGTAAATAAGGACAGAACAAACAAAATAAAAAATATTTTTCTCATCTTTTTTTATTATTGCTCTTATTCTATCTGGATAGATAGAATAAGAGTTTAGTTAATTATATTATTATTCGTTACCCCTCCAATTCATGTTTCTAATTTTCACTAATCCAGTCCATTTTTCTTCTGGTTCACTTTTTAGCCTTACGAAATTCAGATTGGGATCAATCGAATATTTATAAAGTGTCCCACCCGTTGAAGCATTATAAGTTGCAACATACAGATAATCGGATTTCGGTTCACGTTGCACGTCAAATTTAGCCATTGTAATTTCATTATTATCCGCTAATATAATCTCATAATTTTTATTTATTGCAGGATCATAATTATAGGCATATAGTTTTCCTCCAGCAACATAAAACACAATCGTTCGTAATGAAGAAAAAGCATACATTGTCGCCGTCCCGAATAGTGGAGCTTCTGTTCGGTCAACAGTATAGAATGCTCGTTTTGCAGGGCCATTGCAATACATTTTATAAATACAATAGTCGTAATTTCTTTCATGATTTTCGTGAATCTCTTTCATGATTGCAAAAGAGTTTCCGTTCGTTGAACCACCATCTGTATTAAAAGTATTTTCCCCATAAATATAAGTGCGCCCATTTTGAATCCACGGGAAGACGTCACCGCTTTTATCCGTTAATGCTGTAGGTGTTGGTAGAAGCGGATGCCCTTGCTTTACGAAACGTTCGTGGTCTTGATCATACCATAATAAACTGCTATAACTGTTCAACGGATAAAGCATTTCCCCTTTCGCCCTTCCGAATTCTCCAGTTGCGGTAATATCGTTAACAGGTGTATCGTACAAATCGCCTGAAAAACTAATCCATGATATATAGATTCCACCATTGCTACATCTGATAAATCTGTTTCCATCTGCTCCAGTCGCACCACTATTTGCTTTAATCTTAGGGGCAATTTCCAACGGATTAATATAAGTAGATTCTGAAAAATACAATTTATCGTTGAATATATTAAAATTAGGCTGGGCCTTTAGAGTGAGACGATTAAGAAAGTAGGACCCAGATTTTGTTATTATCCATATTTCGCGTGCAGATGTTGGATTATTAGTTCCAGTATGGAAAAAATCGATAGGCCCGGTTAATTTCGGGAGTTCACTATATTGGAGAATATTATCATAAAAAATTTCATCATATCCCGGTAGCATAGTGATCATTTGAGCTTGGGCATACCCTTCTTTATTCTCTCCTATTAACATTATTCCACGACTATGATAAACAGAAATATTAAGTGTTATAGTTGTTTGTGATGAGTTTTCTGGATTTCCCCTTGGTTTTGCCTGCACAATCATACCTGTTTCTTTATCTATAATTCGGAAGGATAAAGTATAAGTACCATTTGGAATATTAGCTTGCCAATTAAGAACCCGATCTTGACTAATAGTATCTACCAGATTATCTCCTTTAACAACCCACAAGTACTCAAAACGGGTATCATTAGGATCTGCTATGGACATATTAATAATAGGTTCAATATGAAGCACACCTACATCCGCGAAGATGGTGTAGCTATTGTCAAGTCCGTCTATGCTAGTCTCGTTTATTTCTATGTAGTCATAATTACCTAAGTCAGAAAAACATGCAGAGAGTAATAATATAAACAAAGCGGTTATTAAATATTTGTTCATAAGAAACGATTATTATTTATTAAAAATATTCAGGATTAATTGTTCCATTCCAAGGAACATTTTCGTAAGATTTCCATTTACAAGAGCCTGCCCACATTAACCGGCCGTCATTCTCCAATATCGGTGTCCCATTACGATATTGCCCGGTGAGATATTCAGAAAAGCGCCTGCTAAGTACTGTTTCGTAACCATAAGTCATAATGGAAGAGTCAAGAAAATCAGCGTAAGTCAGATCATACAATTCAAACAAAAGCCTAATTTTTTTAGTGGAAAAAGCGCCTAATAGATTGAATTCTTCATAGTTGCCATATTGATAAAATCCTCCATACCAAGTATCGGGTTTTACCAACACATCCTGTATGCGAATCTCATGTTTGGATGCATCGAATTCTTTTTCGATCTCCTCGCTACTTCCTGTGTAATTTGAAGGTTGAACGAACTTAGTGAAAACAAGATCGAAATTTTCGTTTGCCACCAGCTGTAAAGCTACGGTAACAATCTCTTTTTCCATTTTCGCTGTGCGGTAAAGTATCACAGTGGCGTATCCCTCTACCTTCCCCGCCGGAATAATTCCTATACCTTCGGGAATTTCATAATCAACTCCTTCTTCGGCAGTTGTAGCTTCTGCGTTAATCTTGTACTTGAATGTTCGGTCATAAGGAACAGTAACATCCGTAAGCATTACTTTAGCTGTAGCTGTAGTAGTGTCACTCGAAACATTCGCAAAGTCAAAAATTGAATATGACCAGTATGGCCATATACTCTCGACCCAATTATCTCCCCATCTTACAGAAAAATAGATTCCTCGTTGACCTTCAAAAGATTGCATATCTTTTTCACATCCCGATAAGGAAAACAAGATTGTAATAGTTCCTATTATAAACGATATCTTATTCATATTATATTAATTACTTTTATCAGTTGACACTCGCTCATTGGCCTCACTGTCAGGCATGGGTACAATATATTGAGCCTTACTCATTTGTAGTACCTCCGTTACTTCCGGATAATCTCCGGCTGGAATTGTTTGTTGTTCTCTTCGTTTGTAAAAATAAAACATCTGGCCTTCGCCTAAGAATTCACGTCTGTACTCCCATTCTATATTACTCATTAACTCGCCCTGATTTGCGGATTCGAGGTCGAAAGCAAAACGCGCGACACGAATCTTACTGAAGTAGTCCTTGGCTTCATCGAAATTGGTTGAACATTCCGCAATAATGAAATATACTTCAGAAATTCGGATAAGAGGAATCATGTACATATGTACAGGTCGATTAGAAGGACTCACCTGATATTTAGTTAAATAATGTAGTTCAGTAGAATTATTGGAGGGAGCATAACTCTCAAGCCAGGCTTTGTATCTAATATCGCTCTCAGTAATGAATAGTTGACTTATTCTGCCCGACCATTTGACATTACCGACATATGACATCTGTAGATAGTTTTCTCCAAATGATCCAGAGTATGAAGCTGTTGGAGAAAAATAATAGTCATATATGGCTGAACCTCTGTTATTATCATAAGTTGCAAACATGACTTCGGAAGAAAATACCCTGTCGGGATTCGTGCTTTGCGTTACTGCATCTACGCTAACAAATGGAAAAACAGTTTCTCCTATATCATTAAGAAGTTCTTTCGCTGTTGTATATGCATTCGTCTTATCCTCAAACCATAGATAAGTACGGGCAAGTAATGCTCTTGCTGCGTAATAATTCAATCTAAACTGACGATAACGCAATGAGTTATCTCCATCATCACTATCGGATAACATCACTCCATTTTCTATGATCGGATCACTTTCTTTTAACAAGGCAATCGCATCAGTCAAATCTTTTACAAGAATATCTTTGGACGAACGTAATGGCGAAACAGATTGATCTGAGTTCGTGATATATGGAATATAAAGTCCATCCGGATCTGTTGAATAAGTAGGTCCAAAGATCCGTAACAAATCAAGGTGCAAGAAAGCACGCAAGGCCAGCGCCTCACCTTTTATAAGATTATACCATATTCCATTTAATACGCTTTTGTTGTCGTCACATTTTTCGATAATAATGTTTAGGTTGATAATTAAATTGTAATTTGTACTCCAGATATTATCAAATGTAGTTTTGACGCTCGGACTTCCATCATCTTCATAATTATATTGAATCAATGCGTTATGAAAATTACTATTCGTACTATAATATTGTGCCATAATATCTAATACACCCGCAGTCATCTCCCTCCCATAAATAGAGCGAGCATTTAGTCCCGTATAAACACCATTAAGAGCTTTAATAAATCCCTCGCGTGTTTCAAACAATTCTCTGCCCGAAATACGATCGGCAGGTTTTATATCAAGCCAAGATTCGCATGTAATAAAAATGAATGCGAAGAATAGGCATATTCCCAATTTTAATATTTTTTCCATTTTCAGTATATATTATTTTAGAACCGTAGTCCAATACTAAATGATACGGAATGAGCAAAGGGGTATTCAATACCACGTTCATTCTTAATAGTAGCAATCCTGAATATATCATTCATATAAGCATTTAACTTTAAATTAGAGGCTCCGATACTATGTATCCATGGTGCCTGAGTTTCGTACGAAAGAGTTATTGACTCACCCGAAAGTATGTTATTGTCCATTATAAAACGAGAAGTGATCAAATTTGCTTCTTCCTTTATTCCAAGAAATTTTGAGTTGTCTCCTGGATTTTGCCAACGGTCATATAAAGCACGTTTATCTTGATTATACCATCTACCCATACTACCGGAAAATCTATTTACATTCTCAACTTTATTGTAAAGAGAATTCATAAAAGTTTGCCCACCGAATCGATAACGTAGATTGAAACTAACAGAAAGTCCTTTGTATGATAGTCGGGAACCAATAATACCTTCAACATCGGGTTCGGTATTCCCAATCACTTGTTCATCACTATAATCATAATCAAAGGTTTCCGTCCCATTCAATTTCACAAATATTTCTTTACCTGTTCCGGGATCGATACCTTTTGAACGTACTGCCCACAAATCGTTTGGACTTGCTCCATCGACATACCGATAAAGGTTATTGGATGCCCTATTACTTTCGTTATACTTTTCAAGACTGTTTCCAAGTCCATGATACGTCGAGTTGACAGAACGACCCGAAGCATTTACCGACCACTGTATGTCCTTTTTATTTATGATCCTATAATTAGTTGAAATATTAAATCCTTTTGTCCGCTGTGATCCTAAGTTCGTCGGTACAGAAGTCACACCAGTTGAAGAAGGAGTTCCGATATATACCAGAAGAGGATCTGTCTCTTTATAGAAATAGTCGAAATTAATTTTTAGCCTATTATGAAAGGCTGCGAAATCAAACCCGACATTGCTATCTAATGTTTTTTGCCATTTCAAATTTGGATTTCCAAAGATACTTACCAATACAGCTGTCCCGAATTTATTGAGATTTCCATTGTTGTATGCATATACTCTTTCGGAAATATAATCATTAAAATTTTGATTGCCCGGATTACCAATTGACGCTCTTAATTTCAAATTATCCATATCAGAATTCGTCATGAAGGTTTCCTTATGTATATTCCAACCAATGCCTATTGCCCAAGTATTAGTAAAATGATGATCGACACCAAATATAGAGCTGCCATCCATACGAAAGTTGGCATCCAATAAATAACGATCATCATAAGCATATCCCGCATTGAGATAATAACTTGCAGAGCGACTCGTAGATTCTGTATAAGTTGGATTTGAATTAGGCTTATACCCTTCAGCAGCGGAGGGATTTGGGTAATCGTCATCCACAAATCCTGTTGCAGCGAAACTAGAACTGGTAGATTTGTCTTCACGAAAATTAAATCCTAATACAAAATTGGTCCTATGAACATCTTTAAAAAGCTTTCCGTAAGTCACTCGAATATCTCCGTTATAATAGCCTGATTGTGAATCACCCCTTGTATACGAACCTGTTTCATTAGAACTATACCCAATAAAGGATGTATGAAATGGCGAAATAAATACGGTTGCATTGCCTTCTTTCTTACCGATGGCAAAAGAGCTCGTTGCCCGCAGTTCATTAAGTATCCGCCATTCTATTTGGAAATTATTAGAAAAGCTAAATTGACTTATTTTATTAAAACTACCAAGTTCTGTATCCCAAAGTGGGTTATTCATCCTATAGTTGCGACCTATCATATAGTAGCTTTTTACGACATCCCCATTCTCATCTGTTTTTCTGAGATAAGGATTCATAAGAGCAAATCTTGAAAACTCAACTTTTTCTCGATTCGAAATCACATTATCTATATTAAGAATATTGTTAAATGAAAGATTACCTGTGCGATACGTGAGCCGTATATTCCCGTTAACAGTCTCACGACCTGAGCCCTTCATAACACCTTCTACATTTCCGTAAGAAAACCCTATTCCATAACGAATTTCATTGGCACCGCCTTCTGCAAAAAGAGTGTGCTTGTTAGTAAAACCCACACGAAGAGGCAAGTGTATCCAGTCAGTATCGACACCTCGTAAAACCTCTGCCAACCTTTTCATATATTCCGCTTCGCTATCAGCACCTTGAAAACTTCCATTAGCATTAAGTAATCCCCAGCGTCCTGAGAGTCGCTCATACTCTAACTTTTCTTTAGCATTCATTAAATTATAATCACTTAAGTCAGGAAGTGAGAGACTATAATTTCCATTGTAATTTAGCTTTAGTTTTCCCGTTTCAGGACGCCTGGTTTCGATAACAACAACTCCGTTAGCGGCCTTAGAACCCCATATTGCTGTAGACGCTGCATCTTTAAGTATATTTATACTTTGAATCATATCCATACTCATATCTGTAATATAAGAAAGCGTGCTTTCAAAACCATCGACGATAAACAAAGGTTGGTTTGGGTTTGTCCCATATTCGTCCGTAAGCCCCATAATACTAGTTTTACCTCGTATCTCAATGTCAGGTAATGTATTAGGATCTGACCCAAAATCAACATTTTCAATAGTTACAAATGCGGGATCAAGGGTTTTAAGACTTTGAATAATATTTTGATTACTTACAGACTTTAAATCACTCGCCGAATATGTAGAAACGGAGCCTGTATAGCTGTCTCTTGAGCGATTGTATAACCCTGTTACGATTATCTCGTTAATTTCAGTAACGTCTTCCTCTAAAATAATAGTTACTGGTTTGATGCCATTTATTTTAACTTCTTTCTTCTCAAAACCTATAAAAGATATGATAAGAGTGGGAAGAAGTTCATCACTACTCATGGGGAGATTGAAAATCCCGTCTTGATCTGCCACAACTGCCTCTGTTGTCCCTTTTTTTAGAATAGAAGCCCCGGCTAAAGGCTCATTCTTATTGTCTATAATTTTCCCTGTAATGTAAAAAGTGGGAGGAGAAGTTCTTGGATCGTCAGGCTGCGTCCCCAATTTTTTCTTAGAACTAATGACAACGATTCCGTTTCTAATTGTATAATTCAGCCCCCGAGAAGTGAGCACATCCTTCAGCACCGTCTCCCATTTTTCATTATTGACAGATACGGACACTTTTGAAATACCGTCGAAAATCTGAGAATTATAGAGCATATCCACCCCTGTTTGGGCCTTCAACGCATTCAGAAAAGTTTCGACAGACACATTATTTAACTTCAATGTCACCGTACGGTCATCGGGGGGAATCGCCCACGCACTGACAGTGCAATAAAATGTGACGATAACCACTAAAAACAATCGTTCTCTTTTCATAAAAATGATGTATTTATACTTAATTACTATCTCTTGTACCTATTTTCTTATATATCCAAACATTTTTGCCTTCTATCCTATATCCTAAGTCACCGGTCAACTCCAAAGCATCGAGAAATACATTGATGGTATTATAGCGCTTTATATTACCGCTGTAAGTGATTTCCTGCAAAGCCGGAACTTCATAATGGACATCGATATCATACCATTTTTCGAAGGTCGTCATGATCTCTCCCAGCGGTTTTTTGTTGAAAGTATACAATCCGGTTACCCAACCGATGCTTTCTTTAATCTGAACCAACTTCTTCTGTATCTCTCCATTCGAAATAACGGCTTGCTCTCCCGGCAACAGTATGAGAGTTTGTTTATCCAGCGTAGAAAGTTGTA
>ENA-UOOK01005852-UOOK01005852.1-fermentation-metagenome-genome-assembly--contig:-NODE-5852-length-12133-cov-5.272313_pt1 | contig 12133 bp, 6 predicted proteins | sample MGYA00245777_ERZ724023 | MGnify/ENA primary metagenome ERZ724023 (study PRJEB28704, sample SAMN03018312) | fermentation metagenome | biome: anthropogenic terrestrial biome; feature: soil; material... | reverse complement strand
TAACATTCTCGTTTTCATCCCTTTTGGAATCTATCTTTGTATGTTGAAAACCCCGGGGTATTTTGTGAAAAATCTTCTCTCGATTGCCGGATTGGCTTTTGCCTTTGAAATCATACAATTTATTTTCGCGATCGGCAGAGCCGACATCACCGATGTGCTCAGCAACACGCTTGGAGGGATTATCGGGATTGGCATTTACACCTTGCTCGCCAAGGCCCTGAAAGGCAAGACAAATAAGGTGATCAATGGTCTTGCCGCGGTATTCACCATTTTGGCATTATTACTTGTCGCTTTGCTGTTGGCAAATCACCGATGGGTGATAATCAGATAGGGATCACCGGCATCGTGAGGTGTAGAAGAAAGCAGAAAACAGGAGGAAATGGCACTTTATGAAGAACGAACGCGTTTACCAGATAACATTTTCCAGTGTGTATCCGCTCTACATCCAAAAGGCGGAGCGCAAAGGGCGCACGAAGGCGGAAGTCGATACCGTCATCCAATGGCTGACGGGGTATGACGATGCGGGCCTTGCGGCGCAGATCGACAAGGGTGCCGATCTGGAAACATTTTTTGCCGAAGCGCCGCAGATCAACCCCAACGCCGATAAAATCACGGGCGTCGTCTGCGGCATTCGCGTCGAGGAAATTGAGGACCCGCTCCTGCAGAAAATCAGGTGGCTTGACAAGCTGGTGGACGAATTGGCGAAAGGCAAAGCGATGGAGAAAATTTTGAGAAACTGAAGTTGCATTTTCTGATCCATAAAAACAAGGTACCCCTCCTTGCTAATCCAGCCAACAGGCTTGATTATAAAATTTTAAAGGAGATTTTTATATGAAGAAAAATAACGCTATGGAGATTGTGCGCTAACCGGGAGGTTGCGTAGAATCGAAAACACGACCTCCCAATAGGATTTTTATATTCTGTTAGGAGGATAATCCCATGAATCGGGAAAACAAGAAAAAATCGTTTGAAAAAGGATATTACAAAAACCATGCCTGCAAGGATTCGTTTACCTGCAAAGTATGCGGAAGGCTTGTAACGCCGGAAGGTGCCGGAACAGATCACCGAAACCACTGTCCGAACTGTTTATGCAGCCTTCATGTGGATGACGAACCGGGAGATCGTCGGTCAGAATGCGGCGGAATCATGGAACCGGTTGCCGTGTGGGTCAGAAAAAACGGAGAATGGGCGATCATTCACCGCTGCCGCAAATGCGGGAAAATGAGCTCTAATCGCGTGGCTGCGGATGATAATCCAATGAAACTCATGTCTATCGCGATGAAGCCGCTTACTTCACCGCCGTTTCCAATCGAGCGTATTGAGGAAATGACAAAGCTGATGGGCGGTGATGGTTCCGTAAAATAATATCCAGACAAAAACACCTCCTGATCAATCCTATTTGGATGAGTCAGGAGGTTGTTTTTGCAATTATTATTCCTTCACCTCCACCGTCACGCCGGACTTGAATTCCACGGTAAATTTGCCCTCGTAGCGCCGGACAAGCGGCTCTAGGGCGGTGTTCTGTTCCCGCAGGAAGGTCCCGTGTCGCCATGCTCTGCCCATTTCCGCGATCCTCCGTCGGCTCTCGCCCGGCCCCGGTACGCAGCATCCCTTTTATGTATAGGGGTGCTTTTTTACTGCCGGCGTTCCATGTTATCGCTTTCCGACATAGCTTTCCGAGCGGAGATTTTGTCAAAAAGCTGCGGAGATATCCGGCATTGCTCTTGGCTGCAAAAATTCAAAAAACGCAGTTGCCCGCCGGATCGCGGAGTTTGCATGAATTTTATCAGCCTAACAGGAGATTAATAAAGAGGACTGCGCTGCTTTTTATGGAAAAGCGGACAGACGATCTGGAAAGAAAAGCCGCCGTATCGGGAGGATTTCTGAAAGAAGGAGGAGCCTCAATTGCAGATCTTGTGGAAGGAAATTCATTTTGATATCGATTCGCCGCCTCTGCCGGTTATTTTACTGATCCTGATTTTATTGCTCGGCCTTGTCCTGTCCCTGCTGTATTACCGTTTTCGGAATTTTGGCAAAAAAGTGGATTTTTCGGTTCGTTCCCCGGAGGAAGGAGACCGGCCGGGCCCGGGCGAGTGGGAGAAGCAGATGCTCGATCTGGCGGAAAGCCACAGTCAGGTCAAACTGACCGGATACAGCTTCGTTCTGAACGATCATAATCAGGCCGCCTATCAAAAACTGAATAAAATCAGAAACAGCATCTCCGCCGTATCCGCCGATATCATTTCCCTGATTCCGGCGGCGCGCTGGCTCTTTGACAATTTCCAGATGCTGTACCGGGAAATTAAAAAGGTGCGCACCCTGGGAATCGGCTATGCCGTACTGCCGATCCTGAAAGGGAAGGAATACCGCAACTTTCCCCGTATCTATGTCGTGGCAAAAAAGATGGTGGCTCTTTCCGGCGGACACCTGAGCGAAGAAAATATCTCCGTAATGCTGAAGGCTTATCAGCGGAAGATACCGCTTACGGACAAAGAAATCTGGGCCTTGCCGGAGGTGCTGGGTTTTTGTCTTCTGGAAGAGATCATTGCAGTCGCGGATGAGATCCTTCGTATGATCGATGTGAAATCGAAGGCGGAAAAATTCCTTCAGGATAAGCTGGCGGGTCAGCAGGGGCCGGCCGGCCTGTCGGCGCTGCTCTGCAAAATAGAGGACAGCCTAGGGCGGAGCTGCTCGTTCCACGCCCATGTGATCCACCTGCTGAAAAATATGTCCTTCGACGAGGCTTCCATTCAAAGATACCTGGAATATCATTTCGCTTCCCGGGAAAAACAGGTGAAGACCTCCGGCATCTTTCTGGAGGAAGGAAAGATCGAATCGTTTCTTGAGACGAATATCCGGACTTTGATCGTCAGCCTGAGGGATATCAACGAAGTGGATGAGGAGAAATTCTTTGAAGAATATTCCTGCCTGGAAAAGATCCTGTCACAGGATCCGGACGGAATCTATCAAAAGATGGATTTGGAATCCAAGGGCATGTACCGCGGGGTCATCGTCAAATTATCGCTTCGCTATCGGCTGACGGAGGAAAAGATCGCGAAGGACTGCCTGGAGCTGGCGGTTCAGGGAAGGGAGGACCTGCATTGTTCCCACCATGTGGGGGCCTATCTTGTGGGGAAGGGCTATCCGGTTCTGAAAGCGAAGGCGTTGGGGAAACCGGTCCCGAAGATCATCAGGGAAAAGGCGAATGTGAAGGGCTTCCTCTATTTCCTCACCCTGTTCCTGATCTTTGCGGGGCTGAGCGCCTGTTTGCTCTATGCTTCCCGGGCTCTTGGCGGGCTGCTGGATACCGGACGGCATGTCGTCCTCCTCCTGGCGGCGGTGCCGCTGCTGCTGGGCATTTCCATGGAGATCACGAATTTTATATTTACGAGAAGAATCAAAGTGAAGAAGATTCCTTCTCTGAACTATTTAAGGGAAATACCGGATGAAGCAAGAACCTTTGTGGTCATGCCGGTGATCGTTTCCTCGAAGGAGCAGGGCCTGGAGTATATGGACCGCCTTCAAAAGCATTATCTGGCAAACCGGCAGCCGAACCTTTACTTTGCGCTGCTGCTCGATTTTGAGGATTCCCCGAAGCAGTCCATGCCGAAGGACGCGGTGATTGAAAGCGCTTTTGCCGCGCGCATGAAGGAGCTGAACGAGCGCTATCCGTCGGAGCACCAGCGCTTTTCCCTGTTCTTCCGCTGCCGCAGATGGAATGAGGCGGAGAACTGCTACATGGGATGGGAGCGCAAAAGAGGAAAGCTGGAGGAGTTTAATCACCTCTTAAACGGGGCGGCAAAGGAGGATACCACCTTTTCCTCCATTTACTGCGACCGGGAGCTCCTGACCACCTTCCGGTATGTGATCACGCTGGATGCGGATACCAATCTGCTGCGCGACAATGCCGCGAAGCTGGTCGGGCTGATCGATCATCCTCTGAATCAGCCGATTCTGGATCCCGCCAATCAGAAGGTGAAGGAGGGCTACGTCATCATACAGCCCTCGGTAAGAAATCATATCGCCGATAAGAACGGCAGCAGATTTACGAAAATTTTCGCGGGAGAATCGGGCCTTGCCCATTATGGGGCCGTCATATCGGACATCTACCAGGATATTTTCAACGAGGCGATTTATACCGGAAAGGGCATCTACGACATCAAAACCTTTTACAGGGTGCTTCAGGACAAGGTGCCGGAAAACCGGATCCTCAGCCATGACCTTTTCGAAAGCTGCTATGCGCGGACGGCTTTTTCCAGCACGGCCAAGATTATGGACAATTTTCCAAACAGCGTTTTATCCTTTGCCAAAAGGGAGCACCGATGGCTGCGCGGGGACTGGCAGCTGCTGCCCTGGCTGTTTCTGAAGAAGGCCCCGGACGGAAAAAGCTTATGCGCATTATCAAAATGGAAAATCTTCGACAACCTGAGAAGAAGCCTGGTGCCCTTGAGCAAGATTCTGCTGATCCTGCTGAATCTGGCATGGATGCCGAAGGCATATTATCTTTGGCTGCCCTTCGTTTTCTTTAACGACCTGTTTTCCCTCGTGATTCTGCTGCTTGCAGTGGCCACTCAAAAGCTGATCCGGCCGGAGCTCGCTTTTGTTTATAAAAGCTTTTTAAAGGACCTTGCCGTGATGCTGGAGAGGGCGTTCCTGGAGTTTACGATCACGCCCTACCGCGCTTATATCGCAGCCGACGCGATTGTCAGAACTCTGTACCGGCTCTTTATCAGCAAAAAGAATCTGCTTCACTGGAATACGGCGGAAGCGGTGGATGCCTCCATCGTCAATACCAGAAAGGGATATTTCCTCACCATGTGGAGCTCTCTTCTTCCGGCGCTTGCGCTTGCGGTCCTTTTATTTACGGGGAATCCGGGCCCCGCGGGATTGATCCTGACGGCGATCGTCATCGCCGACTGGGGCGCTGCCTTTGAAATCGCGTACCGCATCAGCCAGCCGGAAAACAGGCTTCATCCGAGGAATCCGGCACAGGACAGGGAACTGCTTCTGGATACCGCGCGCAGGACCTGGCTGTTTTTCAAGGAGCTTTCCACAAAGGAAAACAACTGGCTCTGTCCGGACCATTACCAGATCTCCATGGCGGAAAAAGTCAGCGATAAAACATCGCCCACCAATATCGGGCTTCAGTTTCTGGCGATCCTGTCGGCCAGGGATTTTGGGTTTGAAACGCTGAGTGCCACGGTGGAAACCGTTGAAAACCTGATGGGCACGGTTCAGAAAATGCTGAAATGGAAAGGGCATCTCTATAACTGGTATGATATCAAAACTCTGGAGGTGCTCAGCCCCGCCTATGTATCGACCGTGGACAGCGGAAACTTTCTGGGGCATCTGGTGGCCCTGAAAAACGGCCTTTTCGAGCAGATCGACAAGCCGGTCTATCCGGATGGTTTTCTGTCCGAGCTAAGGGCTGCGGTCCGGTACAGCAATGAGGAAATCCGGCTGAAAACGGGCGATTCTGCCGGGAACAGGCTCAAAGCCGGGTATCAAAGTATAGGGGAACTGACGGAAGATCTCTCTGATATCTGGGAAAGCTTAAACGCGGGGGAGCTCAGGCCTCCCGCGGATTACCGCTGGACCAGACATCTGATGAGCCTCATCGACAGCACCGTCAGGGAAATGGCGGCCTTAAAGCGGAAGGAAGAGGGCTTTTCTTCTGGCCCCTCGCTTCGCCGTATTGCGGCGGAGGGGAACGAATTTGCGAACGGCGTGATCGGTCGGATCAAAGCGCTCGGCAATCAAATAAACTGCATTTTGGCAAATGCCGACTTCCGCTTTTTATTCGACGAAAAGAGGATGCTGTTCCATATCGGGTACCATGTCTCCTCGCATACGCTGGACGACGGCTGCTACGACCTGATGGCGTCGGAATCGGCGCTCACGAGCTACCTTGCGATCGCCATGGGGCAGGCGCCGCTGAAGCATTGGTACAAGCTGGGAAGGCCCCTGACGATTGTCGGCGGCATCCCGTGCTTCGTATCCTGGAGCGGTACGATGTTTGAGTATCTGATGCCGAATCTTGTGTTCAAGGAATATGAAGGCTCCGTCTATGCGCAGACTTCCAGGGCGGCGGTGCTTCAGCAGATGAAGTATGCAAAGGAGGCGGGCATCCCCTGGGGGATCTCGGAATCCCAGTATTACCGCTTCGACTTAAACTCCAATTACCAGTACAAAGCCTTCGGCGTTCCGAAGATCAGGCTCCAGCCGGTCCGCAGGGACTCCCTGGTGGTCGCTCCCTATGCGACGATGCTGGCGCTGGATGTCGCGGGAGAGGAATGTATCAAAAATTTAAAGCGGCTGAAGGAATTGGGCGCCTTCGGCGCTTACGGGTTTTATGAGTCGGTCGATTTCGATGTGCCGAATTCCGTGGAGCTGACCCCTTACTGTATCGTAAAATCCTATATGGCGCATCATCAGGGGATGAACCTGGCCGCCATCAATAATTATCTGAACGGGGGCATCCTGCGGGAGAGGTTTCATGCGGAGATGATGATCAAGGCCTCGGAAGTCCTGCTGGAAGAAAAACGCCGGTCTTATCTGATTTCGATCGCCCGGCAGGGATATACGATCAAAATCGGAAAGCCCCTTTTTAAAGAAGACGGTTACAGCAACCGGTATGTCAACAGCGCGGGCGTGAATCCGCCGGCTGTGGATTATCTTTCAAACGGGAAGTATTCCCTGATGATCACGTCGGATGGGGATGGCTTCAGTCAATATGAGGACCGGATGCTTTACCGCTGGAGGTCGGATATTTACGCGAATACAGGTAATTATATCTATGTTAAGGACATGAAGCAGGGGAAGCTCTGGAGCGCCGCCTATCATCCGACGAGAACGGAGCCGGATGACTACCAGGCGGTTTTCTGCCCGCACCGGGCCGAATTCAAACGCAGGGACGGGGACGTTTCAACCGACATGATTGTGAGCCTGGATGCGGACCATAACCTTGAGATACGCAAGGTTACGTTCACCAACCACGGGAGTCAGGAAAAGCAGCTGGAAGTGACCAGCTATGTGGAGGTGGTGGACGACACCTATCCGGCGGAGCTGAGCCATCCCGCGTTCAATAAGCTCTTTCTGGAAAGCGAGTATCTGGAAGAGCAGGAAATCTTCCTTACAAAAAGACGGCGGAAAAAGGATGAGGACAATCCTTATGTGATGCATCTGGTAAGAACGGGGAAGAAGCTGTGCAAAAAGCTGGAATATGAAAATGACAGGAAACGATTTATCGGAAGAAACAATACCCTGGAAAATCCGGATTCCGTGGTGAACAGCGTCGCGTTCAATCATGCGGGCTTTTGCAACGATCCGATTATGAGCCTGCGGGCACAGTTCTGCATCGGGGCGGGGGAATCCGCCTGCATTTCTTTTATTACCGGGGTGTGCGGCAGCCGTGAGGAAGCGGTCAAAATCGCGGGGGAATTGAACGTAAGCTACCGGATCGATGATATTCTGGAAAAATTCAGGCTTCAAAAGAACCTGGAGTTAAAGTATCTGGAGATCACCGGTCCCCAGCTGAACGCCTTTCAGGAGCTGATTAGCCCGGTCTTCTATTCTTCGCGTGTTTACCGGGGACCGGATGAAAATATCAGGCGGAACTTCATGAACCAGAGCTTCCTGTGGAAATTCGGCGTGTCCGGTGATCATCCCATTCTGCTTTTGACCGTCCGATCCATCGAAGAGGAAAGAATCGTGCGGGATGGATTGAAGGCTTACGAATATCTGAGGATGAACCATGTGATGGTGGATCTGATTATCCTGATCGATTCCAGGCATGGATATCTTCAGGAGGTGGATGAGTTCATCAACGACATGACGAGCTCTCTTCGGATTTATGATTCCGGAAACGAGAAGCCGAGCTTTTTTACCCTGCATACGTACGAGATGAAACCGGCGGAGATTGATTTGCTGTATACGGTGGCACGGGTTGTGTTTTCAGGGAAGACGGGAATTTATTTCACCGAGGAAAAAGAAAACCCGCGTGAAATGCTTGAGAAATATTAGGGGCCCGGCCTTTGAGGAGGAAGAGGCGTTGGACACGGCATCTGCACCAGCGGCACAGGAGAGAGAAACAGAGGATCATGAATTTTTTAACGGCTTCGGAGCATTTGTCTGTGGGGGCAGAGAATATGAAATCCTGCTGGAGGGCGATAACAGACCGCCGGCGCCCTGGATCAACGTCGTCTCGAACAAGAGCTTCGGCTTCCAGATATCCGAGTCGGGCGCGGGTTTTACCTGGAATCTCAACAGCAGGGAAAACAAGCTTACGCCCTGGTCCAACGACCCCGTCAGCGACAGGGCCTCGGAAGCGATCTATATTCTGGATGAAACGACCGGCGAGGTGATGACCCCCATGTCCCTCGGAAGGTCCGACCGGGGCGTTTACCGGGTCAGGCACGGCTTCGGATACAGCAGGTTTCTTCATGAGGAAGCGCTCGTCGGTCAGGAGCTGACGGTTTTCACCCCTTTGGATGAGCCGCTGAAGCTTTGGAGCCTTAAGCTGACGAACCGCTCGGACAAGGTGAAATATCTGAGCCTGACCTATTATGTGGAATGGGTGATGGGAACGGACCGGGAGCATACCGGCCCCTATATTTTGACCTCCTACGACAATGAGCACGAATGCTTCTATGCGAAGAACCTCTACGCCATGAATTTTCAGAACACCTATTCCTACCTGTTTTCCAGCGAGACGATCGCCGGCTACACCGGCGACAGGCAGGAGTTCCTGGGGCAGAAGGGCGGCATCCGGGAGCCGCGGGGAGCGGAAGTCAAGCTGTCCTGCAATACGGGAGTCTGCTATGATCCCTGCGGGGCGATTCAGGTGTCCGTCGCCATACAGCCGCAGGAGAGCAGGACGGTGCTGTTCGGGCTGGGGCAGAGCGGCAGCCTCGACGGAATATTCAAAATCAGAAGCAAGTACCGGGATGCCGCCGCCGCTGAAAAAGAGCTTGACCGGGTAAAATCCGATTGGGACGGATTGCTGGGGACGGTGCAGGTGAAGACGAAGGACAGGGCGGTCGATATCCTGCTGAACGGCTGGCTGCTCTATCAGGCGCTGTCCTGCCGCATTCAGGCAAGGACAGGCTTTTATCAGTGCGGGGGAGCTTATGGATACCGGGATCAGCTTCAGGATGCCCTTTCGCTCCTCCTTGCGGATCCGGGGATTCTGCGCAGGCAGATCCTGACGGCCTGCGGCAGGCAGTTTGAAGAAGGGGATGTCCAGCATTGGTGGCATCCCCCGATGGGGATCGGAGTAAGGACGAGAATATCCGACGATCTGCTGTGGTTGCCTTACTGCACCGCCGCCTATGTCCGAAGCACCGGAGACGCCGCAATTTTAAAGGAGCGGGTCCCTTACATCAAGGGTCCGGCGCTGAAGGAGGGCCAGCAGGATGCGATGTTTATTCCGGAGGTGTCCGAGCGCTCCGAAAGCGTTTACGAGCATTGCAAAAAAGCCATCGATCGAACCCGCTTCGGGGAACACGGGCTTCCTCTCATGGGGGGAGGCGACTGGAACGACGGGATGAGCGAGGTCGGAGCGATGGGAAAAGGGGAAAGCGTCTGGCTGGGCTGGTTTTTGTATACTGTACTGGGCGGCTTCATTCCTTTGTGCGATCAGGAAGGCGACGAGGCTTATGGCCGGGAACTGGAGCGGAAACGGAAAGCCCTGCTGCAAAGCATCGAAGAGCACGCCTGGGATGGGGAATGGTATCTTCGCGCCTTTTACGACGACGGCTCGAAGCTCGGTTCCAAGGAGAACGACGAGTGCAAAATCGATTCTATCAGCCAGTCCTGGAGCGTGATATCGAAGGGGGCGGAAAAGGAGCGGGCGAAAACTGCGATGCAGTCGGCATGGCGTTATCTGGTCAGGGAGGAGGAAGCCCTTTCCCTGCTTTTGGCGCCCCCCTTTCATAAGACAGAAAAAAATCCGGGCTATATCAAAAATTATATCCCCGGAATCCGGGAAAACGGGGGCCAGTACACCCATGCGGCGGTCTGGCTGGCGATTGCCGCGGCGATGCTGCGCGAGTATCCCATGGCGCAGACCCTGTTCACCATGCTCAACCCGATTTACCTGACGCAGAACAGGAAGGATGCGCTCCGGTACGAGAAGGAGCCGTATGTGATGACGGCGGATATCTCCCTCAGCCCGCCCTATACCGGAAGAGGCGGCTGGAGCTGGTATACCGGCTCCGCAGGCTGGATGTATCAGGGACTTTTAAACTGGTTTCTGGGCATCCGGAAAGAAGGAAACGAGCTGGTCATCGATCCGGCGACGCCAGCAGGCTTCGGGGATTTTTCCGTGGAATATCGGTATGGAAGCTCTCTCTATGAAATCAGGGTCGAAAGCAGAAGCAAGGGGACGCTGACAACGGAAGCAGTCACTGTGGATGGCAGGTCCGTTCCGGGGAACAGAGTGTTGCTGGAGGATGACGGAGAAAAGCATCAGATTGTCGTATAAGTTCCCTGTCCGGCCGTTCGAGGGAACAAAGGGCCTGTGGCGGCGGGAACGCCGTTCCTGGCTTGATCGATCCCTTTTGGAAGGAAACGGATCTAAATTCCATGGGCGATGGGCGCAGATTTTTCAAGCAGTAAGGGCATCCGGATGGCAGATCCAGATGCCCTTTTTCTCTGACCAATTATAAAAGCATGAGCCAAGTCCCCGCCCTGATCCTATCCTTATCGGCTTCCGGCATTTCTGAGCTTGAACGCCGCAGCCGCTTACCCGGTCTGGGAAGCCATCGCCATGTTGTAAATCGTCTCGGCCATTTCCTTTGCGGACCGGTTGATGCCGTTCTTCAGCCAGTGCTGCAAAAGGCCGACGCTTCCATTCACGACAAATATAAAATAGTCCTCGCTGACACCCAGATCCACATCCGCCGCTGCCGAGGGAGATATCCCGCACTGCTGGTAAATCAGGGTAAACATCTGCTTCTGAAAATTGATATCGCCCTGCTCGCTCATCAGAATCTTAAGGTGCCTGCTGTTTTCGAGAAAGTATTGGAAGATTCGCTCAAGGGCCTTCATCTTTTCCTCCCGGTCCGTTTTACCGATCAGATCGGAAATCGATTCTTTCATCCATAAAAACGTTTCATCCTCTATTTTGCGGAGAAGGTCGTATTGATCGGTGTAATACGAATAAAAAGTCGTACGGTTGATGTCCGCATTTTCGCACAGCTCTTTGATGGTTATTTTTGTGATCGGCTTTTTCTCCATCAGCTCAAACAGGCTGTCCTGCAAAACCTTCCGCGTATAACGTGTCTTCCGGCTCTCTTTCATTTCCTTCATATATGCTTCTCCCCTCAGCCAAAACAATTTCGGCTCATTCCGTTTTTAAATCGACATTTCCATAGCGATATGTCTCAAACATTACAATACATAAGCATCTGATGGTTGCAAAATAGACACAGTGTCATTATAATAAATTTCTAGCGAAATGTCAAGAACGGGTGGGTTGGGAAGGAGCGCCGATACCGCCGGCAGGCGGTCATCCCGTACCAAAAGGATGCGCCGGCCGGGCATTTCGGATCAATCACACCACAGAAGCACACCGGCCCCCGTGCGGTCAGGCGGAGCGTGGGAAGCGGGCCAATCAGAATAGCGGCACAGCAAGGGAGATCGTTCATGGATTTTATCACATTTGAAAACGTGGAACGGGAATATCACGTCGGCGACAACATCATCAAGGCGGTCGACGGCGTCAGCTTTAAACTGGAGCAGGGCACCTTCAACGTGATCCTCGGCCAGAGCGGCGCGGGGAAAACGACCATGCTCAATATGCTCGGGGGCATGGATTCGCCCACCGCCGGAAGGATCGCCGTAAACGGGAAAGAAGTTTCCGGCATGTCGGAACGCGAGCTCACCGATTACCGAAGAACCGAGATCGGCTTTGTGTTCCAGTTTTACAATCTGGTGCCGAACCTGACGGCGCTGGAAAACGTGCAGCTTGCCGAGGAGATCTGCAAGGATCCGCTCGATGCAAAAGAGATGCTGGAGCGCGTGGGCCTTGGCGAACGGATGGACAATTTCCCGAGCCAGATGTCGGGCGGCGAGCAGCAGCGCGTTTCCATCGCGCGTGCGCTGGCGAAGAACCCGCAGATCCTGCTGTGCG
>ENA-UOOK01005851-UOOK01005851.1-fermentation-metagenome-genome-assembly--contig:-NODE-5851-length-12134-cov-3.775147_pt1 | contig 12134 bp, 7 predicted proteins | sample MGYA00245777_ERZ724023 | MGnify/ENA primary metagenome ERZ724023 (study PRJEB28704, sample SAMN03018312) | fermentation metagenome | biome: anthropogenic terrestrial biome; feature: soil; material... | reverse complement strand
TAGTAATTACAGTAGCTTTTTTGCTACTGATTTATTACAACTATATTGTACTAGGAGGGCAGACACACAAATGAAAGGAATAGCAATACACAATATAAAGACACAAATACCTGTATCTGGGAAAAACAAAAAGAGGTTATTGAGGCTATTGAGAAACTCTTTAAAGAACTACCAACTATATATGTTATTATTACCTGCTTTGGTATATATAATAATATTTCATTATGGTGCAATGTATGGTTTGCAAATAGCATTTAAGGATTATTTCGTAACAAAGGGCATAGCTGGGAGTCCTTGGGTTGGATTTATACATTTTAGGAGATTTTTTAAATCAACTCAATTCTTAGTGGTCATTAAAAATACTGTTTTTTTAAGTTTATATGGATTACTGGTGGGATTTCCCATACCTATTTTACTAGCTCTTTCAATAAATAACGTTCAGAACAAATTCTTTAAATCTCTTGTTCAAACGGTTACCTACGCTCCGCACTTTATATCAACAGTAGTAATTGTTTCAATGATGTTTATATTTCTTTCACCAAGAAGCGGTTTTGTAAATATTATAAGACAATCTTTTGGAGGAACTCCTGTACATTTCATAGCAAAGCCTGAGTGGTTTAAATCATTATATGTCTTTTCTGACATATGGCAATCATCAGGGTGGTCTGCAATTATATATATTGCAGCTTTATCAAATATTAGTATTGAGCTGCACGAGGCAGCAATTATAGATGGTGCAAACAAATTTCAAAGAATAAAATATATAGATATACCAGGAATTATGCCAACAGTTATTACATTATTAATAATAAACATTGGAAATATTATGAGTGTTGGATTTGAAAAAACATTTCTTATGCAAAACTCTTTAAATATTATGTCTTCAGAAATCATTCAGACATATGTTTATAAAATCGGCTTAGTAAGTGCTGATTTTAGTTACTCTGCAGCTATAGGCCTATTTAACTCAGCAATTAATTTTTTTCTTCTTCTTGGAACTAACAGACTATCAAAAAAGCTTACTGATATCAGTTTATGGTAAGCAAAAAGGAGGAATACATTATGGTAAAAACAAGAAGTTTATTGCACGATAATTTTTTTGATATTATAAATTATACTATACTTACATTAATATTATTAATTGTAATATATCCCCTATATTTTATTGTAATCGCATCAATCAGCAATCCTAATTTTGTAGCAAACGGAGAAGTATGGCTATTGCCGAAGGGTATTAATTTTGAAGGGTTTAAAAGCATTTTTAAAGACCCTATTATTGGGATTGGGTACAAAAATACATTAATATATACTTTTCTTGGTACAATTATAAACATTATAATAACATTATCTGCTGCATATGCATTATCCAGGAAAGATCTGGCAGGCAGAAATTTGCTTATGTTTATATTTGTATTTACAATGTTCTTCTCTGGTGGAATGATACCTACTTATCTTATAGTAAAAAAACTACATCTTATAGGTACCATTTGGGCAATGGTAATTCCGAATGCTTTATCAGTATATTATCTTATAATTGCTAGAACGTTTTTCCAATCTACTATTCCTGATGAACTACTAGAAGCGGCTTTGATTTCCGGTTGTTCAAATATTCGATTCTATACTGCTATTGTATTACCATTGTCTAAAGCTCTGGCAGCAGTTATGATACTCTTTTATGGCATAGCTCACTGGAATTCATTCTTCGATGCACTTTTATATCTTAATAAAGAGGAAATGTATCCCCTGCAATTAATACTCAGAAACATATTGTTAGCTAATATGATGCGGGAAAAAATGCATGATACCTTGGTTGATTCTGTTAATCAGGTTCAAAATAAGGCTGATATAATTAAATTTGGTATAATTATAGTAGCCAGTCTACCGGTATTAATTATATATCCTTTCATCCAGAAGTATTTTATTAAAGGAGTAATGATAGGAGCTATAAAAGGTTGAACCTCATGGTTATTCAACCTATATTCCGATGAATGACTGTTCTAATATATTACTATACAATATACTATACTAATAGGTCGGAAAGGAAGTGAGGAACTGCAGTTAGGGCTATACGCAATAGCTACTAAATCTGGAAGGAGGGATAACAGAGCACTTGATTATCGGTCTTTTCGAAATGAAGAAGCTACAAATTCAACAATTTCTTGTAAAGTGACGGTTTAAGAACTGGTGAATTATAGCTTCCCCACGCAATCTTATTATACTATGCTTTTAACTATGTTTAAACTAAAAATTATGGAGGGAAATAATTATGAAAAGAAAAATTATAGTTATGTTGTTAGTTTTTTGTATGATACTATCATTTGCAATGGTTGCTTGCAGCAAAACTAATAACACTGACAAAAATGGAAGTGGAGCATCAAACCAAACAACAGATTCAAATAAAGCGGATAACATGAATAAAACCGGACTTCCTATAGTAAATGATAAAGTGAATCTTAAGATGGTAGCAGCAAAGTGGCATTATCAGAATAACTTTGCGGATATAGAAACATTTAAAGAGCTTGAAGCTAAAACAAATGTATCTATCAGCTGGGACCTTATACCTAATGAATCCTATGTTGAAAAAAAGAATCTACTGCTGGCAAGTGATGACCTGCCGGATGCTTTCTTCGGGACCAGTGCCGGCGGTTTAAGTCTTGACGATATTATGAAATACGGTCCTCAGGGAGTTCTTATGCCTCTTGAAAAACTTATTGACGACTATGCTCCTAATATTACATCATTGTTCCAGAAGAAACCTGATGTTGTACGTGTTTCAAAATCACCAGACAGCCATATATATACCCTGCCCTTCGTTCAGGAAATAGAATCCAATACTGTTTTCACAAGAATGTATATTAATAAAACATGGATTGAAAAATTGGGTTTTAAAATTCCAACAACAACCGATGAACTATATAAAGTATTAAAAGCATTTAAAGAGCAAGATCCTAACGGGAATAAAAAACCGGATGAAATTCCTATGTCATTTAGATATAAAAATCACAATTATGGGCATTATGGATTATTTGGAGCTTTTGGAAGCCTTGAAAATACTAATCATGTCAGCGTACAAGATAATAAGGTAATAATTACACCAACAACTAACGAATATAAGAATGCAATTCTGTATTTTAATAAGCTTTACAAAGAAGGCCTGATAGATCAGGAAGCTTTCACTCAAGATGGCTCGCAGTATTCCGCAAAAGGTTCAGGAAGTGATATGATATATGGACTGTATTTTGGATGGGGCGGAAGTGGAATAGTAGGTAATGAAAGATATGAAGAAAATTATATCCCCTTTGCTCAAGTAAAAGGTCCTGAAGGTCACCAAATGTGGTTATCAAGGTCCCCTGCTTTTTGGAGAGGTTATTTTGCTATAACATCAAAGAATAAGTATCCGGAAATAACAATGAGATGGGCAAATGAACTTTATGACGAAACAGTCTCAATACAACTGCAATATGGTCCGCTTGGAGTAAATTTGAAACAGCGTGATGATGGTAAAATAGAGTATCTTCCTACTCCATCCGATAAAAACTATGGCGAATTCAGATTGCACGCTGCTCCTGGTATAGGGCCATTTGCAATTACAGCAGAAACTTTTGCCAATAAAATTATTCCTAACGACAACATGAAAGCAGATGATGAAGAATTAGATGTGTACAAATCATATATCAGCAGCAACTATCTTCCTGATGTTATATTCACCGCAGAACAAACTGCACAGCTTGCTAATTTAAAAACTGATATTTTTGAATACATGAATACTATGCAGGCAAGATGGATTACAGGTGATGGCTCAATCGAAAAGGAATGGGACAGCTATATATCAGAACTTAAGAAAATGGGTCTTGATGATCTTCAAAAAATTTATCAGGATGCATACGATATATATATGAAATAATAAACTGTTGATATATAAAGTAAATATATAGTATAATTAACCCATTGCAGAATCTTATTACTTAAATTCTTACTAAATGTTACCTAAGATTTTGTAATGGGTTTTATAAAAAAAAGAGGAGGGTTTAGCATGTATTTGGGAAGTATTGTACAAAAAGAATCGGGTATTATCGGTTCCTATACATATATGCGGCGAGGAACGCATATACCGTCTTTTCCAGACTTGCATCCAGATGTAAATTCAGATTTATGTTCAGATTTATATACGAAAAATAGCACTAGTGGTAGGTATCTTTCATTTGGAGAAGGAAATCTTTTTAACAGGAAAACTATTGGTTGGAAATGGTTGACTGTGCTTGATATAGGAGTAGATATTGTTATTAAACTAGATAAGCCATGTTTTATTGATCGCATTATAATTAATCAAGGCAGTGAATCAGCTATAAAATCGGTTAAAGTATTATCTTCTGATAAAGATGGCGAATTTAGTTATAAGGGAAGGCTTGATGCAGCAACTGGCAGTATGCTTGAAAGCCATCAGCTTGAAGTTGCTTTAGGGGTTAATGCACAAAATATTATTATCCGGCTTGATGCATACTTTAAAGATATTGTAATAGAAGATCTTGACATTATAGGAGCTGTATTTGATGACTATATGGTATACCCGGTCCCCGCTTCTATTAACATAGGTAAAGATTTTTCAATGCACATATCCGATCTTGAACATATTGTAATTGGCTCTAACTCATCAGATGATACTATTTTTGCTGCTAATCTTTTAAAAGATAAATTATATGAGAATTATAGGCTGGAATTGCCGATAGTGTGTTCGGGTGAATTACAGCCACTTTCTAAGTCAATTATTCTGGGTAAATGTAATGAATTTGATTTACTTGATTCCAGCATAACCAACAAACCATCTGAGGAAGGTTATATTGTCAATGCATGTAAGGGTATGGTGTATCTTAAAGGAGCGGACAGACGTGGCCTTATATACGGTGTTGAATCATTTCTTATGCTAATTAATGATGATAAAATCCCTGTATGTATGATAAATGATTGCCCATTTATGGGAATTCGTGGTGCACATTTCGGGCTTCCTCCTCGTGAAGAAATACCTTTTTTTAAGCGACTTATACGTTATGTTTTAGCACCAATGCGTATGAACACAATTTTTCTTGAAATTGCCGGTGGCATGCGCTTTGAAAGGCATCCTAAGATAAGTGAAGTTTGGGAGGAAGGAAATAAAAAGGCTAACGCTGGAAAATGGCCGCCATTTCCACATGGGTCAATGGTTTCAGGCGGCTCGGTTCTTGAAAAACATGAAGTTGCTGAGCTGGTTGATTATGCCCGCTCTTATGGTCTTGAGGTAATCCCTGAGATACAATCTTTAGGACATGTTCAATATATTACAATGGCATACCCAGAGGTTGCAGAAACTGAGCATGTAGTTCAAGTGAAAACTGATATTGACTTGAATGAAGAAGATGCGCCGCCAGACAAGTTTTATAAAGATAGCTACTGCCCATTGAATGAAAAGAGCTATTCAATTATTTTTGATTTAATTGATGAAATTGTTGAGGTTGTCCGTCCAACAGAATATGTGCACATGGGTCATGATGAAGTCTATACTATGGGTACTTGTCCTCTTTGTAAAGAAAAAGATCATGCTGATTTGTATGCATCAGATGTTAATAAGTTATATGAATATCTTGCAAGTAAGAATTTAAAAATGATGATCTGGGGTGATATGCTCCATAGTATAACTAAATATCAAACTCCGCCTGCAATTGAAAAGATACCAAAAGATATAATATTATTAGATTTTATCTGGTACTTCCATTTTGACAAAGACCTTGAAGACCATTTACTAAATCATGGTTTTAAAGTAATTATGGGTAATATGTACTCCAGTCACTATCCTCGTTTTGAAACACGCACCAGGAAAAAAGGCATTCTTGGAGCACAAGTATCTACTTGGAAGCGAGTAGACGAATATAATATGGGTTTTGAAGGTAAAATTTACGATTTTCTCTTCTCAGCTAATATGATGTGGTCTTCTTCATATAGAAGCGACCTGCGCCTCAGCTATGATTATTTGATTTCCAGATTGATGCCCCGTATACGTTCCCAAATTCATGGCGAAGAGTATCCGTCTCTTAGTGAAACAAAAAAATGCTTGCCTGTTGTGCTTCCTACTCAACAGAATACTGCTACAATTCCATGTGAGCTTACAGCAGCACTTTCGGTACCTGCCGAGCTTACGGAACCATATAAGAATATATTAAACGGAATACCATTTATATTCAGCAAACCGCAAGTTGTACTCTCAAAAGTATTTAATGCAGATAAATGCTCTGAAACTTTGAGCATTCCTGTAAACCATATTTTTGATAGTTTAATCTTCCTTCATGCTGCCGGAGAAAATGTTGAGCGTATACCATGGCAAAACCCTATTCAAATAGGTTCATATGACATAGAATATGAGGACGGTTCCAAGCTCGAAATACCTATTGAATACGGTGCTAACATCGGAGTATGGTACAAAAGATATGGCGAACCGCTGAAACAAGCTTATTATCGTCATCAAGGCTATATATCAACCTATTTTGCTGATGCATATATACAATCAAAAACAATGGATGGAAGAGATATAACTATCTATGGGTATGAATGGATTAATCCATATAAGGACAAAACTATCGCTTCAATAAAGCTTGCTGCAAAAGGAAATACGGACTCCGCTGTAATGCTTTTTGCTCTTACGGGAATTATTTCCAGAAACTAATAGATAAACCCGATAACTCCTGCACTTAAGTGCAGGAGTTATTTTAATAATCCCTTTTTTCACCTTAAAACTTCACTCACACAATTCCCTCGCATTTGGTATTTGTATGGGAACCCCTCCCTGCAGCGTAGACATATGGGCATATATTCCCGGCAAAGATATTCTTATAGCCAGATCAACTCCTATAGGAGGTTCGATATCCTCAATTATTGATTTTATAAAACTTTTCATCATAAAAAAGTCAGCTCCACCATGCCCGCCAACAATACTGGCTGATGCTCCTGGATAGGAGGTGCCGACAGGTATCTTTATAAGGTCTGTTGTATGCGGTATATCCTTAAAATATGCTATTGTAGCGTGTTCTCCATTCCTCACAGTTTCAAGGGTACCTTTGCTTCCGTACATGCAGAAATTATGGCGAGCAGGTTCTCTTTGCAGACCAAAGGATACAAATATTTTTATTAAAGCACCCTTCTCTGTTTTAAATATGGCTACTTTGTTAGGTGTACCCGTAGAATATTCAGGAATTGGGTTGATTTTTGGTGCAAATCCGCTTACCGAAACACACCTGTCATCTGTTATATATAATAAAGGTCCCAAATCATGAGTGAGATATTTTATTGCATCATAAGTAGCTCTCCAGGTAGGGTTGCCATTTTTATCCTTCATTAATTCAATTACATTATGTAAGTACTCCGCCTCTGAATACCACACATCCCCTAAACGTCCAGACTCATAAATTTCTTTCCAGGTGTTAACAAATGCCCAGAAACAGCAGTTTTCTCCAAGCATATACTTGCGTCCACTCTTCTTTACAGCCTGATAAAGTTTCTTGGCTTCCTCAAGAGAATTGATGGCAGGAACTTCTGAAAATACATGTTTCCCTGCTTCAAGAGCTTGAATTGACATAGACACATGAGCAGATACTTCTGTAGCAATTATAACTACATCAACATCTGTATTTAGCAGATCCGCAAAGCTATTGAGGCTTACAAACCCATCCAGCTTTTTTTCTTGATTCAGCCATTCCTCACATGACTTTAACCTTTCTTCATCTTTATCACATATGGCTGAAATGGTCACCTCCGGCATAAGAAGCATATTGCTTAATAGGTGGCGCCCACGACGCAGACCCACAACACCAATCTTTAAATTTTTGTCCATGATATATAGTCCTCCCATAGTAACTAAATTACATGTATTAATCTGTATTATATTCTTACCCTTCTAGTAAATCAATAGTATTTTCAAAGTCTACTTCATCATAAGCTCTACCAGCCTGCCAGGTAACAAACCAGGTTTTCCACATAAGGGTCACCTAAGTACATATTTGCAGTTAGCTACTTTATATTTGCTACAACAATTTCATATTCATCAATTTCAGGTACTTTTACAGTAACAAAACCTTTATCATAAATATATTCTAAATCCATATTTTTTCTTAGAGCTTTTATGTTCTCAGGCTTCTTATCCATTCGTACAGATATTTTAACATCCTTTAATGGAATTACACTGTTAATAGGCCTTCCATTATATGAAGTATGATTAATAAGGTGAATAATGTAATTTTCGTTTTTCTTTCTTACATTAACATCTAGTGATGTTATATCACCTTCTATGCATATATCTCTAGAAGTTACCAGTTCAACCGCATTTTTCATTATATTATAATATTCGGGGATACGGTACATATCGTAAGCTGCATCTATATTGCCGGTAAATAATACTGAACTACCGCTTCCCACTGTATCCGATTTGTTGTGTATTAAAAATGGGTACTCTGTTTTTGTAGGTAGTTCGCAATAACGTGAAGCCTGTTTTTCTCTATAATGCATTACTGTTTCTACGCCAGAAGCAGGTTTTACCTTTACATGAAGATAAGGAGCAGGTATAATTGGTTGTTCCAGATCACAGGTAAATTGGCTTTTTTCTACCTCTACATGGTCATATGCCAGTTCTTCAACACCTTCATTAGATGCTGTTCCAAACAGGTCTTTTAATATATTATCATGCCTCTTTTCCCCATACTCATCAAAGCAGGCTGTATCAAAAGTTGATATAATATTTCCTCCATTTTTTACATACTGTCCCAGATTTACAGCTTCCTTTTGCCCTATACATGCTATGTTAGGTAAAATAATAAGTTCATATTTCGACAAATCTTTATTCTCAAGATAATAGTCATCAATAACATCAAACAATTTATGTGAGCGAGTTAAAACTTCATACCATCCATTAAAAGCTTTTCCTGCATCACTTTTAGCTTTGCTATCAACATTATTAACTTCACCACTGAAATCTTCGAAGTCAAAAGTAGCCTGGTAAAAATCTGCGTTTTTAAAAGACCAAACAAGGGCAGTCTTGGAAACAGATTCTGTACCCGAAAAATAATTGGCATTGGACATTGCGAAGTTATTAATTTCCTTTACAGTATTCATCCTTTTATCATCCCTGTTTGCATCATATATGCCAAACCATATATTAGCACCATTAGAAAGGGCTTGTGCATAAGTAATCCACATTTCCGCAGGGGGCAACAAATAATAAGACCAGGGACCCCATCTTCCTGCCATGGCAACAATTGCAGGTTTGCCTTGAGCCTGTGTTTCAAGTAACTTCGCAGTGGCTGCAGATTTCCAGATTGACCAGGAACGAAGATCTGAGTAGAAAAATCCGCCTTCTGCCAGCAGGGCGTCCTGCCATTCAATGGTTTCATTATTATTCTTTCCATTGGCTGTTGGACCTATCTGGGGGCTGTTAATAAAAATAATTGCATCGGGGTTAATTTCATTTAAAGCACTTTTCGCTTCCTTAAGAAATCTAATAATACTTTTACGTTTGAATTCTTTCATCTTTAAAAATACATCCCGATTTTTTAAGTTATCAGCTGAATATCTGAAGCCATACTCCTTTTCAAATTTCGATAAGCATGACTCACAGAAACAACCTTTATGGTTAAATCCCGGTCCATCAAGAAAAATGCCTTTAATCTCGTATTTAGCCAAATCTTTAATTATTTTAAAAGCCCAGTCACGATAAGGAGAATTAACACATACTGTTCCCCCACTTCCATAACCTGCATTTAGCTTATTGCCATCTTTATTCCTTTGATACCAATCAGGTCTTGCCTCACACAGGTTTTCAGCCAGCCAGTGAACATTGAAATAGACAATAGCATTTCCACCTAGTTCTTTATATTGCTTGCAGTAGTCCTTAAACAAATCCCGTTTCTGTTCAAGTGCGTATTTAGTTTCAAAAAAAGCTATCCCTGTATCTCCATTACTGATATCGAATGCTTCAATATGTTGAGAGTTAAACCCCAGATCCTTTATTGCCTTAACCTGTTTTTCCACATCATACTTTTCATAGTTTTCAGGGCCAGGAGGCATAAAATCTGCAATAAGAAGCAGCTCCTGATACCATTTTTTATTCATTGTCAAGATTCCCCTTCCAGAATATAGTCAGTTAATTAAGATATAACGATTAATATCATCAGTACATTGATTTATTATGCCTTAAGCAAATTATCATGTGTTGAGTTATTATAACCTGCTGGATAAATTTTATTTGAAATAGTCCTATATCAAGAGGAAATTCTTGGCATATTATAACATATGCTACATATTATAAATTCTACTGCATATACATAATCAGTATTTTATTGCTAAATATGCCAAGAACTCTTAAATAGCTTTATTTATAGAACTTGCTGTACCATTCATTTGCCTCTTTAGTTAACTGCTCAAGGCCAGCCTTATTTAGTTGTTCTACAAATTTATCAAACTCATCTATGTTTCTTTCTCCAGATATAAATAAAATGTAAGCTTCAGTTATCTTTTTCTCGACTACCGACTTATACTGAGGATAGGATTCAAGGTTGCCCCAGACAACATCATAATAGCCATCGAAATGTTTAGCTACCTTATCTGCATAATCATAAAGAGTGGGCTGTGTTTTATTGTAAAATTCAAAATTATTAGCATTAAATCCAATTTGAGCCACACCCAATTTTGCTCTTGTTTCAACAGTAAGAGCATCCCCTATATAAGTGTAGTTTCCATCAACTATATCATAGGTTTGTCCTTTTATTCCATATCTGAAAAGAGCCCACATGTCAAAATCACTAAGTGTTCTATTGGCTATTTCAAGAATCTTTTCCATCTTCTTTGGTTGATTAGCTACGTCTTTACCTATTACATTATAATTACCAGAAAATACACCCCAGCTCTCAGTTCCTGCTTTCCCTTGAGGTCCAACTAAGGGTTTACCTTCTTTATAAGTTGCCTTTTCTCCCTGGAGCTTTTTAAAATTCTGATAATTATTTGAGCCTTGATCCGTTTCACTGTAAGGAGGATTTACATGATAAAACATTCCAGGACAAGTGAATCCAATTTTATTATTCCAGAAAGTAACAGAATTACCCCAATACTGGCCTTTGCTTTCACCGCTTATAAATTCAGGATCTATTAAGCCATCTTTATACCATTTGTTGAGAAGGATAAGAGCTTCTTTCATTTCCGGTATAACTGCAGAAGCAATAGCTTTGTTATCCTTTTCTATCCATCTCAAACCCCCACCATTACCATAGGGTAAAGCTCCAAATGCTCCGAAAATTACACTTATACCCTTATCTGACAATGCATATGTATCATTTGCTCCATTTTGATCTGGATCTTCTTTCACAAATTTATAGAAGGCTTTCTCTGCTTCCTCTAGAGTTTCCGGCACCTTATCTATACCTACATTCTTAAGCCAGTCATCTCGCCATATGGGTACAAAATGATACTGACCATCGGGGCTCTGAGATGGAATTCCATAGAGTTTACCATTCTCCTTTGGGAACTCCCATGCAGCCTTTCCACCATTTTTCTGAACCAGTTCATACAGAAAAGGTGCAGTATTCTTTACCATATCTTCAGGTATTTCGGCTAAAACTCCCTGCTGTATATAGTGTCTGAATCGTGTATCATTTAACCTGAACAAATCAGGAATATCTCCTGAAGATATTCTTAAATTTAACAATTCAGCCTCTTTGCTTCTTTCAAGATAAATAAAGTTGAATTTAATATTGTATGCCGTCTCAATATCCTTAACAATGGGAGAGTTTGGATCTACTGGTGCATCATTTTGTGGAAGCCAATCAATGGTGATTACTTCTTCTTTCTTTGCTGCATCTCCTGAATTTCCACTGGTTTCATCACTGGTGTTAGCTCCCTTATTCTCATTACCTTTACTGCTTTCCTTACTTCCATCTTTGTTCACACACCCACTAATAAGGGTTACGCACATTATGCCAACTAGCAATAATGTGAATACTTTTTTTAACTTTTTCATTTTACTTACCTCCATTTTTTTATTTGTGATTTTCAGGTGCATGCAATCTATTAGATATATGATTCTGCTTCAAAAACTCATTTAGCGTCAACATATTGAAATTTGCAGC
>ENA-UOOK01005850-UOOK01005850.1-fermentation-metagenome-genome-assembly--contig:-NODE-5850-length-12135-cov-12.916970_pt1 | contig 12135 bp, 16 predicted proteins | sample MGYA00245777_ERZ724023 | MGnify/ENA primary metagenome ERZ724023 (study PRJEB28704, sample SAMN03018312) | fermentation metagenome | biome: anthropogenic terrestrial biome; feature: soil... | reverse complement strand
ATGACGACGAGAAGAATTAGGACCTACAACACCTTTACACGTCTTCGTGTCACCACGAGCCTGTAAAGTGCCTTTATAGCCAAGTCAGAAAATAAAGGTATAACCTTAATTAAGTTAAGCATATACATGTAGATAACTATATATACATAAAGTAACATCTAGTTATAGTGAGTGAGCTGGTGGGGGGAAAACCCATCTGGTGATGTACGCAACGGTAAGGGTGTAACGCAACCCTCTCTGAAATATTGGGCAAGACACTAAATGTAATTTGAACGACACGGGGTAAACCGAAAACACTTTAATTTTAAAAGGGTGAACAAAATGATAAGAATATACAAACTTGCACTCGGTAATGGAAAGCAGATAAATGACATCTATTATATCAGGCGCGACGCCTTCGACAACGCCATACAACACGTTATATACTTTAGGGAGTCTGTCGCAATATTGTCTGCGATTGTAGAAGATGTTTCAGATGTACCCGTTGGGGAACTTGATTGGAATTTAGTTAGGGTGATATGGGCTTAAAACCCATCTGGTGATGTACGCAACGACAAGGGAATAACGCAACCCTCCCTGAAATATCGGGCAAGTCATTAAATGTAATTTGAACAACACAGGGTAAACCGAAAACACTTTAATTTTAAAAAGGTGAATAAGAATGGTAACTATATATCAGTTAATGAAAAATAAGAAACAGATAGGTGACGTCTACTATAATTGGGGTGACGCGATAAGCAATGCCATGCAAATCGTCACAGACTCAAGGATAGGCATATGGGAGCATGTAGAGATATGGGCGGCAGAAGAGATAGATGATATACCCGTTGATTGCCTTGAGTGGACTAAAGTTAGTGAGGTTTGGCTATAATATTTGAGGTAAATAAAATGACAACTATAAATCAGCTAGAAAATCTACCAGTCGGTACACAAATAACCGCAGAATACTTAATTGGTGTTTATAAACTTGGCGTCCCAGGATATCGTTCCGAGATCGTTTTCGCGACCCTTGAAATAATATCAGGCAACATGGCACGCGTTATAAGCGCTGATATGGAGCCAGCGACTTCAAACAGACAGCGTTATAATACAGCACAATGCTCCAAATTCGAGATTGGTAGGAGAAAGCGCTTCACGTCACTGTTTCACATAAAGACCTTGGACGGCGTGGAGATTTATTGAGGTTAAACCTTTTATTTACACTCATTTATGAGAGAGTAGGATAAATATATAGCAAAGGAGATATAAATATGGATTATACACAGGATACATATGTTGAGCCTAAAAAGCTTATCGGCAAATCAAAAACAGTAACCGCGGTTACGATTGAGGAAAAAGAGGACAAAAAGCAGATAAACGGGTTGTGGATTCCGACGGGATATAAATCGCTCCGTGCGACGATAGACTTTTCTGATGGAACATGGACACGCTCTAAGTCTTCGCACCTGGTAACGAAATTCAGCCAGGCTTTCGGAAAAACTGAAAAAATTCCGCATGGATTCAGAACAGAGTTTGACGGTGGTAAAAATTTCGCATTTTTCACCTCCCTGACGCGCTATTCGAATGGTGAAACCTACGACGTCATAGACGTCGTAGAAGATGATTAAACATTTTACATGTCCTACTCTAAACAACTTATCAAACATTTTATATAAATCAAGGGAGATAAAAATATATGAGCAGAGTATTTAATTTGTCGTTGAATGATGATATTTGTAAAGAGATAGACGCTATCGTAAAATGTGAGGACGAAGATTATTCCCACCTCAAATTTATACGTGAAGCAGTGGTTTTTTACACCAAGTGGTACTATGAGGTTGATAATATGTTGGAGTTTTATGAAAATGAATATTGAGGTGAAAATATGTCATACTCAATTGATGAAACCTGGGAATTTGTTAAAAATATCGAAGGAACTTTTTGGACGCGGGAGGTCTATGAAATGATACAGCGTCAACGTCCTGACTTGAAGAAGGCTTCGTTTCCAGCAACCATATCAGACCACCTAAGCCGTCTCACGAGACAGGGATATCTGCGGATTGTAAGCGCTGGATATATCAACGGTGCCTATCGCCATCAATATGAGGTAATATATCATGGCTAAAATGGTATCTTACAATTTCGCGCAAGGACAACTTTTTTATTCGAAAACTGGACGGCGTGTACCTGATAAATATCAAAAAGCGTTGGTTGTCGATATAACTAAAAAAGGTGTATATAAAAACGGGCGTAAGGTTGGGTCTTTAAAACAGAAAAACCTCACAAAAAAGGCTATCGCCACGCGCACGCGTTCGTTGAAAAAAGTACAGAAAAATATGGTAAAGGGTGTATATATCCCACGAGTTAAGACTACAACACACTTTATCACAGGGTCCCCTATCGCTGGAGTAGGTCTTTTGAGTGAAGAGATATTTGCCGAAAAAGCTGATATCCAATCAGTCATCAACTTCGAGCTGGCGATTTCTGGACTTGTAGACCTAAAAATAATGTCGGAATCCGAAGGACGCGAATGGGTCATCGGGTACGAGCAAGCGACGAAAGAAGCACGTGCTGAAATGTGGGATGAAATAAGAGCAATGTTTAAAGATGTTGGAGTAGAATATTAATATAAGGTGAAATTATGAAGAAATATGGTATTGACACAGAAACGTATAATGTAGGAGGTGATGGACTTTTATCTGTCCAAATCTATAATGATGAGGTCCAAGAATATTTCGGGATGCAAGACAATATGGATTCATTCGATGATGAAGATATTCGCGCGATCATTCTTGACGACGTCTTTGACTTCTTCGAATCATTGAATGATGACTCTATTTTTTACTTTTTTAACCTAAAATTTGATTTTTCCCAAATGGAAAAATACGCTGTTACCCACTATAAGATAACCGACGACTTTTTTGTAAGAAAGGGAGAAATTAACATAATTCAGTCACCAAATGACGTTTATAAGGTTTCTTTCAGAACCTACAAAACTGGGAAATTGATTGTTTTTGTTGATTTATTCCAACTCTTACACACATCGCTAGAAAGCGCGTGTCAAGCATTTTTGGGAAAAGGAAAAATTGAGCTAGAAAGTAAGAATTTTGCTAAAAGGGTCCCACTATCGCTAGAAAGAGAGTACGCCATGCGCGACGCACAGCTTACATACGAGCTGGCGCTAGCTCTCGGAGATATCCACGGCTTTAATTTAACCGAAAAAATGACAATCGGAGCGCGTACTTTATCTTTATTTAAATATGCATTGACGCATAAAAATGTTGATATCATGGGTGATATTGTCGAAATGCCAGGACCCGATAGTAAGGATTTATGGGGTTATTTCTGTTTTACAGAAAATGACATACCATTTTTTGAAGAAAAGATAAGACCATCCGTAAGAGGTGGAGTTTGTCAGGCTTTTAGGGTTGGAATGTTTAACGATTGTATACATTTGGATTTAAATTCAGCACATCCCTCGCAAATGGTTAAAAATATTCCATATGGGGCAATTTTAGAGGAAAAACCCGACGGTGGACATACTTATATCGTTTATCCAACGGGAGATTTCTCCCTAAAAAGTGATGGTTTAAAAATGATGCAATTCCGCAATAAAGCTGATTGCGAACGTTTCCGTTCTTTCGAAGAATTGAAGCCAGGTTATTATGTCGAAAATTTTTATCTTGACGGAAGTTTTGGGATTTGGAAGGATGAATATGATTTATTGTTGACACGATATGATTTTATAGGGACTGAAAGTTTTATTTATTTTAGGACACGTCACGACGAAAGATTAACGGCGTTTATCAATGCTCTATATAATGGTAAAAGTCATTCAGAAGGGGCGAAACGTCAGGTTTATAAGCGTCTACAAAACTCATTATACGGGAAATTTTTAACGCGTTTGGAGGGTGAAACCATTCTATATAATATAAAATCGGAGGTTTTGACATCAGACCTTTATTCCCAACATCAAAACGGATTTTTCCCCGATGTCGAGGTATCGCGAAAAACCGTAACGGAAAAAGGGCGTAAAGGTGTTAATTTACCCCTGGGGTCATGGATTGCCATGATGACACGGGTGACCTTAATGAAATCAGCCATATTAATACCACGTGAAAATTTACTGTATTGTGATACAGACAGCCTTATTTTTGTGCGTTACGACGGTTGGGAAAAAGATTTCCAAATTGGTAAAAATCTGGGGGAATGGGGGATAGAATCTAAACCTAGCAGTGTTAATGTTGTGGGACCTAAAACATATCAAGAACTCATTGATGGAAAAAGTTATACCAAGTGTGCGGGTTTGACGTCACGCATATCTGATAAAATCCCATTTGGAGATTTGAAAGAAGGGTATGAGACAATCCGTTTGAAGGCTGAACGCAATCCCGATACGTTGGCTATATCGCTAGTCGAACGTCCATTTATCGTATCATCAAAACCTACGGTATATAAAGGGGGTCATTAAAAATGAAGGGGGCGCATTATACAGCGGATGAAGTATTATCTTATAACGCAAAAATAACTTCCATCATGTCGATTCGTTCGCTAGGCAAATCGTACGATATGATGAAAAGACTGCTTAACGTCAGTCTTTCGGGGAAAAATGTAGCATGGTCGCGATGGGATGCTGACCAGACAAAAACATCATTGGCGGAGTTTAAGGCATTTGCCGAAAGTACTAAAAATATTACGTTTTCGTCCGAAACCGTAGCTAAAGGTATAACATGGCTCACCCCTAAGGATGTTGATGATGTCGGAAGTATTCTTTTTGTGCCAGTGAAAGACGCCGCTAAAGCCAAGGGAATTGATAGAGTTTTTAAGTGGTGGGTTTATGATGAATTCATTCCAGAATTTTATCAGAATCGTATCCAGAAAGAAACTGAATATGAAAAGTGGCAATCGCTCTACACGACGTTAAGAAGAAATAATAGCGATTTTCGCGCCGTATTGATGGGTAACCGCATATCCTGGTTTAACGACTACTTCACCCACTGGGGGGTTCGCCCCTTCCCATCAGGTGAAATCAGACGTTTTAAACGTTCAGTTTTTGGATATGAAAGCGATATAGTCGTTGAACACGTCAAACCATCACCCGAAGCGTTGGAAAGAATAATAAAATTTGAGGTTGAAAAAGGACGTACCGAAGAAGAAATATTAGATTATTTGGAAAATGCGACCCAAGATAAGGATTTTTTCATCGGAAAATGCCCGGATTTAAACATCCCATTAGAATGGATTCAGCTTTATTCGCGCGGATCATATTATGGATGGCGTGAGTATGATGGGCATATTTATTTCACTCCGATAAAACCGCGTTCAGACCGTCCGATAATGGCTCTTAATCGTCGTGAACTTTCAGACGGGATGATAAGAGATAGGGGCATTGGACAAAAAATAGAAGATTGGATTAATCGGGGTATTGTACGGTTCGACTCGGGTAAGACGCTCAACGCCATTTTTGACCTGGTGTCGCTCTCCAGGGAGCGTCTTTAAACTTTAATATAGCGACAATGTCAATTGTCGCTATTATTTTTTATTTAATTTTAAATTTGTAAAGGTGTCACCTTTATTAATAATGCATTAACATCGTTACATTTATATAACTGAAATACCTATCATTTACTAGGGGCTGTATATGATGCCGTTTAACTTTCGGGGTATACCTGGAAAACGGACCCCCCCTAAATATTCGGCTAGTATACTAAACCCCGTCAGGTGGACTATGATAAAGTGGATTATGATAAAGTGGATTCTTAATATTGTTAATAAAAGAATATGTTCGGCAGAACAGGTCGATATTATTTTTTCTGACGTTGCTAATCAGGCTAAATATGATGATGATGGGTTCATCACTATCGGAGAAATCATAAAAATGATTATTAAATCTTTCAGGAAAATAAGGGGATAAAATGGATGAAATAACTGAAAAGCTTGAAGCATATGTCAAAATCAAGGATGAACTTGACGCTGTTAAGAGCGAACGCGACGCGCTCAAGACGTTGAACAATGAACTTTCTATAAATTTGACGACTACAAACGCTGACGTCGCGAAACTTCAAAAAATAATTGCAAATCACGTAATCGCGTCTGATAAGACTGATGCGGTACCTGATAGTCCTGCTTCCCTGCGGGACTTGTTTATAAACGAATATAGAAAAAATAAGAAGGTGTAAATATGGATATTGATGATGAATTTACGAAAGCATTGAAGACGATGAATCCGAATTTCTGGAGCACGCACGCTACGGAACTGGTTGATGCGGTTGGAATAACTCCCGCTTTTTCAAAAATGCTTACGGAAGAAATGATGGTCCCTACGAAAGATTTTGACGTTGCGTTTTATAATACCTTCCGTGGAGAAGCTCTTAACACAGGTTACGGATGGGTTGAAAGAATGCTGGCAATCCCTGGGAGCAAGCGCTACAACCCGAAAGCAACCGCACAGGATGCATTCGGGTATAATGAGAGTGAAGGATTCCAGGCAATTTATGAAACCCACTATCAGGGATGGGTTCCTCTCTCGGTACCGTCTAATCTTGCGTTGGGTGAGCTGGTCTCTAATCCTGCTAAAATTGGGGATTTCGCCAGTTATATACTCAAAAATGGTAAAACATCGGTTCAGATGGATATTAACGCGATGATAGGTAAAAAGCTGGTGTCTACTATCGAACACACCAAACCTATCGACACCGCCGATTTTGACGTTGTCAGAAAGACTATAAGAGACCTAGCCAGCGAATTTAGGACGAACCAGGGACTTTATGTCAATGCCGCCGTGGACCCCGATAAGTTTTTGACCGCAAGCAAGAAAGTCGCTGTTATCATGGAGGAAAAAACATATAATGATATGGTTTCTGACCTGGCGGTTCTTCCGTCCCCTGATAAAATCGTGTCGAACGCGGAAATAATAACTATTCCCGAAATGCCCACTGCCATAACGACCGCCGAAATAACGACTGGAGTAACAGCTAATGGGTGGACAATCGCGGGTGCCCCTGAATTTATGGACGGCGGGAAGCCGTTTGCAATCGTAACGTCGATGGACCGTATCGCGTATCGTCCCTATCAGGGTGAAAGTAAAATCAACAGCAACACTAACGGAGCTGGAGATTATACTAATTTCCACATACTCTATAAGGGTTGCATTGGTGTTCGCCCCTGGGAAAACTGCGTTGCCATAACGACCGCGCCTGCTTCGCCGTGATCATATGAGAACGAGAAAAGAAACCTCTTACAATACTTTTTGCCCAATGCATGGGCAATGTCCCGACATTGAACGGGTTGAGCAAAAAGTTGTGTCAATGTCTAATAGGATTGATGTTATTCTTATCGGAATAATATCAATTCTAACAACAGTACTGGGTTCGATGGTGATACTATGAATGTTCTATCACTATTTTCGAATGTAACATTTGACGGAATAAACACTTTTCCTCATTTTTCTTCAAAAAGTGAATTTGATACATATATGGCGGGAAAGCAAGGGTACAGCCAGGATGTTGTTTACAATAAGATAGGTGACCCTATTTTAATAAATTTGAGTTTTGATAACGCTGTTAATTATGGTTATGGAAGTCTAAAGACCGATGAAATGACCTATTTTTTCACTGTAACGGAAATTTTGGTTAATGAAAATAACCGCGTTTTTCTTGCTTATACCATCGACTGGTATACCACGCTGTTTTATGAGTCTAAAATTTCATTCGGACGCTGTCATTTGACAAAATCAACTTCTGCCGACCCTAAAAAATATGAACAGTTTATAAATCCAATTGATATGTTTGTGTCATCAGGTCAAATAATTCCTGGTGACCCTAATTTTACATCGGTTGTAAGAAGTGGACTAATGATTTCTTACGTAACAGACGATACGAAAAGTTCATTTTCTTATATTTATTCTCCGATGCAAGGCTATAACGGTATTAAGGACGAGTCATCAAACACATGGTCGATAGATTTGTTTGACGTCTTCAGCGGCGACCTGACATCAATAACAGGTGTCGCCCCTAAAGATATAATGGGTATTTGGTATGTCCCTTTCAACCCCACGTTTCAAAATGCGGTTTTGAGGACCACGTCTACAAATTGGTGGTGGGATTTTACACTGGTTGGGCCATCAAACACGTATCAAATGGATTCAAATTTGACGACTGATAGTACTAGAGTTGGCTGTATTACGGACCCGTCAGGTACAGTTGTCTATACTATCCCATACGGTAGAACATTGAGTAAGATATACTATCGTCTTATTGCGTCATGGACCCAATGTTTTACCGAGATTATGTTAGTATATACCACTGGTCAGCAATCTCCTCAAGGATATAACGCGGTAGAAAATTCAAAAATTCTTATTCCATGCCCGCAAGTTGATTTTAATAACGACAGCTATAAAAATTGGGCGTCTGGGATGAAGGGTATAGAAATAGAAGAAAGACGTATACAGAAAAATAAGGCATTAGCTCAAGGTGTCGGAGGTTCAACTTTAACGGGAGCCGTCGGTGGAGCGTCAGGGTCACCAATCGGCGCCGTGGCTGGTGTTGTCGGCGGTGTTGCTTCTGCTATTTTATCATACGGAATTGATACTTATTACGAAAGTCGTATAAATTCATTGGAGGATAAAAAATATCAACTGACACAGGATACGATGGTTCCAGGGTCCTTTTTGATGGACGCCAATTATAATTTGTGTGTGGTCCAACTTTCAGCGCCCCAGGATGATATTGATAGGTTTAATTCTGAAATATCAAATTTTGGAGCCGATTGCAACCTCCCGCTGTCGTCGTGGACGCCATCACCAGGGGCGTATACGTTTGCGGACGTTGAGGTTATAGCTGACGTACCGTATAACGTTAAGCAAGCGATCAAAACCAAATTTCAATCTGGTATAAAAATAAAGAGTGTGATATGATGTTTTGGGATGAAGATAAGTATAACGGTAGCAATATAATAGAGACCACGCGTAATAAAAGTGTTGAATATTTTAGCAGGTTTAAGCGTATTGCCTCAAATGTATTCGAATGGGAAAATCTACCCGAGGGTATAGAATCAAACGATATAGAATTGCTCCTATCGGAGTATAGAAATGTAATGCTTTATTCCTCAATGGAAATGGGGCCAGTTTGCACAAAAAGTGAAATTATCGGATATTCAATAACAAACCGTCCTCGGGCATTACGTCCTATTTTCATTAATGCAAATTCTCCGTTTTCTGATTGGGAACGCCCCACACTTATCGACGGTGAAGATTGCGTTTTTATTTCAGACCTGATTAATGATAAAAAATCAAGGATGGATTATATAAATGACGCGCGTATTTGTGAAATGATGGCTGATATCGACGTTGCAATAGGTCAGCAATTGATAAATCAGCGCGCGCCGTTGTTTTTTGATTCTGAAGGTGTTCTTGGACGTAAAAAGGGAGAAATATTCACCCGTGAAATAGTTAATGGGTGTAATGTCTTCTTTGGCGATGGTGGTATTGATAAAAAGCTCACGGCGTTAAAAATCGACAGCGCTTATAATGTTGAGTCACTTATCAATGTAAAAAAGGCATTTTTTAACGAAGGTTTGGAGATGTTGGGCGTCAATAATGAACCCGCAATGCAGAAGCGTGAGCGTATGAATGATTCGGAGGTTGAAAGCAATGATGAACTGCTGAACGTTTATTTGAGGGACGCCATGAATTCAAGGCTTAAAGCATGTGAGAAAATTAAAAAGGTGTTTGGAGTTAATACGACTGTCAAACTTATAGATAATATGCGCATTTCAGAACAGAACGATGAAGATGAAGGAGCTGATGATGATGGAATACTTTAATCCTATAAAAGGTGACGATTTACCTATTTGGACCGTGGCTTATAGAGACGTCCCAACACCGTTTAGATTGACAGACGCATGGACATCTTTAACCGATGTTTTACCGTTAATGACCGCCAAAAAAGACGCTCTAATAGATAATTTTGATAAATATTATTCAAGATATGAAATAAACGGTGAAACATACCAGGATTTTCTTGATGGACTCGTAGAAACGTTGGTACTCAACGCCGACACAATCGAACGTCTACTTGAAGTGTACGATACTGATATCGCTAAACCGATACTCGGACGCGACGAAGTGCGCACGTTGAGCGTAACGGAACTGGGAATCTCTGACGGCGATACATCCAACATTGATATCCCTGCCGACAACGTCGACGATGATAAACCGACGTCACGTTCTAAATCAGGTGTAGAGAGTAACGTTGCGCGTGATGAGACGGAGACGACCCATTTATCTGATTTGGGCGTCAGACCCAACTATGAAACACTGAACGGTTTTCTTGATAATAACCGCACGGTTTACAACGTTTTCAACAAACTTTTTTCAAACAACTTTATAAATTTCGGAGCATGGTATAAATGGTAAACCTAAAAAATAAGATTACACCGTACGACCTGGTACAGAAGACCAACATCAAACAACACAATATGCTAGTTGATTACGTGAATGACGGTATCGATAGGTTGGATGGTCTCGATGCATTGACAGATATTAACACCGTTGATATTGGAAACATCAAGAGCGATGTTGTACTTCTATCGAATGAAAAGCTGGATAAGGATTCGATTGATGAAAATATACATTTCGGACCGATAAGTTTGACTCAGGACGGCACCAACATTATTGCCACACTGGACGCCATAAATCCCGTTACTGGCGTTGTAACGCCGTTGAGTTTTAACGTCCCTGGAGCGACAGAGGAGTTGGCAGGAGTAATGGATGCCTCTAGCGTTGCATGGATTGCTGACGCCGAGAACAGGATATCGGCGCTGGAGGGTTTGAGCGATGTTAAAGCTGTTTCTGGTCTATCGTCCGAGCCGACCCAGTCACAACTTAATTATGCGTGGGTTGCGGCGACGTCCAAACAGGCTGAAACTGGGGATATTATTCAGGATGTTAATAACGCCAAATTGTGGGTTTTTGTTACTGATACTTGGATACTTTACGGAACGTTGGTTATAGTCCCGATGGCAACGACCACTAGTATTGGTGGGATTAAAGATACCGCTCTTAACACCGCTGGTAACAGGTGGTACTGTCATGTTGAGGCTGATGGACGGGTTGCTCTTATCGGCGGTGATGTGTTGAGCACGCTGGTTGATACTACTGTTCCAGCGTTACAGAGTGGTATAAATAACGCTGTTAAGAAAACTGGCAACGAAAATATTAGCGGTGTTAAGACGTTCACAAATTCACCTATCGTGTATGACGCTAATGTGAACGTCCAGCTAAAGAGTAGAGTTAACAACTCCCTTATCTCATTCTACAATAACGACAGTGCGACGCGTACGTCACTGATTAGAAGCGTGGACGATGGAGTAACTGCGGTACATACTCAAATACTAGCCTATAACGGTAGAAATGGAGTTAGCGGGTCTTTGGTTGTTTGGGTAAATGACGTAGACGGTAATGGATATACCACGTCAAGTATGAGAAGCAACCCAGGCAACGACGACATTATAGTTAAAAAATATTTGGACACCCGACTTTCAAGGAAGCAAGACACCTTGGTTTTTGATTCCACGCCGATACTTAACAGTACTAAACCTGTTACATCTGGTGGTATCTATAATAATTTATTGACCAAGGCTGATAAAAGCGAGTTGACGGATGGGTTGGCGCTGAAGGTTGATAAAAGCGAGTTGACGGATGGGTTGGCGCTGAAGGTTGATAAGGGTGGATCAATCACAGCGGGTGATAGAATAATAACTTATTTCGATATCCCAACGTCGACGTGGAGAAAATGTAGGGACTCACATGTTACCAATTTTAACACCTTTATGTGTAACCATCAAAATTTCAACGTTGATATATCTATTGATACGGGCGATATTATTAATGTTTGTAAGAAAGTTGATACCAGCAACGCTGACGGTTGGGAAACGTTTACTTTTATGGTACCCGCCGAGTGGTACTACCGTGTTACTCATGATGCTGGAAAACCTAACAAAATGATTGAACAACCTATATTTATTAATTGATGAAATAATAAACTTTTTACTTATTTTTACTTTATTTTAAGACTTACCCATAAAGGCACTTTACAGGCTCCTGGTGACACGAAGACGTGTAAAGGTGTTGTAGGTCCTAATTCTTCTCGTCGTCAT
>ENA-UOOK01005849-UOOK01005849.1-fermentation-metagenome-genome-assembly--contig:-NODE-5849-length-12137-cov-2.981294_pt1 | contig 12137 bp, 7 predicted proteins | sample MGYA00245777_ERZ724023 | MGnify/ENA primary metagenome ERZ724023 (study PRJEB28704, sample SAMN03018312) | fermentation metagenome | biome: anthropogenic terrestrial biome; feature: soil; material... | reverse complement strand
GAATGGTTGATACAAGCGGTATGGGGATGGTAGACGTAGAAAACTTTACTGTCAATATAAATGATACTGTTCCGCAAAAAGCAGCTGAGGCTTTAAAGGCAATTTCTGAAGCGGGAGCAATGCGACCAACAAGAACTTCCGATGGCTTATCTAATGCAAATAGTGCGAATTCCTTCACAAAAGGAAGAGGGATTTTCGATACTGGAGATCTTTGGTTTGTAGGTAATGAAAAAAGATGGCCTAGCGATATGTGGAGCCCAGATTACCCCGAAGGCACAAATTATGGTTATGTACCATTTCCAAGACCAGATGGTGGCGAGTTTACAAAAGAAAATCAAAAAATTGGTTTAGGTGGAATAACTACTTTTGCAATGCCAATTGGGCGTGAACATGCATATGCTGGATTTGGCGAAACAAGTGCTGAAAATGTGTATCGTGCATTCATAAATACTTTCTTACTTACTGAAGAATATCTTTATAATGATCCATATTATGATAGAGATATTTATCTATCCGACTTTGCAGATAGAGTAACAGGTTCTCAAGATAGTAAAGAAGCAATGCTCTATATATTAAAAAATTTGAATACAAAAATTATATTTGATCCAATGTCAATTCCTGCAAATAATATTGTAAATACATGGAGTCATCAATTTGGAAAACAATTCCATATTTATATTGTAGGTTCCCCAGGAGCTCCTGCAACTTATACTGACGCAATTATGCCATATATAACCGAAATGCAAGAGAACCTTATAAAAGCATTTGCTTAATATGCATATATTAAAGAAAACTTAAAAAAATTTTACTTTTAAGTTTTTTTATTTGACTTATAAATAGTTTAATATTATAATAATTTAAGAATTAAACTATTTTTTAAGGTGGTATTATGACAGTAGATCAAAAAGCAGTAGAATTTATGGACATTGCAACAAAATTACATTCGAAAAACTTTTTTGATATTTTTGTTGACTATTCACAACCTGAAACAAGAATATTGGAAGCTTTGATGAAGACGGAAGATAAATTCCTCACCCCTTCTACATTGAGTGAAAATTTACGGATATCAAGAGTCAATGTTACAAACGCACTTAATTCTTTGGAGTCCTTAGGGTTTATAGAGCGTTCCATTGATAAGAAAGATCGACGTAAAGTGAATGTAAAGATTACAAAAGTTGGAAAGATTGAAATAGAAAAAGTTTATGGTAGAGTAATCACATTTCTATCAAATATGTTTAAAATGATTGGGGAAAAATTGACAGACGATTTTCTAGAGACAGTTAAGGTAATTGACAAACAAATAGAAAATTAATGGAGGTTTTTATGAATGATTTTATTAGATTTGATAATGTTCAAAAGACATATCAAATGGGTAAGGTTAAAATTAACGCTGCTAGAAATATCTCTTTCTCCGTTAAAAAAGGGGAATTAGTAATTGTTGTTGGTGCCAGTGGTGCTGGCAAAACAACAGTTTTGAATATGCTTGGAGGAATGGATCAAGTTACAGATGGCGAAATCATTGTTGACGATAAAGTAATAAGTACTTTTAAGAATAAGGAATTAACCAAATATCGTCGCTATGACATCGGATTTATTTTTCAGTTCTATAATTTAGTTCCAAACTTGACAGCAAAAGAAAATGTTGAATTAGCTATTGAAATAAGTAAAAGCGAAGAAGATGCAAATGAATTATTAACTGCTGTGGGTTTAAAGAACCGTGAGGATAATTTTCCATCACAATTATCAGGTGGTGAACAGCAAAGAGTAGCAATTGCCAGAGCTTTGGCAAAGAATCCAAAACTATTACTATGTGATGAGCCCACAGGTGCTCTAGATTATACGACAGGTAAAGAGATACTTAAATTATTACAAGATACTTCAAGAAAAAATAACATGACCGTAATTATTGTAACCCATAATCAAGCGTTACTTCCGATTGCTGATCGTGTAATAAAAATGCGAGATAGTCAAATTACTGAAATTACAATAAACAATAATCCTAAACCAGTAGATCTTATTGAGTGGTAATATGACATATCGCATGCTATTTAAAAATATGATTCGCGATATATGGAATAATCGCGGTCGTTTTATTTCAATTCTTTTAATTACTGTTCTTGGAACTAGCTTCTATACAGGTTTAAAAGCTAGTAGTCCTGATATGATTAGAACTGTCCATGATTATTATGAAGATTATAATTTGATGGATATTCATTTTCAATCATTCGTTGGTTTTAGTGATGAACAAATAGATCGTTATAGTATGATTGATGGGATAAATAAACTTGAAGGACAATATCATCTCGATGTTGAATCTAAGATAAATAATGAAAAATTAATTATCCGTCTTGAATCCTATAATAACGATTATGAAATTAATAAGTATCGACTTGTTAAGGGCGAGTTTCCTAAAGCAAATAATGAAATTTTAATCGAAGATAATCAAAATTTAAAATTAAATATTGGTGATACAGTTCATGTTAATAATCCTGCACTTAAGGAACTTGATTTTAAAATTGTTGGTGTTGTAACCACACCTAAATATTTAAATTATGAGCGTGGACGAACCCATATAGGTGATGGGGTAATTGATTTCTATATGGTGATTAATGCAAATGGATTTAATATTGATAGATATACAGATATTTACATTACATTAAAAGAGACAATGGATTTTAAAGGTAATGAAGATAATTATTTTGAAATTACAAATAAACATAAAAAAAGCATCTATGATAATATTAAAATAGATGATACTACGGTTCTATCATTCGATCGAAATGAAAGTTCTGGCTATATATCATTCTATGATGACGCGCTTAAAGTAGCGACAGTAGCAGATGTTATTCCTATTTTCTTTATTTTAATTGCGATACTTATTACCCTTTCAACAATGACAAGAATGGTAAATGAACAAAGAATTGAGATTGGGACTTTAAGTTCCTTAGGAAATGGTAAGTTTTTAATCCTATTAAAATATATTATATATGCATTTGTAGCGACATTTTTTGGATCTATTATTGGAGTTACATTTGGATTAATGGTAATCCCCCAAGTCATAATTGGATCCTATAATATAACATATATTCTACCTAATTTAACACCTTTATTCCGTTGGGATTATTTTGGCGTAAATATTGCAGTAGCATTAATCTCAATTGAAGCAGCTACAATCCTAGCGACAATCATGATTTTAAGATCGACTCCAGCCAATTTATTACGCGGTAAAGCACCCGTTATAGGTAAGAAAATCTTCTTAGAAAGAATAGGCTTTATTTGGCGTAAAATTAGCTTCAAGTCGAAAATGACTTTAAGGAATTTAGGAAGATATAAAGCAAGAACAATAATTACGATTATTGGAATAGCCGGTTGTACAGGATTAATGCTTACATGCTTTGGGTTCTATAATGCCATAACTGAAATAAGTAATCGTCAGTTTTCTGATATCTTTATTTACGATGCAGTAGGGATTTTAAAGAACGAAATGACAGAAAGTGATATTCTTGAATTGAATGATTTAATCGATAATCAAGATATCGATGACTATTTATATACATATCAAAGTGAAGTAATTATTGATGAAAAAGAGATTTTAAAAGCAAATTTAGTTGTTCCAATGGATGATAATAAAATATCAAACTTTATTAATTTACAGAACCGTAAGACAGATGATAAATTAGAATTAAATACAACAGGAGTAATAATTAATGAAAAGCTATCGATTATTTTGAAAATAAAAGCCGGAGATAATTTAGAGTTTATCTCGCAAAACGGAACGAAAGTAAATGTTCCTGTAATTGGTATTACCGAGAATTACACCTATAATTTTATCTATATGTCTAAAGAATTATATATAGATTACTTAGGTGAATTTCAATATAATTTTATCTATTTTAATTCATTAGATGAAGATTTAAATCAAAATTTTGGCGGAAATAATTATTTGTTATCAATTATCATGAGTGATGATAATCAACAGGTATTTCAAGAAAGTTCAAGCGGTTTAACTTCAATTGTTATTTTAATTATTTTTGCTTCAGCCCTTCTTGCTTTTGTTGTTTTATATAATCTCTCTAATATAAACATTACGGAGAGAAGTAAAGAACTATCTACTTTTAAAGTTTTAGGAATGTATGACACGGAAATAACCATGTATATGGGAAGAGAAAATTTATTTTCGACTGTCTTTGGCATTGCTATAGGATTATTAATTGGAGTGTTTTTCCTCGATTATGTCATATTAGTTGTAGAACCTACAGACATAATGTTTATTCAAGATATTAATGTCATGAGTTATATTTATACTAGTCTATTAACGATAGTATTCTCTATTATTGTATCTATCGTTTTTCATTGGAAAATAAAGTCTTTAGATATGGTAGAAGCAATGAAAGCAATTGAATAATTTTTTCACTTGTATTTTAATTATTACTATGTTAAAATAGAATATTGATTTTTATAAACTATCAATTCACATTTCTGAAGAGGGATATAGTTATTAATGGAAATATGGGCGTAAATCCGTTCCTGGTTGGATTAATGAACCTCTTACAATGATATAAACGACAAAATTAAAAGCGTATTTGAAGCGCAATTACTATGGAGGAAAAATGCGAAGAAGTTATTTAAACATAAAAGAAAACAATTTTAAAATATTTGAAGATAAAGCCATTTACAATGCTGATGGCTTAATGATTGATGTGTATGATGCAAGTTGTCTTTTCAGTAATTTCACAAAATATGAAGAAATGTTTGCAAAGTTAGAAGAAAACAATACTAAGATTTATTTGAAGGTCGATCAAGACCAAATTAGTAAAGGTAAAAAAGCAATTGATCAGACGATTGGAAAATATATAAGTGGATTTGCTTTTCATAACCCTACTCCTAGAGTATTAAGAAAATTATCTTTAAAAGCTCGTGATTATGAATTAAGACAGAAGTTAAATTTTAAATCAATTAATTTTACGGTTTACATAGATAGTTTAAATTCCTATTTAGACATTAAAAAAATAATGAATAATTCAAGAGTTAAATATATTATTCTTGGAAAATTCCCAGCTTCGGAACATGATTATATTGTTAGCAAAATTACCGCTTTAGCAAGTGAGTACAAAAAGACAATTATTAATCCAGATCAAATCACTTATTCAACTTCCGAATTAACGGCAATCAATGAGAAATATACCCCTAGTGTGGAGGAAATTAATAAAGCTCTAGTATTTGCAAATAAATTTAAAGCGGCTCTTCATAATGACCGTAAAGACTTATTAGCAGAAGAATCCCTGGTTCGCAACTATCAAGTTTTAAGCATTGCAGAAAGGTTGGGGATTATTGATGATTATCCTAAAGTTAATTTCATTGTCAAGAAGAAACAAGAACATATTATTACAAAAGAACCTCATATTCGTAGTTTCTACACATTAGGTGAAGAAATTGGAAATGCTGTGACACATGGTGTTGGTGCAGCTCTATCAATTACCGGATTAATTTTATTAATCATTAAAGGTTTAAGGGGCGAAGGCTATGAATTGATGTCATATATCATTTTTGCTGTTTCAGCAATTATATTATATTTAATGTCAACTCTATACCATTCAATGGCAATGGAAACAAAAGCAAAACAAATATTTCGGAAACTTGACCATATAACGATTTATTTATTGATCGCAGGTACTTACACTCCTTTCTCTTTATTGGCAATTGGCGGAGAAACAGGCTTGTGGATCTTTATTGGATTATGGGCTACTGCATTTATTGGAACAGTTTTAAATATCTTTGCTTTTGGGAAGTTTAGAGCCCTACATATGATTCTATATTTAGGAATGGGTTGGGTTGCAATCTTCTTCATGCCGCAAATCATTGCAAGTATGGATACATTAGGTGTTATCTTCTTAATAGTAGGAGGAGTAATGTATACTCTAGGAGTATTATTCTACGGATTGAAACTATTTAAATACACCCATATGGTATGGCATATATTTGTAATTTTTGGAACAGTATTTCACTTTTTTGCGATATATTACTTTTTATAAAATTTAAACACTTAAGGCATAGAGCCTTAAGTGTTTTTATTATTTTTCTTGAATAATTATGTAGAAATAAGGCCGTTTTTGTGATAGAATAGAAAGAGTGAGGTGGAAGTATGGATAGTAATGCATTTTTAGAATTATTAAAACAATTTGGAATTGAACCATCGACACAAATTAAATCTGGTAATATTTTAAATATTAATATTGATAAAGATAATTTGGCGGCAACAGTAGTTGTCGGTTTTGATTATCCAATTGACATAAAGTTTATTTTACTCTTAAAAGATAAATTAATTGAGTTTTTTGAAAATACATTTGGATATAAAAAAGTAATAGTAAAATATCAATATAAGAAACCTTTTATTGAAAAGGATTTATTATGTGAATATTTTAATCATATAACAACAAAACTCGAAACCGAGAAATTCCGTTATAGTGTTTTTCAAACAAGAAATAAAGAATTTTTTGATAATGAAATTAAATTATATGTCGCAGATGAAAATGAAATTGCAATTGTTAATCTTCAGGTTGATAAAGTTAATAAAATTTTTATCGATTTAGGTTTAACAGCAAAAATAGATATTGTTGTTTCAGGTTTTGAAACACCTATTAAAGCAATTATTGAAGAAAATGAAAAGAAGTTAGAATATGAAGTAATTCGCGAGCAAAATAATTATGACTCGCAAACAAAGGAACAACCTGAAGAAAAGCCAAAGAAAATCAGGAAAATGCCGAAAGTTAAAGATGATATTAATCGTGAAGTAACGGCGTTAAAAGATATTCCTTCAACAGAAACTGAGCTTATCGAATATCGCCAAAAACATGGTCGAGTTGATTTTGTCGTTATGGGCGAAGTTCAAGTTGCCAACATCGTTGAGAAGAATCGTAAATCTGATGGAAAGAAATTTAGAATTTTTGATGCTACAATTTTTGATGGTGTGGATTCAATCATGATTAAGTCATTTGTTGGTGACTATAATGGTGGTGAAGGTAATTTAGCGTTCTATGAATCAATTACTCAAGGAAAGTTTTTAAGAGTTTACGGACCAATTGAATTTGACCGTTTTGCAAATGATATTGTTTTAAAAATTGTTGATGTTAGAATTGAAGATGTCGATATAAATAAGAACGACTCATTGGACCTGGCTCCAGTTAAACGTGTTGAATTACATGCACATACAAAAATGTCAGTCCAAGATTCAGTAATGGATATAAATGATTATGTAAATCAAGCAGTTAAGTTTAAACATAAAGCATTAGCTGTTACTGATCATCATAATATTCACATCTTCCCTGATTTTTATAATGCAACAAAAAAATTAGATATTAAACCTATTTTTGGGGTTGAAGGTGAATTAATTGATGAGAACAATTTTAAGATTGCTCTAACTGAAGTAAGTGCCAATTTAAAAGAAGCAACATATGTTGTCTATGATATTGAAACGACAGGACTTTCTTCTAATTACAATGAGATAATTGAAATTGCTGGGGTAAAAGTAAGAAATGGTAATATCATTGAAGAATTCAGTTCTTTTGTAAAACCTAAAAACGCAATTACAGAATTCATCACTAATTTAACAAGTATAACGAATGATGATGTTCGCGTAGCTGATCCAATTGAAGTAGTCTTACCGAAGTTTAAAGCCTTTTTTGAAGGATGTATTTTAGTAGCCCATAATGCTACATTTGATAATTCCCATATTTATGCTAATTTACGAAAACTTAATTTATATGATGGTCCATTAAAATCAATCGATACATTACAATTAGCAAGGGCAAGATATTCCCATAAGTTAAAAACTTTTAATTTAAAAGCTGTATCAAAATATTTTGATGTTGAATTAGAACAACATCACCGTGCTATTTATGATACGAGAGCGACAGCTTATGTGTTTATTAAAATGTTAAGTGATTTATTTGATGTTGGGATCTATGATTATGATCAAATTAACCAAACGATTGATCCACAAGAATTATATAAATTAAACTTCCCTAACCATTTCTCTATTTTAGTTAAAGATTTAGTCGGAAAGAAGAATTTATATAAAATAATTTCTGATTCTCATACTGTTCATTTTCATCGTGTTCCAAGGATTTTAAAATCATTCTTGAATGAACATCGAGAAGGACTTTTAATTGGCTCAGGATGTATTAATGGTGAAGTATTTGAAACGGCTTATCAAAAGTCCTATGAAGAATTATTAGAAGTAATGAAATTCTATGATTATATTGAAGTACAACCGCCTAGTATTTGTGAAGTTCTTGTAGAAAAGAGCGAAGATATAAACATACGTGAACATATTAAAGCAACAATAAAGACAATTATTAGAGCTGCTAAATCTTTAAATAAATTAGTAGTAGCTACAGGGGACGTTCATCATTTAACTAAAGATGAAGTTATGTTTAGAGAAATCTTTACAACTGCTCCTAAAATAGGGGGAGGAACACATGATTTAGCAGATATTAAGAATTTACCATCATTCCATTTTATGACAACTGATGAAATGATTGATGAATTCTCATTCTTAGATAGTGATTTAGCTTACGAAATTGTTGTTACTAATACGAATAAAGTTGCTGATAAAATTGAAAGATTCCCATTATTCCCAGATGAATTATTTGCCCCTGCAGATGATTCATTAAAGGACCGCGGTATTCCTTCATTTAAAGATGGCGTAATTAATATGACATATACAAACGCCAAGCGTATATATGGTGAAAAACTTCCTAAATATATTGAAGACCGTTTAAAGAAAGAACTTGCTTCAATTATTGGAAATAACTTTGCTTCTGTTTATTACATATCCCATATGTTAGTAAAACATTCAAAAGATGCAGGTTATATAGTTGGAAGTCGTGGTTCGGTGGGTTCTAGTTTAGTTGCTACATTAATGGAGATTACAGAAGTAAATCCATTACCACCACATTACGTTTGCCCTCATTGTCATTTTTCCGCTTTAAAATTAACTGAAGAAGAACAAAAGATATATGTTAGAAATGATAAACAAATGCAGTTAGAATCTAAACTACAAGCTGCTGATGCAGGTTTTGATTTAGAAGCATCGACTTGTCCAGAATGTGGCTCTTCATTAGACCGCGATGGTTTTGATATTCCATTTGAAACATTCTTAGGTTTTAATGGTGAAAAAGTTCCAGATATTGATTTGAACTTCTCAAGTGAATATCAATCGCAAGCTCATGAATTCTGTCGTGAAACATTTGGTGTAGACCATGCCTTTAGAGCCGGAACAATTTCCACGATCGCTGAAAAGACAGCATATGGATATGTTCGTAAATATTTTGAACGCAAAGGCTTACCGATTAGAAATGCGGAAGTGAACCGAATCGTAAGTAAAATTCAAGGTGTTAAACGTTCGACGGGGCAACATCCAGGAGGAATTGTTGTTGTTCCAAAAACGATTGAATATGCTGATATAATTCCAATTCAATATCCAGCTGATGATGTTAATGCAAGTTGGCGTACAACGCATTATGATTATCATAAATTTGAAGCGAATTTATTAAAATTAGATATCTTAGGACATGATGATCCTACAATGATTAAGCATTTAATGGATTTTGTTCATGAATATCCTGATGAATTTCCATTTAAAAAAATTGAAGAAATTCCATTAGCTGATAAAGAATTATTAAAAGTATTTAATGGTTTAAGTTCATTAAAATTAACACCCGATGATGTTTATGGTGAAACAATTGGAACAACAGGTTTACCAGAGTTTGGTACATCACTAACAAAAGATTTGTTAAGAGAAGTAGAACCAACTACAGTAGCAGACTTAGTTAAGATTTCAGGATTAAGCCATGGTACTGATGTTTGGGCAGGTAACTCGAGAGATTTCTTCTTAGGAATACATGAAGGTTTCCCAAAAGTTCCTTTTAAAGAATTAATTGGTTGTCGTGATGATATTATGGTTTACTTAATTTCAAAAGGCTTGCCAGCAAGTGACGCCTTTAAAATTATGGAAGTTGTTCGTAAAGGAAAAGGTGTTTCTAAAGATTATGAAAAAGAAATGCTTTCCTATGGAGTACCTAAATGGTATATCGAATCATGTAAATTAATCAAATACATGTTCCCTAAAGCCCATGCTGCAGCATATGTTATTATGGCACTTAGAATTGCTTGGTTTAAAGTTCATCGACCAATATTCTACTATGCAGCTTATTTTTCAAGAAGAACAGATGCATTTGATGTTGTAGCAATGGTAAATGGTAAAGAAGCAATCGTAAAAAGATTAGATGAGTTAGCTGGAAAAGTAGAAACTAGACAAGCGACAGCTAAGGATTCAGAAACATATTATTCTTTATTATTATCATTAGAAATGATTTCACGAGGCTTTTCATTTGATCAAATAGATATATTTAAATCGGATGCAACTAATTTCATCGTATCAGATGATCGTAAAAGATTATTAATACCTTTTAACGCTTTAGAATCTCTTGGTAATGCAACAGCTGAATCAGTTGTAAATGCAAGGAACGAAAAAGAGTTTACATCAAAAAAAGATATTATGCGAAGATCAAAAATTAATACAACCCTTTTTGAAAGACTAGACGCTTTGGGATCTTTTGGTAATTTACCTAATGATGATCAAATAGGATTGTTTTAAGATTAGTTTTAGGAAAATGTCTTATAATAATAGTATAGTAATTTATTTATATTGCAATTTGTTTTTATTTGGTTTATAATTAATTAAGAGGTGAAGAAATGAGATTTAGAAGTACTAACCCTGTATATTCAAAGATTAATAAAATGGATGGTTATGAAGGTGTAACTTATGAACAAGCTACATACACTGGGATAGCCTTTAAAACCCTATACTACATGTTAATGGTTGTTGTCGGAGCTTTTATTGGTATTATGTTATTACAAAACCGTATTGATATTCTATTACCTGTATTAGGAGTTTCCGGTATTGCAACATTTATTGCGGCGATGGTAGCTTTTGTTAGTCCAGCTGCAACTAAAATTGCAGGAACTATTTATTGTTTATTAGAAGGTGTAATTGTTGGAATTGTTTCTTTATTATTTGAAGCAATGCTTCCAGGAGTAGTTGTAACATCATTACTTGGTACAGTAACAGTTGTTGTCGTTGCAGCTGCCTTATTCCTTACTGGAATTGTAAAAGTCAATAGTAAATTTATGAGATTCTTAATGATATATGTTGTTTCAGTATTGTTTACAATGCTTGGATCATTAATCCTATCATTAATCTTCCCAGGATTATTTGCTTTTGCTGCTAATCCTACAGTTTCAATTGTTGTATCATTAATAATGATTTTTCTTGCAACATTATATATAATGTTTGACTTAGAAAACATTCGTCAAGTAGTAGAAGGTGGGCAACCAAAACAATTAGAATGGTTTGCATCCTTCGGATTAGCATTTACAGTTATATGGTTATATATGGAAGTTCTTCCATTAATAGCACAAATATTCTTAAATGCAGATAGCTAAAAATAATATTTCCACCTCATAGAGGTGGATTTTTTTTATATTATATAACAATAATAATATAAGTGAGATAGAAAAATTTCAATATCTTGAAGAGATTTTAATGGGGAAATTGTAGATGATTTGTTGTTATAATGGAAGTATGAGATATTATTAGGAGGATAATAATGGCAAAATTAGTTTTAGGAATAGACATTGGAATTACTTCAGTAGGTTGGGGAATTATTGATATTGAAACTAATGACATTGTAGATGCAGGTGTTAGAATTTTTTCTGAAGGAACAGCTGCAAATAATTTAGAGAGAAGAACAAAACGCGGAAGTAGGAGGCTTATACGAAGAAAACAATTAAGATTGCTAGATATGCGAAAATTTTTATTAAAAAACAATATTATGATTTCGATTTGACGGGAACCCATATTGACTCGAAATTTATTAAGCAATTTGAAGTTTTCGAGCCTTGCGGAGTGGGTAATGCCAAACCGAAATTTTTGTACAGGGCAGCGTCATTAAATGCCGCAGCGCTGGCAAAACATCCCAAGCATTTATCGTTTAAAATCACAGGCACCGATTTTATAGGTTTTAATTTTGTTTGCTGTATTTTTTCCGATTAATCCGTTCCCTGGTATTTCCCAT
>ENA-UOOK01005848-UOOK01005848.1-fermentation-metagenome-genome-assembly--contig:-NODE-5848-length-12140-cov-3.956889_pt1 | contig 12140 bp, 12 predicted proteins | sample MGYA00245777_ERZ724023 | MGnify/ENA primary metagenome ERZ724023 (study PRJEB28704, sample SAMN03018312) | fermentation metagenome | biome: anthropogenic terrestrial biome; feature: soil; material... | reverse complement strand
GTTCGCCGCACCACCGAGATTGAAAAGCTCACACCCGCCATCGTCCATGAGTTTATTGAAAAAATCATCGTCTATGAGCCGGAACAGGCCCGGGGCGACCGCCGCCAGAAAGTGGAGATCATCTACAACAATATCGGCGCGGTTGACCCGCAGATCTGGGCGGAAGCCGGTTCGCAAAACTGAATATTGGGCCGAGTGCCGTTTTTATAACGCCGCCGCCCGCCATGAAAAAAGCTGCTCCCTTACGGACACTGTCCGAATGCGGAGTGAATGCTGCAGTTTCCTATTACGCAGAACTTGCGTGTTAGAATGGGATTCGCTGTGAGTTGGGGTTGGATATTCGTACAAAGCTTGCCGTGGACGAATTATCTTTTGCAATGATGGATCTAACCTGATGGAAAACGCTATTACCGCCGTTCCCATATTGCCTGTGCAACGGTGCAAGATGCACTTTACTGTCGTTAACGCAGGTCAGTTGATTCTCGAACTGTCTAAATCCCTACGATGGCGAAATCGAGTGGGGCGAAAACGGCCTTCCCGTTTCTAGAAAAGAAGGATATGGCAAAGGCTGCCAGAGCGTGGCCGACTTTGCAGCTAAGTACGGCGGCGAGCTGGTGTTTAAGGTTCGCATGATGGTGTAATTTACAGTTTAAATTGCTTGTTAAGAGTTGATTTTTGGGGAATCGACAATATTAAGCAGAAAATAATACCTTTTAAGTAAAAAGCGGTTGCTCCCTTTTTACTTGTGCTATCTTTACGACAGAAAAGCACATATGAGAAGGGAGCAATTTTTTATGAGCAATTCCGGCAGACCTGTTGGTATTGCGTCTACGCTGATTTTTATTTGGATCAGCCATGCGCACTAGATGTAGGAATCTGTGACTGGCTGAAAACGATAACGAAACAGGAGAAATGAATATGAAAGAAAAATTTAATAAATTGTTAGCACTTGTGCTATCGGTAGCAATGGTGTTCACAATGTTGCCTTCGGCTGTGATATCGGCCAAGGCAGCGAGCTATGATGCTACTTATAGCGGAACGTAAACTACAACACTGACACTAAACTCCGGAACAATCCTGCTGGACGGCTGTACTGTGAACAGCTCAAGACAGACTGTTATCATTAACGGCAATAACCTTGGTGATTAAGGGTACGGTCAGCTTATATGCTGGAGCCACTTATGCCGGGATTCAGGTGTTAAGCGGAAAAAGCATGACGATTTTAAGTTACGAGGGTTCCGCAAATAAGCTGATCGTGCGAGGAGGCAATGCTGATAACGGTCAAGATGGTCACCCAGACCAGCCCGGCAGTTCGCACGGTGGCGGCTAACGGTGCAATTACTTTTAAAGCATCTTATCTTGATTCTCTTGCAGCTGGCGATTACACGATCACGGTCGATTACAATCCGATGGGCGAAACCTATAAGGATGCTGACAAAAATGTAGCTCCAGGAACTATCGCCATTAATCTTACTGCTCAGAAAGCGGATGGTGAAATTAAAACCATCAACAATATCGGCAAAACCTATGATAGTGATGCTGCTTCCGAGCCCACCTATGATTGATTTTTAGTGCTAAATCATTTGTCTCTCCAACCGTTCACCCAAACGACTTAGTATTTCGTTAGAAATTGTCCCTGTCTGTTCCGCAAGGTCGCAAGCGGTAATTTTTTCATCTCCAGACTGCCCAATAATGACAGCAACATCTCCGGCTTTGACGTTCGGAATATTGGAAACATCGACCAGCATTTGGTCCATACAGATTCGGCCAATAATAGGAGCTTTGATGCCTTTAATCAGAACATTCCCAACACTGCAGGACAAAGAGCGCGGGATACCGTCCGCGTAACCAATTGCAAGCACGGCAATTCTGGTATCACAATCGGCGGAAAACTGTAGACCGTATCCTGCTGATTCCCCTTTTTGTAAAGTCTTCAATGTGGTTACTCTAGTTTTGACGGATAGTACCGGCCTCAATGAAATTGAACAGCGTTCCCTATCAGTCCGAGTACTGAGTACGCCGTAAAGGGCAATCCCAATTCGTGTATAATCACCACCGAGTTCAGAATAATTGATAAGCCCATAGCTTGCTAATAGGTGCGTTTTAGGACATCCGAGGCCCCGATCCCTGAGCTTTGAGATCATGCGGTAAAAAGCTCGGCCCTGCTCCATAGTAAAAGCTTTGTCCCGCGGCAAATCTGTATCATCCGCACACAGATGGGTGTAGATTCCTTCAATTTCCAAGTTGTGAAGGTTAAACATTTTACAGATGTTTTCGATATTTCTACAAGGTTCTCCCAGTCGATGCATCCCTGTGTCGACTGCAATATGTACTTTTACTTTTTGACCGTATTTGTTCAGAATTTCGGCATATGAAAGATCAATCACCGTTTGTGTCAGGTCGTACCGCTTCAAAAGCGGAAACTGCATTGGGTACGTGTAGCCGAGAATCAGAATTTCTCCGACAATGCCGTTTTCTCGAAGTTCGATTCCTTCTGAAACTGTTGCAACGCAAAAAGCCTTTATCCCTAACCGGTTTAGTTCCCGCGAGATTAAAACCGCGCCATGACCATAGGCATTGGCTTTGACAGCGGGCATCAGTTCACAACCGTTAGGGAGCAGCTTTTGGAGCGTTTCAACATTATGGCGCAGTGCATCTCGGTCCAGTTCGATCCATGCCCTGCTTCGGCAAAATATGGGTTCTGTTTTATTCGGCATTTTCTTCTTTCCTTTCAATCACGCGGGGTGGCTGCGAAACCACAGTGCAGTTATTCGGAACATCAAAACTGACGACCGCTCCTGCACCGATTTTTACATTGTCTCCAATTTGAATATTTCCAACAATTGTGGCGCCTGCTCCAATCAGGCAGTTGTTACCGATGTGCGGTGCCTTATGATTCACTTCTCCGATCGTGACATTCTGATAGATCCAGCAATTTAAGCCGATGATCGCGTAGCGGGAAATATAGATGCCGTGCAGTCCGTGTGGCAGAAAAGGGAGCCCGGCAATTTTTGCGCCGTTTCCGATGTAGCCGCTGTGCCTGTGTGCCGACCGATTGCAAAGGAAAGTAAGCAATTGTTTTAAAAGCTTATTCTTGGTTTGCTCCCGCCGCCTGAAGAGAGACCAATATCTGTGCAGATTGTCTCCCTTGGAATAATCAATGATTCTATCTCTTAGCATTGCAAAACTTCTTCCTTTACTCTGGAGCTGTTGCCCGTTATTGCCTGCTTGTCCGCTCGGTCAGAACAAATCCGTCTGCATTATTACCGGATACCGAGTATAGAATGTGATCCTCAATTTCAAATTCAGTATCCACTCCATCTGCAGTCTTTATATAGGAAACCTCAATATTCTGATTTCCTGTCCGATATAAAAAGTGTTTTTTCTCAAGAGGATACTGCTTTAGAAAATCATGATATTCTTCCAATGTCAGTCCAAACTTTGTCATAATTGTGGCGTGAGGTACTCCAACGTAACGAAAATGCCATGGTTCGTGTGCAATTCCGGTGATAGCCTCTTTTCCTTTTGGATAGCGTTCAATAAAACCGTAAGTCACGGCTTTTTCCCGAAATACCTGACAAATACCGGAATAGGGGAAGCTTGGACGAATAAAGTCAATTTCAGAATTACGAAGCCCTAAGTCAATAGCAAGTCCGGTTTGATGTTCGCTATGATCCGGTATTGCTACGAACTGCTCTGTAAAGGCAGTTCCACTGTCCCGCAGAGATTGATCGTAAATTTCCTGTTGTTCTTGTCTGGAGCGCCAACCGCTCACCGCACTGATTTGATCCCAGCCCTCGATACTGCTCATGAGTTTAGAAAGCAAAGCGGCAGCTTTTCGTTCCAGGAGGACTTTGCTGTCTGTGCAAGCTGGAACAAGATAACTTTCTGCATTTTTCGAACAGTAGGGATGCTGCTGGTTGACCAAAATCAAGCTGCCTGCATGTACGGATTTTTCTGGGATTACAAGCTTTTTCATATGCCCACCGCCAATTCAATTACGCGGGATATAACCTGCTCAAAAGGAATGCCGGCGACTTTCATCATATTGGGATACCGGCTGTGTGAGGTGAAGCCCGGGATTGTATTAACTTCATTGAAAATAACTTTTCCGTCAGAGCTTAGAAACATGTCAACCCGTGCAAAGCCGCGGCATCCCAGTGCCTGATAAATTGTCTTTGCAGTCTCTTTGATTTCCTTCGTTTTTTCTTCGGAGATTCGCGCCGGAACATGAATGGCCGAGGTTTTCAGGGTATACTTTTCTGTAAAATCAAAGAATCCATCGGATAATTCGATTTCATCGACCTCTCCAACCGTCAGAGTGTCATTTCCCATCACGGCGCAGCCAACTTCGAATCCCGTTATACTTTCCTCAACGATGACTTCATCGTCGTATTCGAAAGCTAGTTTGATGGCAGCAGGAAGACCGCAACGGTCAGTTACCTTGGTAATGCCATAGGAGGAACCCGCCCTGACTGGTTTTACGAACAGTGGATATCTGAGGCTTTCAGCCTGTGCCAAAGCAATTTCGATATCCGTATTCTTTTTTAGAAGAAAAGAGGCGGGAACTTGCACACCAGCCGCATGTGCAAGCTTGTGGGCACGATCTTTGTCCATACAAAGTGCCGAAGTCATGGTTCCGCAGCCGATGAGCGGAATTCCAGCCAGCTCAAATATGCCCTGAACGGTTCCGTCCTCTCCATTTTTCCCATGGAGAACAGGGAACGCAGCATCAATTGGAAGTTTTACAACTTTGTCAGGTTGAAATACCAGTAGGGTATGCATCTGACGATCAGGCGAAATTGCCGCCGGCAGGCAGTCTGAGGGATTGCACCAAGTGTCTGATGCGATCTTTTCGATATTCCCGTTAAACTGATACCAGTTTCCCTTCGATGAAATTCCGATCAAGATGGGCATAAATTTGTCGGTGTCTATATGGTTTATTACAGAATAAGCGGACTGAAGCGATACACTGTATTCGGGAGAGCAGCCTCCAAATAAAATAGCAGTTTTTAATTTTTTCATTTTCTTTTATCCTTTCTGGGCAATATCCGTTCCCTCGGGAAGCGGGTAGCCGATTTCACATTTGTTTCGGTAAAGCAGTCTTTCGGAGATACAGTCTCCAGTCGCTGTCAGAATGGTTTTCTGTTTCACATCCACTTCTTCATAGATCTTGTTGTTTTTGCGGTAATATAATGGTTTGCCGTTTATGACTTCATAAAATCGTCCATTGTTCTGATCGGTTAGAAGGCGTCCAATAATATGATCTTTATCAAAGGTGACGCGGATCTGAAAGGACATTTCCGTTTCGTTTTTGACCTTTAGATCAAGCCAGCCTTCCGATACAGTCGCATCCACGCCCATAGGAGCGTCGCTTGGCGGTTCCGGAAAATCTTTTACGTTATGCCCGTGCCGTTCCACGATGGTAAGTGGGGTATGAAGAAACATCCAAAAAAGTAAGTTGCTCATCTGGCATATTCCACCGCCGGGGGCCGTTGTGAGTTTTCCGTCAATCACAGTCAGTCCGTCTTTATATGGAATGACCTTGTCCGCATATCGGACCAATTTCCAGAACGAAAAAGTTTCGTTTGGTTCGATCACGATCCGATCTAAAGTGGTTGCGGCTAGTTTTAGGTTGAAAACCTTATTTTCCTGATACACCATGTCAAAACCGGTTTCCCGGTTATACAGAGGGCAGCTTGTTTTAAAAAGCTGATATGGCAATGAGGCTTCAGATTTAACCTCAGAATATTGGTTTCCGTCTAAATACATCTTTGTGTAAAAACAAAACAGGCGTTGCTTAATCCTCAGCGGCAACAGCCATGGAAAAATCTGTGTAATTCGTTTTCTCGGCATAATACAATCCTTTCTGCGATATTTGGGCAAAATAAAATCCCCGTTCGATACTTTTATGGTATCAAAACGGGGACAAGTATGTTTTTGATTTTAATGAGGAAAAACTGAAAAAAGAAATGTGAAAATCATACGATTTTCTGACAATCCAGGGGAAGTGTTACGGTAAAGATAATATGCTCATTGGCACTTTTGGCGCTGATGGTGCCTTTATGCAGCTCGACGATTTCTTTTGCAATAGCAAGACCAAGTCCGGATCCGCCGGTGGAGCTGGAGCGCGAGGAGTCAAGCCGGAAGAACTGTTCGAAAATTCGGTCTAACTTTTCGGGAGGAATCGTTTTCCCGTGATTTTCTATGCGCACCGTTACATGGCTGCCGGATTGTTCCATCGTAATAAGAATCGGGGTATCCGGGTAGCTGTAGTTCACAGCATTGCGGATCAGGTTATCAAATACGCGCTCTAGCTTGTCCGGGTCACAGACAATTCGAATGTTTGGCGCTAAGTGTTGATCCCAGCACAAGTTCTTTTCTGCTAAAACCGGATTGAACTCAAAGGTAATCTGCTCCAGCATCCGGGTCAGATTCACACTCTCCGGTTCCAAAGTCAGCTTGGTAAGATTAAAGCGGGTGATATCGAAAAACTCGTTAATGAGTGTTTCAAGACGTTCTGCCTTATCAAAGGCAATACCAGTGTATTTGGCACGTAATTCTGGCGAAATCTGAGGTTCATCCCGAAGTAGAGTGAGATAACCAATCACGCTGGTGAGAGGTGTTTTCAGGTCGTGGGCCAAATAAACCACCAGGTCGTTTTTGCGCTGTTCCGCCTCTTTTGCGGTCATAGCGTTGCGCAGTGCTTGTTCCCGCACCAGATTCAGTTCATCCTGCACGTTTTTAATGGCGTCCGATAGAACAATCGGCTTATTGTCAGGCTGTGCCAACTGCTCAGACGCCTTAACAACTTCATCCAGGTAACGCAGGGGCTTCTGGAAAAAGCGATAGGTGATGATAGTCCAACCGATAAGAATGATGCCTGTACCCCAAAACAAGGACGTTTCCTGTATTAACTTCAAGAATTGATACAGTAAGTTATTTGGCTGCCAAGTAAAGATTAGGCAAATCCGCCATGCAAGAAAATATAGGAGCAACAGACCCACGACAAAGCCAACAAGCGTCAGAATATATTGCAGCGTGATCTGCTGTGACAAGTGGCTTCGACGAGTATTGCTGTTTGTAATTCGCTCATTCTGTCTATTCAATGGTATATCCAACTCCCCACACAGTTTTCACAAATTTTGGTTTCCGGCTGGGTTCGTGCATCTTTTCTCGAAGTCTTGCAATATGTGCCATGACGGTGTTGTTATTGTTGAGATATTTTTCACCCCACACAGCCTCGAACAGTTCCTCGGATGAGACGACTTTGCCGCGGCGTTCACAGAGATACCAAAGAATATGGAATTCGATAGGCGTCAGTGACAGTTCTTTTCCATAGAGCGTGCATTTGTGGCTGTCCTGGCAAACATAAAGGCCGGCAAAATCATATTCATGGCTTTCTAATGGAAGTGTATTTGCGGTATTGTAACGCGTATATCGTCGTAGCTGTGTTTTGACACGGGCAACCAGTTCCAGCGGGTTAAACGGCTTTGTGATGTAGTCGTCTGCCCCCAGGGTCAGTCCTGTGATCTTGTCCATATCCTCTACCTTTGCTGTCAGCATGATGATGGGGAATAGGTGCTTTTCACGAATCTTCTGGCAGAGCGCAAAGCCGCTCATGTCCGGCAGCATGACATCCAGAATAGCAAGACTCAAATCCTCATGCTCTACGCAGGCAAGCGCATCTGTGGCATTATAGAATTTAAACACCGAATAATCTTCGCTTTTCAGATAAACTTCCACAAGATCAGCAATTTCATGCTCATCGTCAACAATCAATATTTTATCATTCTGTATCATCGTTTCCTCCAACATCTTCACCTAAACGGCAGCCCTTTTGCTTATCTGTGTCGGTCTATAACCGTCCTTGGGAATAAGCCAAGTACTGGCCATTTTCACTGCGCCGGTTATCCAGTTATATTGATTATTATATTTCGTTATGTTGAATTAATCAAGAAGAGAGAAAAGAACCGCATTATGGTGAATTTTTAAAAGGAGGAAGAAAGTCAAATTGTTATCTTTGCAAGATTTTAAAGGCCTAGCGTGAACCTTTAAAGACATTTAAGAATTTTCTAAATTAGCGGATAAATAAACAAGAAGCAGATGCTCAAAAAGACACCTGCTTCTTGTTTATTATACCGAACCCCGATTATTTTTTGCTCAAACTTGTTATTGTAGGGAATAAGTATTTGGTCCGAAAGCGTTTTAAATAGAAAGATAGCTGGCCATTCTAAATGACCAGCTATTATTTTGGTGGACCTGAACGGGATCGAACCGTCGACCTCTCGGATGCGAACCGAACGCTCTCCCAGCTGAGCTACAGGCCCAAATGCAACGTGAATTATTATCCCATAATTCATGTGCCTTGTCAAGATTTTTCCACGATTATTTTCGATTCGGAACTTTCACCTGCAATCCTTCCAAAACGTTGAGCGCTTCCTTATTTTGTGCTGTATCTGCGCAATCGGTACATTTAGCGTCGACAATAACTTGTGCCTGAGGAAGGGCAGCTTTCACAAGGACGGCATTTGAAAGAACACAGATATTGCTTACGAGCCCACAAAGTTCGACTTCTCCAAAATCTTCTTCCCGAAGATATGGAATTAGTTCCGCACAGCCAAAGCTGCTTTTTTGGAAGCAGTGTGCATCTTTTAAAAGATCGTTTACTTTACCATAGAGATTCCACCCTGCAGTGTTACGGATACAGTGTGGGATCGGTAAATTCTTTCCTTCTAATGTGGAAAGATAATTGTTTTCGTGTGTGTCCATCGTATAGATAATGGTATCGCTGTGCGCTTTTGCTTCCTGTATTTTTTGGCAGATGGGGCCTTCCAGAAGAGATGCTTTCGGAAAACCCAGACTTCCGGATACAAAGTCTACCTGGTAGTCAATCACCATCAAAAGCCGTTTCATCTTTTATCTCCTTTTTGGTTTTGAAGATTTGTTTTGCAGAATTCTTTCATGCAGCATTTTTCACAGAGCGGTTTCCGTGCATTGCAGACAGCTCGTCCATGCAGAACAAGTCTATGGCAAAAAGAATTGCTTTCATCCGGAGGGAGAATTGCCCGAAGCTGATTTTCAACCTTCCTTGGATCTTTTGTCCCGTCTGTAAGTCCGAGTTTCCCACAGATTCGAATACAATGCGTATCTGCTACGATGGCCGGTTTATGATAAATATCTCCAACAACTAGGTTGGCGGTCTTTCTGCCGACACCGGGCAGCGTCGTTAAAATTTCAATCGTGTCGGGAACAACACCGTTAAAATCAGATTTTAATTTGTTGCACTCATACCCATACAGGCCCTGCAGTATCCCCTAATTCTGCACCTTACGTACGAGAAGAAGTTTACTTTCAGTTTGTGATGCAGCGAATTTCCGATTGCGTGGTGTTGGCTAAAAGTAGGCTGGAGCTGGCTGAGGCTTTCTGTGGCCGTGGCAAAGTAGAAGGAGTTGCTTTCAACCGCCGTTTTTGGATGCAGTCAGGGAAAGTTGAAACAAATCCGGGTGTGGGTAATCCTCAGATTGTTCGTCCTGCAGGTCCGATTGATCCTGAAGTAGGGGTAGTCTTTTTTCGCTCTAGCGCTACAGGCCAGCTTCTGTCTATTATTGTCAATTATGCACTGCATGCTGATATTGTTGAGGGTAATTTCATCTCCCCTGATTTTCCAGGCTATATGCGTACAACAATTAAACAGGTTCTTGGGATAAATTTACCGATTCTTTTCACTCGTGGGGCAGGAGGCGATATCAACCATATTGATGTAAATCTGAACCCAAATAGTCCCACTCGTGCAAAACTAGCTGAAAAAATTGGTAAACTACTTGCCTTTGAAGTACTAAAAATAATTGAGGCGCCAAGGCAAGAGCGCTGTGAGGGTGCAGTATGGCTTGGGTTGGAGAATATTAAACTGCCTTTGCGCGAGATAGAGGAGGAAGAAATAGAAGTAGCGAAAAAACTTATAGCCACAGAGAAACCAACAGATAATGATTGCCCGGAAGTTATCCGGGCCCGGCGAATCTTAAAAATAGCCCAACATGCTTTTGAACCGATTGAAACTGAAGTTCAGGTGTTGGGCTTGGGCGATGTGGCTTTTGTTGGTTTGCCCACGGAAATTTTCGTAGAATTGGGTCTGGCTTTAAAAGCAAAATCCCAGTTTCCTTTCACCTGGGTGATAGATCTTGCCAACGATGAGTTTGATTACATTCCTACCAAAAGGGCTTATAGTGAGGGTGGTTATGAAGTTAATTCCTCGCCTCTTGCAGCGGGAGCAGGGGAGGAACTAATAGATGTTGCATTGGAAATCCTCAATTTGCAGGGTAATAATGTTAGGAAGGGGAACAAGTGATGAAGATTCGCTATCTGGGAACAGCTGCTGCAGAGGGATGGCCTGCAGTTTTTTGTCAATGTGAGCCTTGTCTGCGGTCGAAAGAACAGGGAGGAAAAAATGTTCGCACCCGTAGCAGTATCTTAATTGATGATCATACCTTAGTTGATTTTCCCCCTGACACCTATCTACATGTGCTTCGCGATGGTTTAGATTTAGGAAAGGTGAGGAGATTATTTGTCACTCATTCCCACGAAGATCATTTCTATCCTCAAGATCTTGCCATGCGTTCAGAGCCTTATTCACACTTAAAAGAAGATGAAAAGCTTACACTGTGGGGAAATGCTGTGGTGGTAGGGATGATTCAACGGGGCATGGTGGGTTTGGAATTTGACATGGTCGCTGCCCGGATAATTGCCCCCAAAGAAATGGTACAGACAGGAGGATTAACGGTCACAGCGCTCTTAGCAAAACACACAGAACCAGAGGAGAGTTTGCTATATATATTTGATGATGGCGAAAAAGCTTTTTTTCACGCCTACGATAGTGGTTGGTATCCAGCTGAAACGTGGGAAATGCTGGCGGGCAGAGCATTAGATCTGGTCAACTTTGATTGTACGCACGGTCCCATCTCTAATCGTTATGGGGGACATATGGGGATTCCTGAGGTATTGGCTGCCAGAGAGAAAATGCTGGAGCTTGGTGCGATCAAGCCTGATGCGAAGTGTGTAATTACGCATTTTACCCATAACTGTGGTCTTTTACATCAAGAGCTGGAAAAAGAGGTTTCAGGCTCGGGGTTGATTGTGGCCTATGATGGTATGGAGCTTGAAATCTAGCAACATAAGAGAAAGCAAACTACATTTTAAGTTTGAATCGTCAGTTGGAACCATAATAGGTAGCAGGAGTCGATAGGAGGGAAGATGAAGTGCTCAATAGGGGAAGGGAAAATGTCAAAGTACCGTCATAGATAAGTTCTTAGGGAAAGGTTTTTTTCATAGAAAAAACGAGTTCTTTACAAAACAGTCTTATAGCTCTAAAAATGTGCTAATGAAGATGTTCCTTTTATGATATAGTTAGGTTACAAGCTTGTTATAATCACGATCTTTCTTCGCATCTTCTTAAGCCTTCTGCAATCATTCTGCGCAAAGAGTCCCTCAACTAATTTCTCAGCTAAATACTTTAACGATCGAGCTATAGTTTAATTTCTTAAAGCTAAAGGCAATTAATTTGACCTGATGTTATCTTAGGGGGTATTATCGTGGCAGAAAAGGTACAAAAAGCGAGTTTTTTTCGTAGTAAAGCCTTTTTTATTATCGCAAGTCTCGCACCTATTTTATTGTTCTACACGCTTTTTTCCGTGATCCCGAAAATAACAGCTTTTTATTATCCTTTTACAGAATATGATGGGATTGGCGAACCGATTTGGATTGGCATGAAAAACTTCGCAACCATCGCTAAAGATGCGGATTTATGGGCTGCGATGAAGAATAATCTTTTCTATTGGGTCATCGCTACCCCGATCAATTTCTTTGCAGCTTTATTCGTTTCTTTTATCCTTGTCAAAAAACCATATAAGGAGAATAACTTTTATCGGATTCTTTATTACTTTCCGGCGATCCTACCTAGTGTTATCACGGCTCTCATGTGGCAGTTTGCTTTTCATGGTCGCTATGGAATTTTTAATGCTTTACTTAATGCTGTGGGAGTTAATGTGGGTGAGTTTTATTGGCTGACCAATGCCACAGCAGCTAAATGGGCGATGATTATCCCCATGGCGTGGGGCGGCTGGGCAGGGAATATGCTGATTTTT
>ENA-UOOK01005847-UOOK01005847.1-fermentation-metagenome-genome-assembly--contig:-NODE-5847-length-12143-cov-8.721211_pt1 | contig 12143 bp, 12 predicted proteins | sample MGYA00245777_ERZ724023 | MGnify/ENA primary metagenome ERZ724023 (study PRJEB28704, sample SAMN03018312) | fermentation metagenome | biome: anthropogenic terrestrial biome; feature: soil; material... | reverse complement strand
AAGCATTTTTATCTAAAGCTTCCTTAATTGCAGGGCCTGTTTCATCAATTCTTTCATTTCTTGAACCCTTATCGCTTATTGTAAGTATTCCTGTTTTTATCATATGGTCTCCTTATATTTTAAAGTATAATTATTCTACGTTTTTACACACATTGTCTGAGTTTACCAGTATTATTTCAATAAATAAAAATCATTGATTTTTAAAATAAGTTCATTTTTATTTTTTGTGTTATTCCAGGTCTCTTTATTTATATTAAAATATATCGGATTATTTTCATGCCCGTTATTGTTTTCAATTACAATTGTATATTCATTAATCTCTTCAATAACATTGACTAATTTACACTCAATAGTGTTAGCTCCCGGTTCATTTACAGTTTCAAAATTACCGGAAGGAATACCTATATATTTGCAATTTTCAGGTATGTTATTTGATTTTAAAATCATTCCCCAATCAGTACAAAGAATTTTATTGTCTGCTGAAACTTCACATGGAGAAATATTTTTACATCCTATCATTTTAGCTTCTGATAATGATTTTGGATGTTCAAATATTTCTTTTGTTTTACCAAAGCCTGTAATAGCTCCGTTTTCAATTAATGCTAAATTCTCGCTGAATCTGTATGCCTCGTCCTTGCTGTGAGTTACAATCAACACTTCTCCTTTGTAAAGCTTCAGCATGTCGAAAAAATCCGTATGAAGTTCGCTTTTAAGCTGGCTGTCCAATGCGGAAAAAGGTTCATCCAGCAGCAATACATCCGGCTCATATGCTATTATTCGAGCTAAGGCAACTCTTTGCTGCTGTCCGCCGGATAATTGTGCCGGATACTTATAACCCATATCTTCTAAGTGAAACATCTTTAACAATTCATTTGTTTTAAGCTTCTTTTCTTTCTTTGAAAGCTTTAATCCCACACTAATGTTTTCTTCTGCTCTCATATTGGGAAACAAGGCATAATTTTGAAACATATATCCGATATTTCTGCTTTGAGGTATTATATTGATATTTTTTTGAGAGTCATAAAGTACCCTGTTATTCAGGACAATTTTCCCCTCATCAGGTGTTTCAACTCCTGCAATGCATTTTAATGTGAGGCTTTTACCGCTTCCGGATGCACCTAATATTCCAAGATATTCACCGTTGGTTTGAAAATTCACGTCAAGGCTGAAGCCTTTATATTTTTTGCAAGAAGCTCAAGCTTCTCAATGTCGCCTTCCTCGCCTTTTCCCTCGGTTATTCTTTCGAGAATTTCATACATTCTCTTTGTACCTATGCGGCACGGAGGACATTTTCCGCAGGATTCATCCACAGTAAACTCTAAAAAGAATTTAGCTATATCAACCATGCAGTTATCCTCATCCATAACGATAAGCCCACCGGAGCCCATCATTGAACCTAATGCAATCAGGTTATCATAATCTATAGGCGTATCAATCGCACTGGCAGGAATACATCCACCGGACGGTCCGCCTGTTTGTGCGGCTTTAAATTTCTTGCCGTTGGGAATACCGCCGCCTATATCGTATATAACTTCCCGAAGTGTAGTACCCATCGGTATCTCAACAAGACCGGTGTTATTTATTTTACCGCCTACAGCAAATACCTTTGTACCCTTGCTCTTTTCAGTTCCAATACTGGAGAACCATTCAGACCCATTAAGCAGGATTGGAGGAATATTTGCATAAGTTTCAACATTATTTAATATTGTTGGCTTTTGCCACAAACCTTTATTCGCCGGGAATGGTGGACGTGGTCTTGGCTCACCACGCTTACCTTCAACAGAGGTCATCAGGGCTGTTTCTTCTCCACATACAAAAGCACCTGCTCCTAATCGGATTTCTATATCAAATGAAAAATCTGTTCCAAAAATATTTTTCCCTAGGAGACCATAATCCTTAGCCTGCTGGAGAGCAATTTTTAATCTTGTAACAGCTATTGGGTATTCGGCGCGTACATAAATATATCCTTGATCAGCACCAATAGCATAGCCGGCAATAGCCATAGCTTCCAGAAGAGAATGAGGATCACCTTCAAGGATACTTCTGTCCATGAAAGCTCCGGGGTCACCTTCGTCAGCATTACAGCAAACATATTTCTGGTCGGCTTGTGGCTTTGATGCAAATTCCCATTTTAAGCCAGTAGGGAAACCGCCGCCACCTCTTCCACGAAGACCGGATTTTTTGATTGTATCAATTATCTGTGTAGGTGTCATCTCGGTAACAGCCTTCCCCAAAGCACGGTAACCGTCTCTTGCGATATATTCATCAATGTTTTCGGGATTTATAACACCGCAATTTCTAAGAGCAATTCTGTGTTGTCTCTTAAAGAAACCAATATCTTCGAGTGCTTTGGATACATCCTCTGCCTCTTTATCACCTAACAGAAGCTTTTTTACTATTCTACCCTTAACAAGGTGCTCTTCAACAATTTCCTTGACATCTTCCGGAGTAACTCTGGAATATGTTGCACCCTCAGGGTAAACAACAACTATGGGTCCTTTCTCGCAGAGACCAAAGCATCCGGTTTTTACAACCTTTACTTCATTTTCAATATTATTGTCAGCAAACAGCTTTTCAAACTGCTTCATTATTTCATTGCTTTGTGATGCCGTACATCCTGTACCGCCGCAAACCAGTACATGTGATCTGTAAAACATTTTTAACCCTCCAATCCATTTTATCTTCCCGTGACCTGTTCAATACGTTTTTTGGGGTTTATGGGTCACAACATAATAAAGTGTATTTGCAATGTCTATATAATGACCTAATTTTAATAATGAACTTTAAACGTTACAAAACACATTCTAATTACTTTTCGGTTTCGCCGATAGTGTATTCAATAACAGGTTTGCCGTTAATAAGGTGATCAACAACTATTCTTTTTGCTTTTTCGGCATCAAGATTCACATATGTTGTCTTTTCACCCTTTGCATTTATAACATCTGCCATAGGTTCGAGCCTGCATGCACCAACACACCCGGTCATTAATACATTAACGTTTTTTATATTTCTTTTGTTTAATTCCTCAACAAATGCATTCATCACAGGTCTTGCACCGGCTGCTATCCCACAGGTAGCCATCCCAACAACAACCCTTATCTTATCTGCATTATCACGAAGGTTTATATCCTTTAACGCTTTTTCTCTTATAGCTTCTAATTCAGCCAGAGATTTCATCTAGAACACCTCCAAAAATTTCTTTTAGCCCCCCGCTGATGTTTTCACCTATCCAATTAATAACCTCGGTATTTTGGATTGGAACACCATTCAGGTAGTTTTTAACATCTAATGTTTTAAGCTCGTACTCTTTTTTTCCGTTTATAAACTTTAGTTCAAAGTCAACAGATGTGTTTGAGAGTATTAAAGCTTTCATTGTCTCATCTATGTCTCCAACGGGAATTCTGTCTATACTATCTGTAACAAAGTTAGCTTCTACATCAGTGCCGACATTCGGTTCAGATTTAATACTGAAGCTTCCACCTGTGATTTCCGCAGAATTCTTTAGCAGTGGAATCCCCATACCAACTTTTCGGGTAGTCCTTGAAGTAGTGAATGGGTTTATAACTTTGTCCAACAGCTCTTTTTCCATACCTTTGCCGTTATCGGATATTTTGAAGCTCAGCAATTCTTTTTTATACTCTAAGGATATTCTAATAAGGTTAGCACCTGCTGACAGAGAATTCCCCGCTATATCCATCAAGTGCAGGGATAAATCTCTCATTCTTTGTCACGATATTTTTTTAATATCGCTGGAATATCATCTTGAACCAGCCTTCCATAAACCTCTCCGTTAATCATCATAACCGGAGCAAGACCGCAAGCACCTATGCAACGGCATGATTCCAGGGAAAACATACCATCCTCGGTTGTTCCGTCCTTTTCAAGACCCAACTCTTGCTTAAGTTTGTCATATATTTGACCTGAACCCTTAACATAGCAAGCTGTTCCAAGGCATAGCTGAATATTGTATTTTCCCTTTGGATTAAGAGAAAACTGGGTGTAGAATGTAACAATACCGTATATTTCTGCAAGAGATACGCCTAATCCTTCGGCAACAACTTTCTGAACCTGTATAGGAAGATATCCATATATCTCCTGTGCCTCATGTAGAACAGGAATAACAGCACCCTTTGTGTCCTTATACTTTTCAATTACCTTTTGAAGCTCTTGTGCTTTCGGTTCAGCAACACAAGTACTTCCGCAGTTGCAACTCATAGAATAACCTCCAGTCCTATTTAACATAAATAGTTTGTTATAATATTAACAATGCACTTTGTTAATATTATAACAAATATTTGTCTATAAATCAACATATATATTAAATATTTTTCACAGACTACAACCCTTGTTCTATAAGGGTTTGAGCAGTTTATTCTTGATGGTATTTTGTATACAATATTTTTTATGTTTTAAAATAGCGGAAAAAATTGCTTAGACCCGTTTTTTGCAAAGCAAAATAACATGGGGGGCATTTGAGCCTCGTTATATGAAAATACACGAAAAATATCCGCATCCTGCTAATGGTTATAAAGCAGAATGCGGACGTATATCATGTATTTCATGCATGTAATATATTTTTTCGAATTACGCAGTGAAATCGTATATTATTTTTTCTCTTTCAAAGCATCCGCAAGCTTTGGATAAGATACACGAAGACCATTGTTTCTTTCATCCGTCAATTGTTTTTGACGCAATGTCATTCCCGTGTATTCGCCATTCTTAAACGCATAAAAGCTAACTCCATCCGGTGTAGGCACCAGTTCAACAACTGTCTTTTCACCTGTATGCGTTGTATATTCAATGACTACTTCAGGGTTTACCAGCTGGGGCTGAACATCCAAAACAATTTTATCAACCATAAGTCCTATGGCTCCTTGATAATATTTCTTAAACAAGGATATATAATCTTCGTCTTCATCCTTTGACTCATACAAAATGGTTCCGTTAAACTCATAAGTGCTATTTTCATCATCTTCGGAATCAACATTGATCTTCGCAATGTCAGTTCTGCCGTCAATTGTCACTCGCATCTCGCTGATATCTTTAATGTTTGCCAGATGAACAAAAGAAGTCACCATCTCTTCTATTGGTTTATCCAAAAATACAAAGCTACTAGAGGGTAAAGTGAATACAAGGTTCCCATCATTAAGAACAGCATAAAAATTACCGCTTTCCTGTTCTTTACTTCCCAGACAAAGCTTATATTCTTTTCCACCAAGCTTATATTCGAAAATATAAGCCGGATCCTTTAGGCCATACTTACTTAGGTCATTAGCATTCTCTTCCACATATTTTACTAACTGAATCTGAGCTAATGAATCAGCAATCACTGAAATATTTGAATAACTGGCCTCCGATTTTATCGGATAGTTTAGCCACCAGGATGTTGCTTTTTCAGCATAGGCGTCAAAAACAAGAGTACCTTTCCTTGAAAATTTTATTGCAGTAAAATCATCAACGACATATTCTTTATCATAAAGATCAGTTATCAATAGCTCAAGCTTTGTTCGAAGGAACCTTTCCGCTTCATATTCACCGATAGTGTATACTGCTGTATCATTTGCCGACTTAGCGTAATATGCCCCACCTGTTGGAGTTTTTGCTCCTACATGAAGAATATATTTAGTGCCATCCTTCATGGTGAAGGTAAGCTTTGCAGGCTTATCAAGACCGAACTCTGCTAAATTAGATGGGTTTTCTTCAATAAGCTTCTCAGCCTTAAGAGAATTTGCATTCCATGCTATTGTATCGATAGAGCTAGAATTAACATTCATGCCCTCAGGTTTAACAGCTTGCCAAACACTCCTCTCCACCTTTTCCTTTACTACTTTACCATTTGCATCGGTTGTTTCCTCTTCAACCTGTACGGTAACATAACGGAACTGCATAACCTCGTTTTCCTTCTCAATAAGGATCTCGCTAAGCTCGGATTTATCAAAATTAAATATTTGAGGTCTTTCGACTCGACTGGTATTATCCGTATCATTATTTTCAGGCTCGGGCAAATTCGTAATTATGAAATATGCACCGATGAGAGCGACAAGTACAATAGCCGGTATAAGCAGTTTTTTGAAATTCCTCATAGGTGCCGCCTCCTTAACCAGACAAACACACCCATTCCAATTATAGCTAAAGGAATTACTATTATTAACCCTATAAACAAGATGGTCAAGGTCTGCTGTGTTATACCTTCAAGCATAGGATATGTGAATTTTTTAGCCGGTATATATATATCCTGCTCGTTACCCTGCAGCCAGTTAATGCTGTTTACTATGAATTTCTTCCCTGATCCTGAGGCATCCATTTGTAATCCGGCATCTGAAGTAAAGGAAGAGCTTCCTATAACAATTGTTTTGCATATTTTCATACCGCCTTTATGCTCAACCGCTACAGCCAAATTCAATGGTCCCGGATTGTCCTGTTCACCTTCAATTAGAGCTTTACCAACAGCTTCAGGTGAAGTAGTTAAAAGCGCTGTTGGTGTTATCCATTCCTTTTCGTTTTTCAGAATATTTATGCTCCTGGAATTAACAAGAAACATACTGAACTTGCTAGGATCAAGATTCGCATTAATTGTATTATTTGAAACTGTTGGCATAAAATAATATGGTTGGCCATATGCCGAGCGGTCTGCCGCCATTTCAAAAACAACATCATAGCCCAAGCCTATATTAAATTCTGACAAAAAGTCTTCAAAATTTATAAATTTTGAGCTACCTTGTACAGGATCAAACAGGAATACCGTATTGCCGCCGTTCTCTCTGTAAATTGTAAGCTTCTCTTTTTCAACTGAGGTTATGTCCTGCTGTGGGCTAATAAACAAAACAGCTAAGGCATCATCCGGGACTTTATCCACGGAAGCCAAATTGATTTTCTTTATTTCATAACCGTTCAGTTCCAGACTTGATTTTAACTCAGTATAATCAGCGTCCAGATTACCCTCACCATGTCCTTCTGTGTAATAAACAACGGGAATGGTGTTTGCAGCAACAAACCTGATTGCTCCGGTAAACGCATACTCCGCATTTAGTCCGGAAGTATATGGTTGATAGTTTTGGTCGTATGATTGTTCAAAAATATCGTACGTTGATAATACTTTTGAGCGCTTCTCACTTTTTACGACAAAATCATATTTTCTAATCCCCAATACACCTTCAGGATCAAGCTCATTTGTTATATATCCGGGGTTTTTATCCGGATCCACATATTTTACATCAATCATATTGCTGCGGGTTTCATATTGCTTTATAAATTCAATTACCTGGCTGTATTGAGTAGAACTCATCTGTGTCTCATCAAACATACCGATAATTTGAACCTTTTGATCAAGCCCCTTCAGCACTTCATCTGTTTTTGCTCCTACACTGTACAGCTTATTGCCGGTTAAATCTATTTTTAGTTTATCTCTAAGCTGTGTCCCACTCACAATCGCATTTAGTATAATTGCCGATGCGATTACAAGGATAGTCAGCACAGCAGAATACGAACCAAAACGCAAGCTTCGTTTATTTAATAGTCCTTTTTTCATATCTATCACCCCTGACTCCAACGTCTTTTATCAATTACTCTTGTTGTAAGGAAAATAAAAACTGTTGTAAAGCTTAAGTAGTAAATTATTGAGGTTATATCAAATATCCCGTTATTCAAATCCTTATATCGTGAAAGCAACGAAAACATATTTAGCACCTTTGCAGCAAAACCACCTAGAAACCCAGCAATTGAATCAATTAAATTAATAACCAAAAGGAAAACAAAGCTTATTATAGCTGAAACAATTTGGCTTTCAGTTAAAGAAGATGCAAACACACCAACAGCTGTAAAGCATGCACCAAGCAGGAAAAGACCGATATAACCGCCTATAAGCATAGGAACTTCCGGTTTCCCACCCAATAGATATAAAATGACAGTGTATAATAATGTTGATGAAAACATAACAAAGAATACTGTGAAGGACGCAAGGAATTTACCCATGACTATCTGTGTAACACTTGCCGGAGATGTGACCAATAAAATCTCTGTTCCGTTTTTCCTGTCCTCAGTTAAAATACGCATAGTTAAGATGGGTATTATAAAGATTAATACAAATGTTATGTTTTGAAGCAAAAAATTTAATTCGGCATAACCGCTTGCTACAGTTCCCAAAGTGAAAAAAATTGATGAAACAAGAAAAAACAAACCAATCAAAACATATGCAATAGGTTGAAAGAAATAAGCCTGTACTTCACGCTTCCAAATAGCCAACATGTTAGTTAACCTCCTTTTCCTCGGTTGTCAATTGCAGGAATACATCCTCAAGAGACAATCCCAATGATTTCAGCTCGAGGATCGGATATCCAACTTCAGCCAGCTTGTGGAATATTGGCTTCCTTACATCCACATCCTTGTCCGCTTCTATGATATAGCTATACGCATCATCTTTTACATTATTCTGAACTTCAAGATACTTCACACCATATATCTGTGTCAGAATATCCTTAACTCTCTTTTCAGGGCCTGCTATAGTCATTGTAAACTTGGAATAATCATCAAGATTTTTTGATAATTCAGCCGGTGTGTCGACTGCAACAATTTTGCCTTTATTAATAATAACAACTCGTTCACAGACTGCACTTACTTCAGGTAGAATGTGAGAGCTTAGTATTATTGTATGATTTTTACCAAGGGCTTTTATAAGTTTCCGGATTTCAAGTATCTGTTTAGGATCAAGACCTACTGTAGGTTCGTCAAGAACCAACACATCCGGTGCTCCTACAAGAGATTGTGCCAAACCAACTCTTTGCTTGTAGCCCTTAGACAAATTGCGAATCAGTCTATGCTGAACATGTGTTATTTTAACCAGTTCCATTATATCGTCTTTCTGACCCTTCCATTCTTTCTTTCCTACTTCTTTCAACGATGAACAAAAATCCAAATAGTCGGTAACTGTCATATCCATGTACAATGGTGGCATCTCTGGCAGAAATCCTATTCTTTTTTTAACCTCTCTTGGATATTCCATTATATCCAAACCGTCTATTTTAGCAGTTCCGGATGTGGATGGAATATATCCGGTTAATATGTTCATGGTGGTTGTTTTTCCGGCTCCATTCGGACCTAAAAAGCCAAGAATTTCTCCTTTGTTGACGCTAAAGCTCACGTCATCTATGGCTTTTATTTCTCCATAGTGTTTTGTGAGATTTTGTATCTCAATCATTGTGTTCCTCCCATCTACCACAAACGCTTTCGTGGTTTGTTGATTATCTCTTTAAAATGAAACTGTAGCTTATTTCATTATGCAGTATTCTTTTGAACAAATTATGAACAAATTGTAAAAATGGCTAAGTGGATGTGTTTAATCTATGTATTAATTGGGCAAATATAACGAGGCAACAAGATGGATCCCCACCACACCTCTTTACGTTTTTTCAACCATTAGGGTTGAAAACGCCTAGTGGCAAATACCGATTACCAAAATAAGGCCGCAAGCATTTCTCCCGCATAGCAACACGAAAGGTTGTGGGGATAAAGAAAAAACGCGATTACTGTTGACAATACAATACATATATTTTAATATTAAATCAGAATTATACAATTTACATCATATTTTTACATGTTTTTCACCTGTTTTTGGGGGTTACTAAAGATGAATGAATTAAATATTGCAAGAAAAAATTTATACCGCATGCTTGAAAGCGGTAAGAAAGAAGAGATAATGGAAGCCAGTAGGAAGCTTGACAAAATTATTCTCAAGAAAATGATAGTAATGAATAAAAAACTGCTAAATAAATGTTCATAATCTGCTCTATATAAGTTGAACTTAATTTTACTTATGCTGTGACGAGCAAATAACAGATGGGGTAGGTGTTTTTGCGAAGGCACAGCATTAGAAAAATGTTCAACTTATATAATACAAAATAATAACCTCGTTACAAAATCATAATGTAACGAGGCAAATGATTGTAATAAAATTACTATGCTCTGATTTGGAAAGTTGAGTTATTAATTGCAAGTCGTTGCTATGCAAGCTGTTGTTAAGCAAATTTTTTAATGAAACGATCTATGCGTTTGATTGCCTCCAACAGATTATCCATTGATGTTGCATAGGTTGCTCTTACAAACCCTTCTCCGCAGTCTCCAAAGGCAGTTCCGGGTACTGTGAGGACTTTTTCCTCTAACAGCAAACGCTCACAAAACTCATCTGAGGTAAGCCCGGTTATTCGTATATCGGGAAACACATAAAAAGCACCTAAAGGCTCAAAACAATCCATTCCGGCATTACGAAAACCGCTTAACACAACACGCCTTCTATGGTTATACTCCGTAATCATCTCTGTAACATCATCATCACAATTTCTTAATGCTTCAATTGCAGCATATTGGGCATTCGTTGGAGCACACATAATGGCATATTGATGGATTTTTTTCATTTGTTCGATTATAGCTTCGTTACCACATGCATAACCAATTCTCCAGCCGGTCATGGCATAAGCCTTTGAGAACCCATTAACAACAATTGTTCTGTCCTTCATTTCATCAAAAATGGCAATGGAAACATGCTTATCGACGTATGTCATCTCCGCATACAGCTCATCGGATATAATCATAATATCCTTATCTTTTAGAAAATCAACAATTTCCAGATAATCGTCATATTCCATGATTGCTCCGGTGGGATTATTGGGGTAAGCAATAATGATAATTTTTGTTTTATCGGTTACTGCCCTTTCAAGATCCTCACGACGCAAACGGAATTGATTTTCAGCTTTCAATTCTATCGGTACCGGAACCGCTCCGGCAAAAAGTGTGCATCCCTTATATGCTACAAAGGAAGGTTCAGGTATAATTACTTCATCACCTTTTGATACAATAGCCCTTATGGCGAGATCGATAGCTTCACTCCCACCTACTGTAACAAGCACATCTTTTTCAGCAGCATATTTAAGGTTAAACCTGCGTTCCATATAATTGCAGATTTCCTGTCTGAGCTCAATATATCCCGCATTGGTAGAATAGTGCGTAAAACCTTTTTCCAGAGAATATATGCCCTCTTCGCGAATTCTCCATGGTGTAACAAAATCAGGTTCACCAATCCCCAAAGATATTGCATCTTTCATCTCGTTAATAAGATCAAAGTATTTTCGTATTCCCGAAGGAGCAACACCCTTAATGTGAGGGGCTATCATTTTACTAACATTCATAAAACCACAGCCTCTCTATTATCTTTATATTTTTGTTCATAAATTACACCGTTTTCCTTGTATTGCTTCAAAACAAAATGAGTTGCTGTGCTTATAACCGATTCGATGGTTGCAAGTTTTTCAGCAACAAACAACGCAACCTCTTTCATCGTTTTTCCCTCAACAGCGACAAACAAATCATAACCTCCGGACATAAGATTACAGGATTTTACCTGAGGATATTGATAAATCCTTTCAGCCACTTTATCAAACCCTTGATCTCTTTGCGGTGTAACTCTCACTTCAATAAATGCCATAACAGCATCTCTATCGGTTTTTTCCCAGTTCACTATTGCCGGATATCCCATAATAATATTTTTTTCTTCCAGTTCGGTAATAGCCTGTTTAACCTCTTCTTCTTGCTTGCCAAGCATTAAAGCAATCTGCTCGTTACTGGTACGACTATTTTTTGCAAGAATGTCCAAAATCTCATTTTTCATAATAAACCTCCCGACAATCAATTTATGCTGGGTTCTCCATATCGTTATTGTCCTTACTTTCTTGATTTGTTGAATCACTGCTGCTTAAAGAATCATTGTCGTCGTTATCCCGATTCAACGAATCTGGAACATATAATTCCTCATAATCGTAAACATTTGAAATAGCACTATTAAGCTCTGATTCGAATTTTGTCAGAATTTCGCTTATATGACTTTTTAGGCTTTTTAAATCTCGTTTTATATCAACAATTTTCTCTCTCTCGGTTTCAAGTGTATGATCCAACCGTACTTTTTCTTTCAAGGCCTTATCCTGTGCCTCTACCATCATAGTTTCAGCTTTTTCTTGAGCCTGTAGCAGAACGCCGGCAATCTTTTCTTTTTCTTTAATTAAATACTCCGCATTTTGAGATAATTGATCATATTTTGCCTGCAATTCATTAAAGCGGAGTTTAAAATTTGCAATTTCCTCATCCTTTTCCCTCAACCT
>ENA-UOOK01005844-UOOK01005844.1-fermentation-metagenome-genome-assembly--contig:-NODE-5844-length-12144-cov-16.555795_pt1 | contig 12144 bp, 14 predicted proteins | sample MGYA00245777_ERZ724023 | MGnify/ENA primary metagenome ERZ724023 (study PRJEB28704, sample SAMN03018312) | fermentation metagenome | biome: anthropogenic terrestrial biome; feature: soil... | reverse complement strand
CATCCCGGCAGTGGTTCGCAGGGGACGGCTGCCACGCCATCCCGGCAGTGGTTCGCAGGGGACGGCTGCCACGCCATCCCGGCAGTGGTTCGCAGGGGACGGCTGCCACGCCATCCCGGCAGTGGTTCGTAGGGGACGGTCGCCACGCCGTTACGCTGCCTTGGCAAGAGCCCCCGAAATCTGACGAATCTCCATCAATTACCCTCCAAATAGACTACAATTCAGACCAGCAAATTAATACAGGTCAGAACATTGAAACGTCATAAAATCTCGATAGTAACGTTCTTTCTCGTCATCTTAACCGGGCTGCTCACCACCCAGGTGAACGCCAAACCCTTCGACCCCCCCAGGCAGGTCATACAGACTGGCTCTGCCGGTATTGCCACAGGCGACCCCGACGGCGAGCACACAGACAACTATGACTGGCCCTTTCCTTTCCAGCAAATGGGGCATCTCAACAGCTCCTACCAGCTTTATTCCGATAACCTCAACAATGCCTACTTCCATCATGGCATCGACATGATCGCAGCAGACGGCACACCGGTCCACACCCCCTGTGCGGGTCAGGTTGTAAATATCGAAAATTATTCTTACGGCAGCCCCTATTACTGGGAAGTCGCCATCCTTGACCAGGAAGGTTATGTTTGGCAGTATCATCACATCGCCCAGAATTCGATTCCCACAGTCATCTACCAGGCTTTCACTTCTTACCAGGCAGACCCCGACAGCGGAGGGTTTGTCTCTGCCAACAGCCATCTCGGAGACATCGTGTGGTGGCCCGAGGTTTCCTTTGGCTACCGCTTCAATCACATTCATCTCAACATCCTTGCAGCCGGCGATATCTATCTGAACCCGCTCGAATTTTTGAATAACACTTACACCGATACTCAGCCGCCTCAAATTCAGGAAGTCGGTCTCTTCACTGGAGTAAATCAGTTGTTGACCGGCAACACCATCCCCTATGGCAGCGACTATAGCCTTTATATCAAGACACGTGATCTCTTCATGAGCCAGGTCTTCTACTTGCCACCCCACCACATTACTTACAGGCTCGATGGGAATGACCAGGCGAATATCGTCTGGGATTTTCACAACCTTCCTGGCGGAAGCTCTGAAAGTGCATTCGTCAATCAATACTTCCTGCCTGGTTTGACCAGGGGCAATTACGATGAACGCGTTTTCTACATCGATCTTGGGTTTGATAAAGATGGCGCCAACCCCCTGCCAACCGAACCTGGACCCCACAGCATCGAAATCGAGGTCTGGGATTACGCCTACAACCGCGCCACCTGGAAATACAACTGGATCATCACCCAATCTTTGGTCGATGACGGCTGCGCTTCTGGGCAGGGTTTAACCTATACGCATGAAGTCACCGAGCCTGGCTGGGTTAAAGGAATCTCCGTCGGGCTGGTCATGGCACACGAAGCGCGTGGCGAGCTGAAGCTCTCCTTGCAGGGTCCGCAGGATAATTCGCCAACCCTCCTGATCGCCCCTTCTGCTGACGGAAACCTCAATTACAACATCCTGATATACGATGCTTCGTCTGCCCCCATTAATAACAACCGCCGTGACGACCTGACTCCGCCTTATTTCAAACGCGCTGTCGGTCCACTCTTCGATGGCAGCCTCGATGCCTACCTCGATACCAATGCCATAGGCACCTGGGAAGTTTTTATTTGCGATTCCAAACCAGGGAACACCGGCTCGCTTTACGCTTTAGACTTGCAATTAGAACTCACCGCCAACCAGCGACCTGTCAGCCAGGATCTGACTGTAACTGGCAGCGCTGGTAAACCCCTGCAGATCGTCTTATTAGCCAGCGATCCGGATGGAGACGAGCTGGAATACGCCGTGACCGCGCCCGAACATGGCAGACTGGAAGGCATCGCGCCAAATTTGGTCTACATCCCCAACCTGGGTTTTGTGGGTACAGACCAATTCACATTCACGGTCAACGACGGCGAACTAACCTCGGCCCCTGCCACAGTCACAATCGCGATCTATGCCGAAATCTGGCTGCCTCTTGTTGCCCACCCCCAGCCGTCGTGATGAAAGAATAAGTACAAATAGTCAGATCAATTCCTTTACGCCGTAATTCGAAGGAGAATAAACCGCAGCAGCCGGCGGCAAGGGGTTGATGAGTCTGGATGAGCTTGCTGTGCTGGATATTTTCAAATGTATCCTGCTGCTTAGGGCGAACGTCCGTTTTCCCTTGATTAGAACGATATTACCAAGCAACCTAACTATAGGTTTCTTTCAGATGTGAATCCAAAGTAAGCGTTCGTTTTTTATAAAGGAATTGGTAGAAATGTGAGGGTAGGCAAAGTTCAAATGGTAGAACTTCACGATATTGAAGTAGATACTGAAAACTGATTGCATGTCCCCAGTATTTTTACTGTTTTTCCTTTTTGCAAATTGAGTTATTCTTAATAGATAGTTCTATTTCAGAATTATTGGAGTTTTGCTGAATGATGAAATTTAAATTCTTATCAATTGTGTGCATTGCAGTTTTTATTCTTCTAACTGGTTGCAACACTAAATTGCCAGGCGATGAGGACCTAACCACTGTGACAAAAACTTTATCTGAGCCTGGTATGGATAATATTCCAAACCTTTCAACAGATTCTGTTGTTCCCACCGCCACTATTGAAAGCACGGTCGAGCTGCCTGTATCTACTCCATTAATAAATCAGGGGTGCCAGTCTACCGTGAATGTCACCCTGGAAAACAGCGCAGATAATCCGATTACCGATGAAGCAAAGATCCTGGAAATCTTGTCCCAGCTTTCTGAACTCGAACAATGCAACCTGCCAAAGGAAGAAGGTTGGTTGCACCGACATAGCATCATTAACGGAAAACCTAATAGCCAGCAATTTCTTGCTCACATTACTGGCAGCGGGGATTCTTGCGATTTGCAGTTGTATCTTAGGAATCAAAATGGCAAAGTCCTCCCACTCAGGTTGTTTGACATGAGAATTTCGACCAGTCTTGGTCTTTTTGTGGAATTGGATGAAGATGGGAAACTGATTCGGTCGGAGAATATTCTTAACCCCCTTTGCAACCTGCGCAATGGAGCAAATTCAGTAGGAACCGGAACAACCCCCTATTTTATAGGGGATTTTGTAGCTGAATATGAACATACTTTTCAATTACTGAAGACAAACCCTGACAAATCGGAAAGTGTGGAAATCACTAGTTGGTTTATGGAGGATAACGGGAATCGCTACTTTATCCTTCAGGAATACGGTGATAAACTGGATGGGGTTATGCTATATCTTGGAAAATCAGAAGGACAGGTGTCATTAAAAAATCAAAAAATACAATCCTTTTTCGATCTGAAAACAGGGCGCGTAGTGCGTAATATCACGGTGTACACCACAATGGATGACAACATAATCAGATACGATAGCGAAATGATGCTCGATTATTACGAGCAGTTACCTTCTGATTTGGGTGCAGCCTTAAAGATCATCGAAGCGTATAAACAATAAAGGATTATCTATTCAATAAAGAGAATTAGCGCAAGTATCGCACCGTTATTGAGATAATGGTGCGATAAAGCTAATTCGGGAAAAACTAACAATTTTGAATAAGCATTTAGTTGCTACACCAATCCGCAGTTCCGGGGGCTGCACACTGGCATGGTCCATCAATTGGACAATGCTGATAATGTGACCACTTACAGCCGGGTTTGTAATAATTGACATCCCATAGCTGGCTGTTGGGATTTACTCTCATCCAATCGGCACTGATACAGAACCAACCATAATAGGGGTTTGTACAAGCTTGGCATGGGTAAGCTTCGAACACTTTCTCTGATTCAGACATCGGAGTTGAAGCAAATACAACTGTCCCTCCGACAACGGAAAGCAACAAAGCCGCAGCAATTACAATTTTTACTTTTTTCACCTGACACCTCCTTCCGTAGATAATTCCATGATACTGGAAAACTGCTTGTATTTCCCCAGTATTTTTACTGTTTTTCCTTTTTGCAAATTGAGTTATTCTTAATGATCAGGGGTGCTCATTTTTTGAAGAGCACCAACCATCGTTGGGGGAATGATCCGGATAGGAAGTGCCTATCTTCTGGATTTTTCCTGTGTATTGCCACCCAATTTGGTTGAGGCATTACAAAATATTGTCGCCTATAAACGTAAGGAGTTGAAATACCTGATGGAAAATGAGTTAATGATTAGTGCTACAAACATCCGCAAGACATTCGGAAAGAGAGTCATCTTGAACGATTTGACCTTCCATGTTCCAAGAGGAGTAATCTATGCAATTTGCGGGATAAATGGAATTGGAAAAAGTGTGTTTCTTCGAATTCTTGCAGGGTTTATCAAACAAGATGAAGGTACGGTTCTCATCCACGGCGAAGAGATCGGGAAAGACAATGAATTTCCGAAATCAACTGGAATCTTAATTGATCGTCCCGGTTTTATGCCAGAAAAAAATGGATTCGAGAATCTTCACCTGCTCGGACAAATCAGCGGCTTGACAAGTCCAGCAGAAATCAAAGCCTCTTTGGAAGCGGTCGGGCTTGAAGCTGATGATCGCAGACCTGTTCGCACTTACTCTGTTGGAATGTCTCAACGGTTAGGTTTGGCACAGGCAATAATGGAGGACCCAGAATTGTTGATGCTCGATGAGCCCACCTCCGGATTGGACTATGAAACACAGGAAGCCATGTATCAATTGTTACGTAGCTTGCAGGAAAAAGGTAAGACTATATTATTCACAAGTCACAGCCCTTATGAAGTAAAAAAACTCAGTGACAAGGCATATCGGTTAATCGACGGGAAATTACAGCTTGAAAACTCGTCTCGTTACTCAATAAGCTAAATCATAAAGGGTTTACCACATGAACAATAATATTCTGAAAGTAGAGTTGAGAAGAGCATTCCTGAACTGGAGATGGGTATTAATAGTACTCTTTTCAATCGCGACATATGTTATCAGCAGATCGAGATATCCCGCAATCGGGATGGCAGGTGAATATGCACCTAACGCTGTCAACCGCCTCATGCTCATTATGGAATATGGTGAATTGAGTTTTTTAGCTCCCCTTCTGGCAGGGATTCCCTATGCGGATTCCTTCTTATCAGACATTCAAACAAGGTCAATCGATTTTATGATCTTCAGAACAAAGCGGATAAAGTATATTGTTTCTAAACTTATCGCCATCGCCTTAAGTGGCGGCTTTGCCATGGTTCTCATTTTACTGGCGACCTTTTTTATAGGCTCAGCTAAAGGGATAGACCTTACGCCAGGTATATTTATAACTGGACGTGTCGGTGCCGTTGAGCCCTTAGGCCCTTTTGCCGAAGTATTCTCAACCAATCCAAGTTTGTACCTGATCTATATGCTAATCTCAGCGTTTGGATTTGGCACGACCTATGCTTTGTTTGGCACGGCTATGTCTATGTTGTTTAAGAACAAGTTTGTGGGTTATGCCCTTCCCTTGTTTTTCATCCAGACCATCGCCTTTGTAAGCTCAAGAATGTTTCCTGTCCCTTGGTATTTAAATCCGCTCCAAGGTCTTATGCCATTTGATTACTCCTTCTCAGATGAAAACAATTTGTTATATCAATTTCTCCAATACTTGATTATCCTGGTTCCAGGCATAGTAATAACCGGAGGGGTGTTTAAACGTTATGGTAAAAAATAATTCTTCCAATCAAAGAAACAAAGCATTTAGGATTTATACAGGATTACAGATTAAAAGCCAACTGATGAGAAGACGTTGGTACCTCCCCTTTTTCCTGGCTTTGCTATTAGCTCTACGTGCAGCGACGATCCTTCAGGGGGGACCAGGGGTTGTAGTTTCAGCACCTGCAAACTGTTGGGATGTTTTCTTCTCCATTATTGGGAACACCTTTTTGGTACATTTTGCAATTGCCACCGCATATCTCTATCTGATTGGGGATCTTCTACCAGAACCCGCCTATGGACAACTTAGTCTTTTTCGTCTCAAATCCAGACGATTGTGGTGGACGAGCAAGGTGATCACACTAATTTGCCTCACGCTTACTTTTATCACTCTTTTTACTGTTACAGTGTTACTGGTTGGTGGTCTGACACACGGATGGAGTGCCACTTATTCCGAATTAGCCAAGGCTAACTGGTTTATCACAGGAATCCCTGCAAACCTTTTTAACAATGGAAATCCATATATTAGTGTTTTAGAGCTTTTTCAACAAACAGTTCTGCTTTTATTCCTTGCCCTGTTCACTGTTGGGCTAATTGTGTTAACCTTTACCCAAGTGACCTCAAAGTCGTTGTGGGGTTTAATTGGCGGCTTCGCATTCATTTTCATTTCATTCATTGGTAATGTGTTAAGTGGTCCACCCGCCTGGGTCAAATGGCTCCCATCAATGCACTTTGCTTACATCGGAGGATCGCCAGTGAGGACTATCTCGGTTCTCATCTCATATGCGTATTGGCTAATCCTTATTATTCTTTTAACTACATTGGGTTATTTGCACGTGAGTAGACAGGATATTTATTCAGCCTCAAAAGAGTGATAGTAGTCGTACTGCTCAACTGCCTGTTGTTAGCAGTTGAGCAGTATAAAGCTTATCGGATAGTAGCAAATCGATTTTCATTGTTTCAAGAAACTATTCACTCAACATCTGCCTGACAATATCCATGAGTTGATTCATATAGACAAGTTGTCCATCTATCATTATCAAATCCTCTTTCCGATTGAAGTTATCAGATACTATGAATGCCGGTGTTCCCTTTATCCCAGCATTTTCCCCAAGAGCAATACTTTGATTAATTCTCTCAACAGATTCAGGAGAAGCCATACATAGTTTTATTGCCTCCAAATCCGCTCCTATCGACTCCGCATAACCTACAAGTAAGTCCAAATCGAGATTGGTTTAATTTTGAAAAAGATAGTTGTAGATCTCCTTATAAGTAATCATATCTTGCTGATAGATACAGTTCGCAAAAAGAGCTGCACCTTGTGAATCTTCGTGGAAAGGTAGAGGATAATCGAACTGTACAAGCATAACCTGGCCTGGATTAGATACAAGGATTTCATCAGTTAATTTAGACGCCTCAGCGCAATATGGCCATTCGAAATCAAAAAACTCAATAATAACAATTCTTGGGTCTTTGAGCTCACCTGAAACATGGGCTGAGAGAAGATTCATTTTCCCGGAATAAGTCGTCTCAACTTCATTAGCAGAGGGTGAATTGTCCTTAATGTTATGTTCAGTGAATTGTTGTATTTGATCATCTATCCAATCGATATTTTCTTGAATGTTTAGTATCCGGTAACTTATGATTAACGATAGAACCACTAAAATAAATAGACACAACAAAATTAGAATTGAGAAAATTCGATTTTCATCAGCAACTGCATCTTTCAACTTTGACATATGACACACCTCCATCAAGAATAGTTCTTATGACTGATTATTCCCCTATTTGTTTTCAACGTTTCAACTGGACATTGTTCTATCACTCTCAAGTCATTCACGGTAATACTCTAATTCTTTTACCGCTGATTCCAATTTCAACTGTGCTTCTTGCGGCAGCGAGAAATAAAACGATATTACATTTTGAATGCTTGTCTTTCCCATCCAGTCACCTTCAGGATATTCAAGTTCCAGCTCCATCAGAAGTTGGTTGCCAGTCTCTTTATCGAAATAGTACGTTTCTTTTTTCCCAATGGCATTTTCAGGAATGCCCAACATGTTTATGTCGCTTCCACGAAAATGAATTATGAAAACTAAAGCAGACATGTTTATGGATAGCTCGGTCATTTCCGCTGAAACTATAAAGTCATGATTTTCTTTTATCATTGCGAAGGATATCAGTGGGGCCGATCTATCAGAAACCAAACATTTTTCTTGAGTAATTTGTTTTTTAATTGAGGGGTTGCTAAAGTAAATTTGATTTCGTAACCGAAGCATTTCTGTTTCGAAACCCTCAGAAGTATGAAGCCAAAATTGGTTGTCATCAGAATTCTCTGTGCGTCTGATAATAAGCATTTCCTCTATACACTCATCATGATTGAGTTTGTAGTGTGTCCATCTTTCTTGGAATGTGAATTTAATTATTCCTTCTTCCGAAGGGTGACTAACAACCTGAATTCAGCCATCCCGCGAAATCAACCAGTCCTGATTCAATTCACCCAGACGTAATAGTTCTTTCGAAATAGTATCAAGATTTTCAATGTTGCTGACTGAGTCATTTATTCTTGAACAACTTGAGTTAATCAAAAAAACAAGTGTGACCAATAGCATTATCAATTTCCTGGCCATATTTACTTACCTTTCTAATTCATGCGAATATCTCTTACGTCTATTATCTTCATACTAACAGCTTTTATTACTGCTTCTGTCCGATTTGATACATACAGTTTTTGGCGGATGTTCTCAACGTGGTATTGCGCGGTTCTAATCGAGATGCACAACTCTTCTGAGATGGCTTTATCAGATAACCCTGATGAAATTAAAGTCAGCACTTCTTTTTCCCTTGTCGATAATTCAGGCTCGATAATTATTTTTGATGAATCGTTCAAACTGTTGTTAATGGATTTACTTACCCATATCCCTCCTTGGCAAACCATCTCGATCGCTTCGACAATTTCTTTTAGCCCGTCTTCTTTTGATATGCAACCTGCAACTCCTTGATTGACGATACACTTTGTGGTTGCGTCCATTGTTGCGTCTGTTATGACAATAACTTTAATGCTTGGAAACCCTTCGATTATAGATTTAATCGTTTCCAAAACAGTCTCCTGAAAGCTTTGGATATCGTAGAGGATCACATCCGGTTTGAATTCAGATATGTTTTGATAGAAATCTTCAGGACCAAGATTAACTGAGACCAACTCAATATCTCTATTTTCTACACAAAGAGTTTGCAGACCATATTGTAAGATGGGATGAGCGCTATTTATTAACACGATCATATTAATTCTCTGCCCAGATCATTCTCAAAAAAGTAAAATTCTATTGATTTACTATTCATATCTTTAATATTAGATTACCCCGTGTCAAATTCATGTTAAATTCGGGCTTACCATTACGTTTGAACGGTTGTTTATAGTTTTTGTTAATTAATCCATATCTTTTACAAGTTCCAGGCAATCCAAGATGTTGTCTTATTTAAAAGACGGTTCAAATGTCAAAACGTTTCAGGTTTCAATGATTTCCATCGTTTTTGTTCAAAAGGAGTTCTTTTAGAAATGAAATTTATGTATGCTCCAACCTCACTCATCATCCACTAAAGACCTTCCGATATTGATTGTTCACATCGATCTATTCAGTTTTTATCAATTAAACACACCCATAAATGAAAGAATATTACACGTACTCTTCGGCACTAAGAATGATTCTTAAACAATGAAAAGATTGATAATCAATGGCTACTTAATGCTGTAAACAGGGTTGAGAAACCGGGTTTTTCATTCCAATGTACAATTGAAAACAGATTGGATAAGGAGTTATCTTGTCATCACCACGAGACCATGATTTCAGTCCGGAAAGCAACCGATTGTTTCTTGAAATGCTCTATGATAACTACAATGGCTTGATGTTCAACCAGGCAAGGAGATATTTCCAGAACCAAGCAGACATTGAAGACGTTGTTCAACAATCCTTTGTAAAACTTATTAAATATCTTCCAACAATAAGAAAACTCAACCGAAACATTTTGGCGGCTTATATCGTTAATGTAAATAGAAGCTGTTCCATGGATATTTATCGAAAAAGGAAGATCGAGAAGGAAACCAATTTTTCGGACTTTTTCGAGGATTTTGAGGAGACGGTGGTAGATGATTTTGACCTGGATTGCTTGACTGAAAAATCACTATGTGTGGAACAGCTAACCAATGCGATATTGCAATTGCCCGAGCAGGACCAATTCGTATTGGAGGCAAAATACCTTCAGTGCTGGAGTGACTCTGAAATTGCTGAAGTACTGGGTATAAAAGCAAATACCGTTCGAACGCGTTTATTTCGAGCTAAGAAAAAAGCAATATTGATACTGTCTAGAGGAAAAAATGAAGACCAACAAGTCAGATGAAAAGAGGTCAGACAACCTTTTTGAGGAAGCTACCAAAGAGGCAGCATACATCAAAGGGAGGCATTTCCTTCAAGAGGCAAAAGCAGATCCTTACATTCCCTCTGCTGAGTTCAACCATCAAATTAAGGCGATAATAGAAGCCGAGACGCAAACCTCGAAAACACACAATAGATCTATTAAGTTTTCTCTTAATTTATCAAAGGCTACTGCGTGGATTCTTCTTGCATTGGTCATACTTTTATTAGCGATTCCGAATGTGGCTGTGGCTCGAGATTGGGTGACGAAACTTGTAATTGAATCGAATCCAAAATATGTAACTTATTATCTTCAGAGCCAGGATACGGACAATGAAATAACTTGGAAAAATCAAGGTAGCTCGCAGCCTGCACTGTTGCCGGAAGGGACCTATTATCCATTGTATGTGCCAGAAGGTATGAAACTGATGCAACTCGCGTTCAACGTATCTGATGTATCCTACTATTATCAGGATGTGTCGGATAACTTTGTGTCAATCGATCTCATGCGTTCCGGTTCAAGCATGAATGTTGATAATGAGAATTTAGAAGAACAGAGCAGTGAAACCGTTAACGGAATGCAAGCCGCCTATAAGAGTAAGTTGGGGGTGGGAAGTGTGATCTGGAGTGATGGAGAACATATTTTTATGGTCAGCACAACCCTTTCCAAAGAGGAATGTCTCCGAATAGCTAATGGCTTGACAAATTGATTTGGGATCGATAATTTACCTCAGGCAAGCATTAAATTGATTTGCTTTCGAACATCCCCATTGCTACATTCAAAATGAACCGGGCTACTCATTTGCTCTTTTCTTAAAACTAAACCGTTTCCCAGATAAAAGTGAAACACTTCTCCCTCGAATAGCGTTTCTATTAATAGAAACAATTCAAAGGAGAATTAATAAAATGAAACGATCCATGAATTCAATATTCTTGCTTTTTATCTCAGTAGTTATTTTTGCTTCTGCCTCAGTCGTTGGGCAGGTAGAAGCTGCAGAAAATAACCCTTCTACTTTTGGGCAAAATACTCCACAATACACAGGCACAAGGTATATTCAAGCAAGCCTTAATATTTTCGGTGGAACGGCATATTGTGGCTCAACATTAGAGGTCTATCCGGGCTTTAGTGGGTACCTCACAATGTACTTACAGAGTAACTCATCTGGTTCCTGGATTAATGTAACCAGCTGGTCTGGAAGTACCTCAAGTTTAAATAAGGTTAGTTTAGCTGAGTCATACGCCAATCTCATTACCGGGACGACTTATCGTGTTCAAGCCGTCGGACGAGTCTACCAAAACGGAATCTTTGTTGAACAGGTTTCAGCAACCTCTTCGGAACGTACAAGGTAAGTAATAAATCATTGAAATGCAAGAATGTGAATTCAAGTGCGTCAGGAATTATCTGGTTGAAAGGAGAATTTTTCAATATGCCAAGAAAACAGGATACAAACAAAGGTGAAAACAATTGGATTCAAATCATAACACAAACCTTGACCATTATTCTTTTAGCGTTAATGACTTTTTACTTTTACAAAATGCAAGCTACTATCTCGAATCTTATGATTTTGGTCCGAGATACAGGGATAATATCAGATGATCCAGCAAATTCGACTTTACGAGCATTTGATGGAACAATTAGCATTCAAGACAGCCCTGTATTGAACGACCTCGATTCGTCAAAAGTTGTGGTCATCGAGTTTACTGACTTTGAATGTCCTTTCTGCGCACAAGCTTCACAAACGATGGCACAATTGCAAAAAGAACAGCCTGATGTTTTTTTCGTTCATAAAGACTATCCTCTTAAGTACCACTCCCAGGCAGAAGAGTTGGCAGTTGTAGCACGATGCGCAGGAGAACAAGGGAAATACTGGGGTTTTTATCACTCGCTTTACGAAACACCAGTCATTACAAACGAGACTTATAGTATCTTAACAGAAAAGCATTTGATTGATATTTCATCATTCATGGTTTGCTTGAATAATCCTGAACAGCACAACCGAGTGAAACGCGATTTTGACGAGGGACTTGCAATAAAAGTTGATCGTGTCCCATTGTATATTGTTGGCGCCTACACTGCTGCTGA
>ENA-UOOK01005843-UOOK01005843.1-fermentation-metagenome-genome-assembly--contig:-NODE-5843-length-12144-cov-345.096865_pt1 | contig 12144 bp, 12 predicted proteins | sample MGYA00245777_ERZ724023 | MGnify/ENA primary metagenome ERZ724023 (study PRJEB28704, sample SAMN03018312) | fermentation metagenome | biome: anthropogenic terrestrial biome; feature: soil... | reverse complement strand
ATAATACCGCGGACCATGCGGTTTATGGTTGCGCCGGCGCTGTGCGTACCCGTCAGTTGCTTGGCGGGCGTCACAGCAAAAACGAAGCTGTTATTTGTCGCTGATGCACTTTCTGGTTTCTCGGCAGGAACTTTCTTATCGGCTGGACTTTGCGGCCGATTTTCTGCACAGAGCGGAAATGGAGTGCACCGGAGGATTGACTGTGGAAGGAAATGAACAAAATGCCTAAAATCCATGTCCTTGAAAAACATGTTGCCGAACTCATCGCGGCCGGAGAGGTAGTTGAGCGCCCCGCTTCCGTGGCAAAGGAACTGGTGGAAAATACAGTAGATGCGGGAGCAACCGCTGTTACAGTGGAAATTAAGCACGGCGGCATTCCGTTCCTGCGTGTCACGGATAACGGCTGCGGCATGGTAAGGGAAGATGTTCCGCTGGCATTTCTGCGCCATGCAACAAGCAAAGTACAGGGAAAAGAGGACCTTGCCGGTATCCACACGCTGGGTTTCCGGGGAGAAGCGCTGGCATCGATTGCGGCGGTTTCCCATGTGGAGCTGCTGACGCGCACAGCCAATGACCTTGCCGGAACGCGATACTTGATTTCCGGCGGCGATGAGGAAGGCTGTGAGGACGCCGGCTGCGCACAGGGAACGACTTTTGTCGTCCGTGACCTCTTTTATAATACGCCGGCTCGTATGAAATTCCTAAAAAAAGACGTAACCGAGGGCAATGCAGTGTCCGGTGTGGTCGACCATGAAGCGCTGGCGCACCCCGAAATTGCTTTTCGCTTCCTGCGGGACGGAAAAGAGACGCTGCATACGCCCGGTGACAATAAGCTGAAGAATGCAATCTTCGCGGTGTACAGCCGTGAATTCACACAGGGTCTGCTGCCGGTCCGCTATGAATTAAACGGCGTGAAGGTATGGGGCTATATCAGCAAGCCAGTGGCTTCTCGGCCGAACCGCAGTATGCAGAATTTCTTTTTTAATGGCCGGTATGTTCGTTCCCGAACCGCAATGGTCGCTATGGAGGAAGCCTTTAAAGGCAGTCTGATGGTGGGGCGGTTTCCTGCCTGTGTTCTTCATATCCAGTTGGCCTTTTCAGCGGTAGATGTTAACGTGCACCCCAGCAAAATGGAAATTCGCTTTATGAATGAACGTCCGGTCTTTGAGGCCGTTTATCATGGTGTCAAGACAGCTCTGCAAAAAGAGGACACTCCCAGTATTCTTAAGCTTCAGCCGCAGCCACAGAAACCAACACAGGTAATTTTCCCTACACCTGTTACAGGTCAGCAGATGCACCTGCAGCCGCAGCGACACCAGATGCCGGCAGTGCATGACAGTGTTACATTTGCTGATATTCCTGCGGTGCCCGCTGATAAAGTAGCTGTCCCGCCGCCCATCCAAACAACAGCGGCTGTTCCGCCTGCAAACGAACCGACCGCGGTGGAGTCGGACCTTGCACCGCAGACATCGGGGGATGCAGAGGAGAAACCGCAGAAGCTGATTGGTGAAGCTTTCGGCACTTATATTCTAGTACAGCAGGGGGACGACGAAATCCGCATTGTGGATAAGCATGCGGCTCATGAGCGAATGCTGTATGAACAGCTGAAGGCACAAACTGGTGACTTGCCGCAGCAAATGCTGCTGTCACCCATTACGGTAACACTTTCTAAAGAAGAGTATACAGCGGTATTGGAGCATACCGAGCTTTTGGCAAGGGCCGGATTTGACATAGAGGACTTTGGGCCGGGAACCGTGTTGGTACGCAGCGCGCCAGTTATGCTGCAGGAAAACATTTCATCTGCAGTGGAAGAAATGGCTGGATATCTGGCTGAAAACAGGACCAGCATTTTAACCGAAAAACTGGACTGGCTGTACCACAACATTGCCTGCCGTGCGGCAGTGAAAGCCGGAGATGAGAGTACACCGGAGGAACTGCTGGAACTTGTTCGGCGGCTGGAAAAAGAAGATGTTCGTTACTGTCCGCACGGCCGTCCCGTCTCCATTGTTTTGCGGCGCAAAGATTTGGAGCACCAGTTTGGCAGAATTTGACCATCATTTATTTTTTAGTGTCAGCACGTCTAAGATAAAACATAAATTGTCCGTATTTTACATTTGAAACAGGAACAGGGGAGGTTCAGATGAATAAAATTCCTTTGGCAGTGGTTGCTGGTCCTACTGCTTCCGGAAAGACACGCCTGGCGGTTTCCCTGTGCAAAGTCTTTCACGGCGAGGTCGTTTCAGCAGATTCCATGCAGATTTATCACGGTATGCAGATTGCAACCGCTAAACCAACCGCGGAAGAGATGAACGGCATACCGCACCATATGATTGATTTTCAGTCTCCACAGGAACCGTTCAGTGTGGCGGATTATGTGCGCCTTGCATCTGAAGAAATTAAGAACATCCATAATGCCGGTCATTTGCCGGTACTGACAGGCGGTACGGGGCTTTATATCCGCAGTCTTCTGCAGGGGATTTCCTATACACAGCAGAATGCTGATGCGTCGATTCGCAGTCAGCTGGAACAGCAGGCGGAAACGGAAGGCCCGCAGGCCCTGCATGCGGAGCTTATGAAGGAAGACCCGGGTGCGGCAGAAAAGATACATCCGCATGATATCAAGCGTGTGATTCGTGCGCTGGAAATGTACCGCACAACCGGAAAAACACAGGCGGAGAATGCAGATGCCTCCAGGCAGGAGATTCCATATCGCTCTTGCTTCCTTTGCCTGGGCTTCCGTGACAGGGAAAAGCTGTATCAGCGCATTAATGAGCGTGTAGGCCATATGATGCAGCAGGGCCTACTGCGGGAGGCAAGAGAAGTATTACAGACTGACTGCGCGACTGCACGGCAGGCAATCGGCTATAAAGAACTGCTGCCGTATATGCGGGGGGAATGTTCCCTGCAAGAGGCAGTGGCCTCTCTCAAGCGTGAAACACGCCGCTACGCTAAGCGCCAGATGACTTGGTTTCGCAGAGAAAAGGACGCCCGCTGGCTGTGGGTAGATGACTACGAAACTTTTGAGGACCTTTCCCAGGCGGCCCAGACAATCATCAAGAATTTTCTGAAAGGAAGCAGCCTATGAACAAGCTACTGGTTAAACGAATTTTGTCGCTGGCTGCGGCGGCTGTTATCCTTCTGTTTGTCGGGTATCAGATTTTTCAGGCAAGTTTTTCACATCAGAAAACAGAAACGGCTTTGTATAAAACCGTGGCGGATTCTATTACCGTCAGCGGATATGCGATTCGGCAGGAGTCGCTGGTCACCAGTCACACCAGTGGTGTTTTGCAGTACGATATTCCGGACGGTGGAAAGGTGGACAAAGGCGGTACAGTAGCCCGTGCCTACAGCAGTGTTGCAGATGCCGGGGTCCTGCAGAAAAAGGAAAGAATGACCAATGAAATGACAGCACTGCAGTCGCTGGCCAGCCAGGGCTCTTATGTAGGAGCGAACGCGGACAATGTGGATTCTTTACTGAGTGACCAGCTGCTGCGGGTTATCAAAGATGCCAACGACGGCGACGCGGATATTACAGATTCCCGTCAGCAGCTTTTAAACTTAATGAATGAAAAGCAGCTTTCCAGCGGCCAAATCACCAACTTCTCTGCCCGTATCAGTGCACTGCAAAAGCAGATTGCCGCGCTTCCTGCCAGCAGCAGCGGTACATCACTTGGAAAAGTAACGGCCAATGCTTCCGGCTATTTTTCCAGCAAAACGGACGGATACGAATCGGTGTTCCCTTACCAGAATGCAAAGGAACTGCTTCCAGAAAATCTTTCGGATTCCGTGAAGCCAAAAGCTGTTCCCAAAGATGTTGTTGGAAAAGTCTGTTCTCAGTTTAACTGGTACTTTGCCTGTGTTGTCAGCGCATCCAATGCCTCTAAATTTCAGCCGGATACTTCTGTTACCATTACATTTCCCTTTGCCAGTTCCTCGGAAGTAAATGCGACGGTCCTGCGTGTGAACCAAAAAACGAAGGCTTCACCGGCAGCCGTTATTTTACAATGTAACACCATGAACAGCGCCCTTGCCAATATTCGACATGAAACTGCGAAGATTACAGTTCATACTTACAAAGGCATTCAAATCAACCAAAAAGCGGTTCATTTTGAAAAGCAGCAGCAGACGGTGCAGGAAAACGGAAAGACCGTTACCAAGGAAAAAACGGTAGAAGGGGTATACGTTTTATATGGCATCAAGATGAAATTCAAGCAGATTACGCCGCTGTACAGCGACGGTACCTATATTTATTGTTACTGTGACCCCAATCCGGATCCAAGCAAAAGTTCCACAAAGGAACAAATTCAGCTGTATGATGAAGTCATAATTGAAGGGAAGGATTTACGTGACAACAAAATCATTGAGTGAAGAAGATTTACAGCGTCGGTTCCGTGATGTAGAAGAAAACCTCAAAGTGGTGGAAGAGCGCATTGCTGCTGCGGCGGAACACGCTGGGCGCAAACGTGAGGACATTACTTTGCTGGCGGCCACAAAAACCGTGCCTGTGGAAATCATTAACCACGGGATTGAGGCGGGCATCCGCTGCATTGGTGAAAACCGCGTGCAGGAACTAATGGACAAATATGAAGGATACCGCAAGGACCTTGCAGACGTTCAGTTTATTGGCCATTTGCAGACAAACAAAGTGAAATATCTGATTGGTAAAGTCAGTTTGATACAAAGCATTGACAGCCGTAAATTGGCCGCGGAGGTTTCCCGCCTGTCCCAGCGTGCTGGCATTACGACCAATATTCTGCTGGAGGTAAACATCGGCAGGGAAGAAAACAAGTCCGGTGTCCTGCCGGAGAATTTGGAACAGCTGTTGGGTGAAGTATCACAAATGCCGAACATTCAGGTGCGCGGTTTAATGGCAATTCCGCCGGCAGGGGCTGAAAAGGAAGAAACTTTTGCGTATTTTACCCAAATGTATCAATATTTTATTGACATAGGCTCGAAAAAATTAGATAATGTCAGTATGCAACGTTTATCAATGGGAATGTCCGCCGATTATGAGCTGGCGATTGCAGCAGGTGCCAATATGGTGCGTGTCGGTTCCGCTCTGTTTGGACCCAGGGATTACTCCAAAAAATAAGCGCGTAAAACAGAAAAAAATTTAGGGGGCAACTTTCATATGCCAGGACTGATGCAGAAATTTAAGGACCTTTGGAATCCGCCCGAAGAAGAATATGATGATTACGATTACGAGGAAGAGCAGCAGGAAGAGCCTGCTCCACGCCCACATCAGGCACCGCGTGCGGAGCAGCAGTCTTCTCCTTCTGTTTCCCGGCGTGAACGTACACAAACAGCGTATGCCCGTTCCAATTCTGACGGAAAAGTGGTCAATATCAACAATTCTCGTCAGCTGCAGGTCGTCATCTTCAAGCCACAGCATTTTGGGGAAGAAACCTGTGCTGTTGCGGACGAACTGATTCATACCAATACTGTCGTTCTGAACCTTGAAGAAACGCAGAAGGATATTGCCCGCCGCATTATCGATTTTCTCAGCGGCGTTGCCTATGCCAACGGCGGAAAAATTAAGCGCGTTGCAACCAACACGTTCATCATCACTCCTTACAATGTTGACCTGATGGGTGAGGACAACGTAGAAGATTCCGACAACGGTGACAATGCTACATACTATTGATGCGTACAGATAGTCAGGATGCTGTACTGCAGGCCAAAGTGAAAGATGCTATCTATTCTGCCCAAAGCGGACGCGACGCACATTTTATCGGTTTTCTAGATGAGCGTCAGGCTGTACTGGTACGGCAGACAGCGAAACAGGCACGCTTTACACGTTATCTGCTTTGGGGCGGATATACGCAGGCAGAGCGCGTCTGTTTTGGTGCGTTTCCAGCATGGGAAGAACCTAACACTGTGTCATTTCCAATACACGCGGTAACAGCTGCGTTTCGTCCCTGCGACCAGCTGTCACATCGGGACTTTCTGGGTGCTCTGACGGGTGCTGGTGTCAGCCGTGAGGTGTTGGGGGATGTTTTACTGCAGGAGGGACGTTGCGTCTTTTTCTGCCGCAGTGAAATAATGGATTTTCTTTTAACACAAATGACAAAGGTCGGCAGAGTGGGTGTTCATCTTTCTCCGGATGCGCAGGAACCTCTGCCGCCTGCGCATCGGTATCGTCCTTTTTCAACAGTCATTTCTTCACCTAGGCTTGACTGTGTTGCGGCTGCCTGTACGGGGCTTAGCCGAGCAAAGGCACAGGAACTGCTGAAAAAAGAATGCGTACAGGTCAACCATCTGTTGGCAACTGACGCAGATGTTTCTGTAAAAGAGGGCGATTTGCTCTCTATCCGTGGCCGCGGCAGATATCGTATTGACACTTTTTCACAGCCAACCCACAAGGGCCGGTTGCGGCTGCAGGGCAGAAAATTTATTTGATGGAGGGTTAACAGATGCTGTCTTTAAATGATATTAAAAATAAAAGATTCCAAAAAGCCAGTCTGCGCGGGGGCTATATGCGCGAGGAAGTAGATGACTTTCTGGACGAAGTGGAGTCTTCCTATACTGCATTGATTCAAAAGACCGCTCAGCAGCACGATGAGTTGGAGCACAAAAAAAATGAAATGCGCCAAATGCAGGAAAAAATGAAATCAATGCAGGAGCAGATTCAAAAATATTGTGCTGAGGAAGATGAAATTAAGGAAGCGCTGCTCAGTGCACAGAAAATGCGGGATGCAGCTTTGCGAGAAGCGCGCCAGCAGGCTGACAGCATTGTTGCGGATGCCAACCGCAAAGCAAAAGGCATTGTAACTGAAGCTTCCCAGGAAATTGAAGGTGAACAGGAAAAGCTGCAGGCGATGAAGCAGGCTGTATCTGATTTCCGTTCGCAGCTTCTGCGTGTTTATAAGCAGCATCTGACGCTCATCAATGCATTGCCGCATATGGAAAAGAAGCAGCCGCAGCCTGCACCAGCTCCTGCGGTACAGCCGCAGCCTGCACCAGCTCCTGCGGTACAGCCACAGCCGGAAAAGGAGCCCTCGTACCCACAGGAAGCTGCAGCACCTGCGGCGAAACAAGAAGCACCTGCTGCGGCGGAAGCAGAGCCGGAAGAGGAGCCTTGTTACCCGCAGGAAGCCGCGGCGCCTGCGGCAAAGAAAGGCCCTGTGCCGGTCACTTTTGCCGATGAGTTGGACGAACCGGACTATTTAACAGCAAAACCGTTTGCTCCGGTAAAGAATGAAAACAAAGCGGATAAATCGGTATCTTCTTTTGCTGATGACTATGATTTAGACGATGAGGATGCTTCCGAAATTTTCAGTAAAAAGCATTGAGTCGGTAATAGCTTGTGTCGTGTAAATGTTGAAGGAGAATGAAAATCTGATGGATTACAAAAGCACTCTGAACTTGCCAAAAACGGACTTTCCCATGCAGGCACACCTGCCTAAGCGGGAACCGGAAACGCTGGCGGCGTGGGAAAAAGAGGACCTGTATGGGCAGGTCATGAAAAAGAACGAAGGGAAACCGGTCTTTGTCCTGCATGATGGCCCTCCGTATGCCAACGGTGACATTCATCTTGGCACAGCGCTTAACAAGGCCCTGAAGGACATTATTGTTCGGTCGAAGAATATGTCCGGTTATCAGGCACCTTATGTACCTGGCTGGGATACACATGGACTGCCTACGGAACTGAAAGCCCGCAAAAAAGCCGGCATAAAAAACAGCGATACCATTTCTGACGTTGAGCTGCGCAAAATTTGCCGTGACTTTGCCCTGTCCTACATTGACGACCAGCGCAATGAATTCAAGCGTCTTGGCGGTCTGGGCGATTGGGATCACCCTTATGTTACGTTGACACATGACTATGAAGCCAAACAGATTGAAATATTCTCCAATATGTGCGAAAAGGGCCTGATTTATAAGGGCTTGAAGCCAGTGTACTGGTGCTCTGACTGCAAAACCGCTTTAGCAGAAGCGGAAATTGAGTATCAGGAAGACCCCTGTGATTCCATCTATGTAAAATTCCATGTAACAGACGATAAGGGAATGTTTACGGCAAAAGGGGCAGACCTTGCGCATACCTACTTTGTCATTTGGACTACCACAACATGGACCATTCCTGCCAATGAGGCGATCTGCCTTGGTCCGGAGTTCGATTATTCCCTGATTCACTGCGGCGATGAGTACTACGTTATGGCCAGCACCCTGTATGAGCAGGTTATGAAGGAAGCGGGCAAGACAGATTACTCGGTCATTGCTACCTTTAAGGGCAAGGACTGCGAGTACATGAAAGCACAGCACCCGTTCCTTGACCGTGAATCTCTGGTCATTATCGGCGACCATGTTACACTGGACAGCGGCACCGGCTGCGTTCATACTGCGCCGGGCCACGGCGTTGACGACTATAATGTCTGTCACGACCATTACCCGCAGCTGCCGATTCTAGTTCCGGTCGATGCGAACGGCCGTATGACTGAGGAAGCCGGCGAGCGCTTTGCCGGTTTGACAACACAGCAGGCAAATAAGGCAATCGCTGATTATTTGGTGGAAATCGGCGCTATGTTTGCGCGGAAGAAAATTATCCATCAGTATCCGCACTGCTGGCGCTGCAAGAAGCCGATTCTGTTCCGCGCAACGGAGCAGTGGTTCTGCTCCGTCGATGCCATTAAGGAGCAGGCTGTCAAGGAAATCAATCAGGTAAAATGGATTCCCGCATGGGGCCGTGATCGCATCACTTCCATGGTCCGCGAACGCAACGACTGGTGCATTTCCCGTCAGCGCCGCTGGGGTGTTCCGATTCCGATTTTCTACTGCAAAGACTGCGGTGAACCGCTGATGAGCAAGGAAGCCATGGCAAATGTTTCTGCCCTGTTTGCAAAAGAGGGCAGTGACTCGTGGTATACAACTGACCCGAAAGACATTCTTCCGGCGGGCACAAAGTGTAAAAAGTGCGGCTGCACAGAGTTTACCAAAGAGCACGACATTATGGATGTATGGTTTGACTCTGGCGTTTCTCACGCGGCAGTGGCGGATAAGCGTCCAGAACTGCATTGGCCGGCAGACCTGTATTTGGAAGGTGCTGACCAGTACCGTGGATGGTTCCAGTCCAGCCTGCTGACCAGTACCGCATGGCGCGGTCAGGCACCGTATAAAGCCGTTTGCACACATGGCTGGGTGGTTGATGGCGAAGGCCGCAAAATGAGCAAATCCATGGGTAATGGCATTCGTCCTCAGGAAATTATCGACAAATACGGCGCCGACATTCTGCGCCTATGGGTTGCGTCCTCCGATTATCATGCAGATATTCGTATTTCCAAAGCAATCCTAAAGCAGCTGTCTGATGCCTACCGCAAGATTCGCAACACGGCACGCTTTATGTTGGGAAACCTGCATGACTTTGACCCGGATAAAGATGCCGTGTCACAGGATAAATCGGAAGAGATTGACCGCTGGGCACTGCACTGCTTTGACAACCTGATTGATAATGTACGTGAAGGATACGATTCCCTGGAGTTCCACAACGCCTACCATGCAATCCACAACTTCTGTGTTGTCGATATGAGTAACTTCTATTTGGATGTTGCCAAGGACCGTCTGTATACAGAAAAAACAGACAGCCAGACACGCCGTGCGGCACAGACAGTAATGTATACCATTCTCAGTGGCTTAACACGTTTGGTCTCACCAATTCTTGCTTATACCAGTGAGGAAATCTGGAAGGCTATGCGTCACAGCAGCAAAGAAGACACTGCTTCGGTTATGCTGAATGAATTCCCGGATAAGACGGGCGTTCAGACAGATGAGGCTTTCCTGGCACGCTGGGACCGTATCCATGCAGTTCGGGACGACGTGAAGAAGGCATTGGAGCAGGCTCGGAAACAGAAGACCATTGGTTCTTCTCTGGACGCGAAAGTACAGCTGTTCTGCACCGGTGGCCTGTACGACTTCCTGAAGAGCGTACAGCAGGAACTGGTCAGTGTGCTGATTGTTTCAGCAGTAGAGGTTACAAACGGTGACACAGGCACCTTTACAGATGTTGCTTTGCCGGACTTTTCGGTTACCGTCACCCATGCAGAGGGCGAAAAATGTGCCCGCTGCTGGATGTACAGTGATACAGTCGGCAAGGACCCCGCACATCCAGACATTTGTGAGCGCTGCGCACACGTACTTGCATAAAATGAACAATAAAGAACGGGGCGGCAGATAAAACCGCTCCGCTTTTTGTATGATAGGGGGAAACAATTATGCCATTTATCGCTTTACTGCTTGCAGCGGCAGCGGTCGCGGTTGACCAAATTTTAAAGCTGCTGGTTGTCCGCAATCTGATGCCTGTCGGCATCATCACTTTGATACCGCATTTCCTTTCTCTGCAGTATCTTGAAAACCGAGGTGCGGCTTTCGGTATTCTGCAGAACCGGCAATGGGCGATTGCACTTATTACAGGCATTATTTGCGTTTTTATTGTCGTAGCTATGTTCCGCTATCAGGAGCGTACCAAATTATTTATGACGGTCTGCACGCTGATTCTGGGCGGCGGCGTCGGCAACATTTTGGACCGTCTGTTGCGGGGATATGTGGTGGACTACATTCATTTCCACTTTTTCCCGTTTATTTTCAACTTTGCGGATATCTGTGTCGTGGTTGGGGTAGCTCTGCTGATTATCAGTTTGTTCCTGCCAAGTCACGAGCCAAAGACCGAGGAAAATCATGCCTGAATATTATCATTTTACAGTAAAAGAAGAAGAAGCTGGCCTGCGGTTGGATAAATATCTCAGCCAGCAGGGAATAGGAGTGACTCGCTCCCTTGCAGAAAAGTATATTGGGCAGGGTTGTGTGACCAGTAACGGAAAAACACTCAGCAAGAGTTTCCGTGTCGCTGCCGGGGAGGAAGTGCAGGCGGTTATTCCGGACCCGCAGGTGCTGGACGTAAAGCCGGAAGCAATTCCACTGCATATTGTGTACGAGGATAATGACCTGCTGGTAGTCAATAAGCCGAAAGGTATGGTGGTGCATCCGGCGCCGGGCCATTATACAGGAACTTTGGTCAATGCACTGCTGGCATACTGTGGGGACACTTTATCCGGTATCAACGGTGTCATTCGCCCTGGAATTGTCCACCGTATCGACAAAGATACCAGTGGCCTGCTGATTGTCGCCAAGAATGATGAGGCACACAAGGGACTGGCAGAACAAATTAAGGTGCACAGCTTTACACGCATTTATGAAGCCGTTGTTCATGGTGTACTTAATCAGGACAGCGATACAGTGGATGCACCCATTGGCCGCAGCCCGGCAGACCGCAAGAAAATGGCCGTTGTACCAGACGGCCGTCAGGCGGTAACGCATTATCGGGTACTAGCGCGGTACCGCGGCTTTACCCATGTTCGTTTAAAGCTGGAAACTGGCCGTACACACCAAATTCGTGTACACATGGCATACATTGGTCATCCCGTCGCTGGGGACCCGGTGTATGGGCCTAAAAAAGCAGTTGCGGGACTACAAGGCCAGTGCCTGCATGCCAGAGTCATTGGATTTGTACATCCCCGTACAGGAAAGTATATGGAGTTTACCAGCCCGCTGCCGACTTACTTTACGGATTTTCTAAAAAGACTGCGTCCGTAATTTCTGCCGGCAAGGATAGACAAACGAGGTGGATGGCTGTGGATGAAGAGAAAGTGCATATTCGCATTCTTATTGGTATTGCGGCGGTGCTGCTGGCTCTGTGTATAGGATATACAGTTTTTTATGAGCCGCCCATCAGTGACCCGGCGGCAGTTATTGCGACGGATTCTGCCATTTCATCTGCAGCAAGTGGAAGTTACAGCAAAATCCACCTTAATACCGCAACAGCGGCGCAGCTGAAAAATTTGAAAGGCGTTGGTAACGCACTTGCCGGCCGGATTATTCAATATCGGAAGGAACATGGTGGATTCCATTCTGTGGAAGAGCTGAAACAAGTCAAAGGCATTGGTGATAAGCTGTATGTACAGATAAAAGACCAGCTGGTACTGTAAATCAAAACGGAGCAGGACTTTCCGGCATTTTGTGCCGTTAGGTTCTGCTCTGTTTTGTGTTAATAACAATAAAAAAGCCGCATTAAAACCCACGAATGGATTCTCCTGCGGCAACCTTTTTGGTGGAGCATAGCGGGATCGAACCGCTGACCTCCACACTGCCAGTGTGGCG
>ENA-UOOK01005841-UOOK01005841.1-fermentation-metagenome-genome-assembly--contig:-NODE-5841-length-12146-cov-2.384418_pt1 | contig 12146 bp, 9 predicted proteins | sample MGYA00245777_ERZ724023 | MGnify/ENA primary metagenome ERZ724023 (study PRJEB28704, sample SAMN03018312) | fermentation metagenome | biome: anthropogenic terrestrial biome; feature: soil; material... | reverse complement strand
GCTGCTTGGAAAAAGCTAATATTGATAAGAGCTACAATATTCATCATCTTAGTTTTTCCGCCGTAAAATTACAAATTTAATAAATGATATATCAGATCAAACTAATTTACTTGCATTGAATGCAGCCGTAGAAGCGGATTCACAAGGTAGTGTTATCTCTATATAATTTCCCCCGCTGGCATGGTTGACCACTTGTTTGAAGATTTCGTACTTCCCTGATCTGGTGTAAATCTTGTTTTGATGGTCTACCCAAATCATGGTATGACCTCTTCCTTTGGCCGGTCCATAGAATAGCCAGGTATCAATCCCTGTAAATCCGGCACGCAGATGTTTCCAGAGTACCTCTGATGTAATTATTTCTTCATGTATATCCACACCGGTCCATCCATGCATTTCGGTATTCCATATCTCTTTTATGCCCAGTTTGTTGGCTCTTGCCACAAACTCTTCATATACTCCTGTTGGTCCGGTATTGTGGGTAGAGGCAACTGCAATTGAGGCGTGTTCGTCCTTTGATATATCTACTTTGTCCAGCCAGCCTGTAGCTCCACTAATGGCCCAGGAGGAGGGAACTACTAATTGGGGCATATGTACCCCGGGGTCCAGCAATTTCGGCAGATTCTCATAAATATATTTATTGGCTGATGGGGAAATGGTCTCTTTCTCATTCGTCACATCCAGGTAAGTTATTGTAAGGCCATTGCGGTGCATGAGATTTAAATAATCTGCAAAATATTGGATCAGTTTCGGTAAGTGAAGGATCTCTTCCTTCCATTTGGGCACTATTGTACCATCCTTCATCTTCTTTGTTCCGTCTTGCTTCCAATCTAATATCCATCGGGGATAGGGTGACCAGGGAGTATTGTCTTTATGACCCCATATTGTTTCTCTTTCGTGTTTGGAATATGCTTCAAAGAGGGGCCTGGGACTGGCAAAAAACTGGATATCCGGATTTGCCGATTTAATGGCATGCATCATTTCAATCTCATCATCGTAGGCATTTTTATTTTTGACACCTTCCTTCCTTTCATAGGTGGCATCAATGCCGATACGAACATATTCACTTTTTAATTCGTCCACCGCCAAGCGGGCCAGTTCTTCTTTCATATCCCTGTTCCAGTCCCAAAGCCTCTCGACGTCCACACCGAATTTAACTATTTGTTTTACTTTATCAGATACTGTAATAGTAGCGTTATCTTTTTCCTGATTAACCGGAATAAACACCAAATAAGAATCGTCTCCCTTTTTGGCTGATAATGCCAGTACCTGCGGTTCATCGTTTTCTACCACCACGAAAGGACGTTCCAGTCGGTCAGGAAGATAGAATTTGCCGTTTGTCATCAATATTCTCTTGGGGATAACGATGTGTTCAGTAGCTTGGCTCCAATCTTTACCATCTGTAGAGGTGACCATTCCTATAAATCCGGCAAATGCGTGGAAAATAGCGTAAAAGCGTTCACGTTTAGTGTCATACCACATTGCCATGTCCTCCGTTTCTATATAGTCAATCACTGGTTTTTCCTGTATCTTGAAAGGGCCTGTCGGCGATTTTGAAATTGCAATTGCCTGATCGCGTATAATTCGCTTTTCATTAGGTTTGTCTCCCTTAAATATCAGATAATACAGACCATCTTTCTGTGTAATTGTTGGATTGTTGACCATATTTCTGACCGGTCCTGCTGGTTCTATCAAAGGATTGTCCATTCTCTCCCAGGGCCCGTCAAACGAGTCGGCAACGGCTACACCAATCCGTTGATTATTGCGGACATTTCCCCATTTTGGATGTTTCCCACCTTGCTGTCCCAACTCTTTTAATTCTTTTTCATCATATGATTCACCTCCCAGATTGGTAGAGTTGTAATACAAATAGTATTTTCCATCAAAAAATGTGATCATTGGATTATGAACTCCTAAAGCATCCCAACACCCCGGACCTCTTCCTTTGAGCAATGTCCCTTTATATTTCCAGGGGCCGATAGGGGAGTCTGCTGTGGCGTGTACAATCTCTGAAAATGTCAACCACCCTTGAAATCCTAATTCTTTTTTCCATCTTGAATAGATCAGATGGTAAATACCTTGTTCATCTTGGATGATGGATGAATCCCAAATATAATATCCATCGTTCTTGTAAATATTTTTTTCTGAAATGGGTGCGAGACGGTGACCAAAAAACAGATCATCCTTCTTTGCTTGCCCGTTTATACATAAAGAAACTAACAAAATAAAAACTATTAATAAGTACCTTTTTTTACTCATTTCTGTATAAATTGATGCAATACATTGTATAACTGTTTAGGCCTCTCTAAACTTACCGGAATAAACGATGAAGAAGCAATGTTCGAATATCCACTTAAAGGGGGTATTGAATACTGAAAATTAAGGAAATCAATGTGCTTCCTTTGTAAGATCAGCTTCGATTTTATATCCTAATGAAATAACATAATCCTCAATCCATGGCGGTGCTTTGAATTTAATATGCTTGGTAAGAAATTCTTCAGTGTCTTTTATAGTTGCAATAAAGTATTTTACGCTACGATCTAGGGTCATGAAAGCATGTCCCTGGTTAGGGTATTCAACTAATTTACAGTCGTTCTTAAGCTCTTGCATTTTCTTGTTAAAGAGCCTCATGTCGTCAATTGTTGTCTGAGTATCAGCGTCGCCTGATAGAATAAGAAAAGGAGGAAGACTTGCTTTTACGTGATGATAACAAGATAAGTTCTCTTCTAAACCATTGAATCTTTGTTTATACGCTTCGTTTAAATTTTCTCTGTCAATGAGTATTGCTGGATAATAAAGGACAACGGCATGGGGGATGGGCGAAACGGAAATATCATCAGTCGACTCATTAAATTCGTCAATAATGGCTATTCCTCCAGCTAAAAGTCCCCCGGCAGAAGCCCCAGCTGAGATTATTTTATTCGGATCGATACTATAAATTTCAGCATTTGCCTTAATATATCTCATTGCAGACTTTCCGTCCATCAAACACTGGTCGACTGTGGTTCCGGCAACCATTGTTCCGATTCTATATTGGGGTGAAAAGACTACCATACCTCTCGAAGCCAAGTATCGGGCATGATACTGAAACAGTTTGTAACTCCCAACATTCCACCCTCCTCCATGAAAAAAAACGATGGCTGGAAGATCTTTCTTTTCTTTCATTACAGGCTCATAAACAAGCATTTTTAAATGAATGCCGTTGATCCTTTTAAAAATCACATCATGCTCCGTTGTTTGATAAGGTTGATTTGCCTGGGCAAGCAACACAAATGGACAGCATATTCCCAATAAAAAGAAAATGAATGGCAATAACTTTTTCATAATGTGTTGTCTTTGATGGTGAAATAAAAAATATTTATTTACATACAACCTGTATAAATACCTACTTGCTTTTGACGTTCGGATTCACTGTCGGCATTTGAGCTTTCATGTTTTTCCGCCATTTGTCCAATTCTTTCGTTAATTTTTTTGTGATTCCCGGATTTTGCGAAGCTACATCCTTTCTCTCGCCTATATCTTCTTTCAGGTTGTATAGTTCATATTTGTTCTCTTCAAAAGTATTGATCAACTTCCAGTCGCCGTACCTTACGGCAGAGTAGGGGGTTGCCCCTTCGATATGGTAATGTGGATAATGCCAGAATATAGCATCTCGTTTTAGTTTTTTCGTTTTGCCCGTAAGGAGCGACTTCAGACTTACTCCGTCGAAATCTTTTCTTTCTTCTCTTGTAGCCGGAAGCCGTACCATATCAACCAGGGTGGGCAGGAAGTCGATTGATATCACCGGCGAATGATTGACTTCTCCCTTCTGCTGTTGATGGAGATTTTTGATAATAAGCGGCACCCGTACTCCTCCCTCGTATATATCTCCCTTGCCGCTGCGCAACGGAGTATTGTTTGTAATTTTATTTTTGCCTCTGCCGATGAGGCCTCCGTTATCGGATGTGAGAATGATGAGAGTATTGTCATACAGCCCCTTCTCTTTTAGGACATTGATGACTCTTTTGACGGCATCGTCCACATGTTCGACCATTGCTGCGTATACCGGATTTTTCTGTAAATTGGAATCATCCGATAGTTTTGCATAGTAATCGATTTTGTTTTGTTTTGCCTGTAAAGGGGTATGGACATTATAAAACCAAAGGTTCAGAAAGAATGGCTGGGATGTGGAAGTACCGATAAAGTTACATGCTTCCGAAGCTAAACGTTCCGTCAGGTATTCTCCTTGCGGTCCGTCTTTCAGCCTTGGATTTCCGTATGGAGTAAAATAGCCGTTATAACCTTCCTTCTCATTTTTGAAAGGGGATCCTTTTGACCATCCTCCTATATTGACGTCAAATCCGTTATTCTCAGGCCAATACTCAGGATTTTCTCCTAGGTGCCATTTCCCGATATGGATGGTTTTATATCCGGCTCGTTTAAACAGATCGGCCATGGTAATCTCTTTCGCAGGCAAATACATTGTCCAATCAGGAACTTGTAATTTGGCTTCCGGCATTTTCCATCCTTCTATCCAGTCGGTGAGATGTAGTTTTGCTGGATATTTACCGGTCATCAGGCTCGCCCGTGTGGGTGAAGAAACCGTGCATGCAGCATAGGCATCGGTGAATAGAACGCCGTCGGCAGCCAATTGATCGATTGCGGGAGTTTTGTGAAAATCACTTCCGTATATTTGCAGATCCTTCCATCCCATGTCATCCACGACAATCAGAATAACATTCGGATCGGCGGCCTGGGTAAAGATAGGTGTGGCTATCGCGGCAATAGAAAGGGTTGTTTTTTTCAATCTGTTCATATCTTTGTATTTTTGTTGATCAAATCATTTTGTAAATATCGGTATCTCTTATTGTATTTCAATATCCGTTGTTACCGGTTGTAAAAGGGGAGAAGAGAACTTTATCCTAACGGTCCCGGGTTTGCCATCGGCTTGTATATAAGCCAGAAGGCGTCCGTTAAAAACCCTTTGCACATTATCGGTGTAGTCTCCCATATCTTCATTATCACCCGCTTCCAATCCCAGTAGCGTTGCTTCGCCTTCTATCGTGCAGGTGATGCGGTTGTCCGCGAGTATCACCAGGTTGTTATGTTCATCTACCACATTAACCACTACATGTGCGACTCCGTTCTCTTTACTGATTACCGGATTTTCATTCTCTACGGTTAACGCGTAAGGTCTTCCGGTTGATCGGATTATGTCGTTCGATATTTTATTTCCCGACACATCATAGCCAACAGCCTCCAGTTTCCCTGACGCATATGGAATATCCCAGTATATGATGCCATTCTCATCACGTTGAGGTTTTTCCCCCCCTACTGACACGCCATTAAGGAATAAATCTACGGAAGCAGCATTCGTATAACATACAACACGCACGTATTCTCCATCCCGGTAATTCCATACCGGCCAGGCGTCCATGGAGGCTTTTGTCGTTTTTTCATTCTTGTTGTCATGGCTCTGCAACAGTGACCATACGTCTTTCATGTTCGTCTGGTTTGCTGAACTGGGAGTGGGATAGGTACCGATATAAATTACCGGCCTATCCGACCATAGAGCTTGTCTGAATTTTCCCCTCGGTTTGATAAAACCACAAAAATCGAGTAATCCGGAATAAAACCCTCGGGAAGGCCACCTCCCTGATTCTCCAAGATAATCAATCCCTGTCCACAGGAATTGGCCGAAAATATGTTGATTGTCCCGTACCGCTTTCCATGCTTTCAGGTCATGTCTATTCTCACTGCCGTATATAATTCTCCCGGGATATTTTTTATGATCGGAATCATACCTGTTCTCAGAATAGTTATATCCTGCAATATCCAATACATACGGATATTCTGTCTCATTAGACATAGCTACCCCTGCCAACCCGGCTGTAACCGGCCTTGATAGGTCGTATTTTCTTACTACCGCAGCCAGCCGCTTTGCAATTACTCCCAACTCCATAGCATCCGGCGCCTCTTTTTTATATCCTCCAAAGACAGGTTGGGAGAATCCTGTATCTGCACCACCATCCAAGACCGGATGTGAATAAGGATCGTTTGGATAATCCACTTCATTACCTATACTCCAGGCAAAGATTGAAACATGATTACGATCCCGGCGAACAATATCAGCCAGATCGCGTTCTCCCCATTCCTTGAAAAAGTCGTACGAACCCTGGAATCCCGGTGTACCTACATTCCATCCCTCAAGCCATTTACGCTTTGGAAATTCCCATTCGTCGGAAGCCTCATCCATGACGAGCAACCCGAGCTTGTCACAGAGATCATAAATCAACGAGGCATGAGGGTTATGGCTCATACGTATTGCATTTACTCCGATGGCTTTCAGTTCACTGAGACGTCTCTCCCATACGGAACGTGGAACGGCGTTGCCCAGTACGCCAGCATCTTCATGGAGACAAACGCCTTTCACTTTCATTTGCTGACCATTGAGTGCAAATCCACTGTTGGCATCCCACTTTAGCGTGCGTAATCCCACATTCATCACGTCACTGTCAATCTCCTTTCCGTTATGAACTAGACTTACATGTGCTTTATATAAGTATGGGGTTGTCGTGGACCAAAGCTGTGCTCGCTTGACAGTAAGTGCTATTTGTGCTCGACCTGCCTTGTTAATGCTTACCCTTCGGGTTGATACAACGTTGCCTTTGGCATCCGTTAAGTCCACTTTCGCTGACAGTCCTGCCACAGGATCCTTAACCTCCAAAGAGAATGTGACATCGGCGTTGCTTTTCCTTAGCGATTTCAGCGCCCAAGTGTTACCCCATAATGCGAAATGTGTCGTGCTGCTTTTCACCAACCACACATCGCGATAAATTCCTGAACCTGAATACCATCGGGTATCAGCTGATTGGCTATGGTCTGCTCTAACAGCCAAAACATTATCTCCGTCACGGTTCAAATAGGGTGTCAAATCATAACAGAATGAGGAAAAACCATTAGGTCTATAGCCTAGCAAATGGCCGTTAAGATAGACTTTGGAACGACTATATTCCTCCTGGCAGGTAGCCGGTGCATGAGGCTTTGTCAGGTGACAGTGGGTGTTCCACCGACCAGTCATGGGGCAAATCAATCTTCCTCCAGCCGGAGTCGTCGAAGTTTACAGCAATGGCTGCTGAGTCATCTGCTTCACGAAACAACCAATCCTCATTCCAAAGTTTGGATTGTCCAAACCCCGGCTGAGCTGAAACAGCCTGACCTAAACTTATTAAAGCAATGATACCAATTAGCCGATTGATTAAAGTCGAGTACCGCATAAAAAATAATAAGAAGTGAGATTAGTGTTGCAAATATAGGCAAATTATTCAATCTAGTACTTTTTGGGTCATAACTATTTCTTGATTGGCCTAAAAAAGGATAATAAATGTTTGCCAATTACGATTTTGTTATTACTTTTGCAACACATATCATGAACTAAAATGAAAGCAAAAAAGAACATCACACTAAAGACGTTGACTAAGAGTAGCGTGTGGGATATTCAGGAAAATGACGTGTTCCGCTTATGGGAGGCTGCCGAAAAAGACGCCGATCTGAAGGATAACATACGCAGGTACATTGAGATTATCAGAAGTGCATTCCAACTCGAAGAGGTCAAAGTTAATAAGCCCGAGGTCATCAGTAAGTATGAAGCTCGCGGCTTTAAGATAGGAGAAGTGCGCATGGGCGATGGCGATAAGCAGAAAGTGGCCATCAAGAAGATACCCATCCTTAGGGTGACAGACCTCTCTTATGAGAACATTCGGCATATCTCAGCCTCAAAACTCATAGAAGTACTTGACCGCAACTTTGGTGGTGGTTGGGAATCACTGTCGCAAGCTACTCGAGACATCATTGAGACCGGCTTTGATATTTCTACTACAACTCTTCCAAAAGACAGACTTCACAAGCCTGGAGGGCTTTATGAAGCCAAGCTGCAGGATGGTTGTGAAGTTCTTGAAATCTCCAAAGGTACGTGGGTGGAAGCTATCTTTGCCAAGGAGAAGCCTGAGATTGAACTTCCAAAACCAAAATTCGCTAACTTCAGAGATCTTGATGAAGACGACGAAGAACTTGACGAGGTGGAGATAGTAGATAGCGAAGAAGATGACCTGATAGAAGAGGTCGACAAACAAGAGGACGATGACGAGGTCTTTGATGAAGACAAACTTACAGAGGAAAGTTATCGTACCACCTATGAGGAGAACCCCGAGGACCTCGAATTTGAGGCAGAGGAAATCAGTGATGAGGTTGTTTTTTAATTAATAATCGCTTCATCGCGACAATCAAAGCATTACGACTTTATTAATAGGGCAACGAATTGCCCACGCGAAAGGATAGTAACGGCACTGCGGTTACTATCCTTTCGCGTTGTGATTAGGCATTAAACGCGGTGCGTTTGAGCATCAATCGCAGTGCCAAACCATATTAATCACACTTCCAAAGGACACCAATGACAAAGACAATGCTTTTTTGGGGTTATTTCATCCATGGATAATGAGTAATCCGAAGTGGTTTTCCACAATATTTTTTGCAAATAACTTTATGCAGTTCGGCATTAATTGCATGCAACTTCACAATGTGTTGCATCACTTTTCGTTGCTGATTTTCTCAATAAAAAGGCGCTTATGCCCAGAACTTTACATCATTTGTTGGAACCATTTTCTTCCCACAACGTGGACAAGTATGACCATTCCATTCAATAATATTTTTGCTTCCACATTGCAGACAGAGTCTATTGGCAAGTCCTTGGAATGATGGTGCAGCATCGCCAATAACACCGCCGACCACCAAAGGTTGAATAGTGCGGCAGTCAGGGCAGCTCACCATGACGATATGTTGACCCATGAAGCCGTGTCCCTCGTATACCTCAGTTTCATAGCCACAACCCACACATTTATATTTATACACCCTTGCCATGGGTCAAATAGAAGTCAAGATATTGTTGTGCCACCTTGATATAGTCATGATGGCGATGAATATATTCAATGCTTTGTGCCTGAAGGTCAGACAAGAGCTCACGATGGAGGGCAAGTTCTTCCAATGTTTGGTATACATTCTCATAGTTTGGCTGTACGTTAACGATAGGTCTGAGCGTCTTTTCGCCTAGGATTTCATAATTCTCTGGTTCTCCTCCACCCACGCAGATGATTCCTCTACTCATGGCTTCGAGCGCGTTCATAGATGGCGTATAACTGTAAAGTTGGTCGAGAATGCAATCAGAACTATTCATCATCTCAACGTACTCGCTAAATGGTACACCCTCAGCAATAGTAAGTTTTGCAAGGTCAGGGTGGCGTTCTTCTATCGCCTTGGCTGCCGCCAACATGATGTCCGTTCCCTTATATTCGTTTCTTCCACGGCTGATGCCAATGAAAATGTGCAAGGGGTCGCCGGCATTTCTTGGTCGGACGGTAGCACCCGATTTTGGGATAATGGGATAGGGAATGAATGATGTTTTGTCCGGGAAGATGGGATTGTAGATGGCCCAATATTCGTAGAGGCCAGCAATAATACCATCGCAGTCCTCGGCTATGATGCGGTTGAGACGTTCCTTGGCAGTGCCAAGCCAGTCTTGCTCTTCTCTCTTAGCATCAGTAGTATGTCTAAGTTTGTTGCCAATATTGAAATCGCTATATCTTAGTGGCTTACGATTCATGTTTTCCGACACCCAGAAATAGTCCATGCCGAAAGCTCCAAGCAAGACTTCTCCGTTATGACGACGTAGCCATCGGTAGAGGGGTAGGATACGTTCGGCGCGAAGTTCGACAAACATGGGATTGATAAGCTGTACCACATCATAGCCTTGAAGAAGGTTGCGGTTACTCCAGAGTTTACCAATCAGTTTTAATCCCCCCATCTTTTCGTATTGCCTTGCTAAGTCTATATCACGTGGATAGCTCTTCCAGAAGTCACCGTTACTGGCAACCGTTACTTCGTGACCAAGCTGACGAAGTCCCGCTGCTAGTGTAGCATGGACGTTGCTATATTCACCAAGAAGGAGGATTTTCATTGATGGTAGGGTAATAGGGTTATGGAATACCCGTTTTGACTTAGCTTATCTGATAGTTGCAATGAGTATGCGCCGTCCCAAGGCATTGCCGACAAGTCGTCGGAAAGTGAAATAGCGCTTGGTGTATCTCTTGTCTGGCAGTGGGAAGAGACCATGTTTGCGTAATGTCTCTATTGCTTCCATGAGATGCTTGTGGCTGCGTGTGAGGCGGATAGTGTTGTAGAGGTAGTCCATGGATAGCTGCGCGATACGCCTACCAAGGGCAACGCGGTCTATCTCAGGTGCGACTTCTGCCAAGTCTTTGAGGTGGAGAATGATGCCAATCATATCGTTCAGCCGTTTTGCGGTGTGCCTATTGTCCTGACGCTCCATGATGGAGTTTTCTCGTTTGCGATAGAAATAAGCTTCTGCCTTTGTAGTATATATTTTCTCAGCGCGCAGCATGAGCTGAGGAGTAAATTCCTCATCCTCATGGAGAATGCCTGGGGTAAAACGCAATGAACCAAGAATGGCACGACGGAAGATGTATCCACAAGCAGATGCACGGAGGTTGTTCTGATGCATATAAGCCACCCCGGAGACGGGACCATCGTAAAAAAACGATACCTCAGACTGCTTTTTTTGAGTCTCATAGAACAACACCATGTCAGCCTCTCGATATCTTATAATATCAAGACAATGTTCATAAGGGGCTTGGATAAGGTAATCGTCACCATCGATGAACTGTACATACTTTCCCGATGCACAGCGTAATCCCATATTTCGTGCTACAGAGAGACCTTGGTTAGGTTGCCGCAGGTAAATGAGTTCATCGCGCACATCAGTCATTTCGTCCAAAGGAGAGAGGTCGCTTCCGTCGTCAACAAGGATGATCTCTCGCTCTTCACGACTCAGAGAGAGGCTGAAAATGCTATTTAGACACTCCATCAGCATGTCCGCCGATAGATTGTAAGTCGTGACAACGAAGCTAATCAGTGGCGATAACGGAATATTTTGTGGAGTTGGCATAAGCGTTTTAGTCCTAGAAAATGAAGCAGTTTGAGCTTCAATGTATTACGATAGGGAAGAATAGGGAAATCTTTGGAGAGTCTACCACAAGCATGATAGACGTCTAACTGTATGTTAAGCACCTGCTCATAATAGGCAGGTAAAAGGGCGGAAAGACCTTTGTCGTGGCGCCGCCTCTTCAGTGCGGCAATGATTTGACGCAATGCCCGAATGTGAGCACTAAGCAGATGGGTAAGATCATTGGTCGTGGCTTTTTGTGTGATACCCTCTGGATTGTAGCAGTAATAATACAGTCCCACATCCGTTGTGGCCATCATATGGCAATTGCGGAGAATTGACGGTAGCGTGTAGATGTCTTCAAAGTTGCGTCGCTCAGGGAACTTTACCTTGTCAAATACTTCCTTACGATAAATCTTGTTCCACGCATAGGCATGAAGATATGCCTTGCCCTCGAGCCAATAAGCCAGTGGGTCACTATATTCACGACGCTGAAACTGGAGAAGATGGATTTTGCTCGACCCGTAATGCTCATAAACTGGATATTCGAGAAGATCGTAATCAGGGTGCGTAGCTAGGATCTCAAAGAGCGTCTTTAGGCTGTCATCTGCGATATAGTCGTCACTATCGACAAATGTAATATATTGCCCTCGTGCCTTCTCCAAACCTACGTTGCGCGCTGCGCTCAAGCCTGAATTGCGACGAAGGTGCACTACTTGAAAGCGGTGATCACGCTTTACATACTCATCACAAATGTTAGCGCTGCCATCACTAGAGGCATCGTCCACAAGTATGGCTTGCCAATCACGAAACGATTGATCAGACAAGCTATCCAAGCAACGAGACAGCGTGCCAGCCACTTGATAAACGGGGATAATGATGCTTAATTTCATAATGCAAAGATAATAAATGTTTCGATAATCCGTTAGCTAATGGTGGAAAAACAAGAAAAAGACGATAGCTATTCCCATATACTGAAATACACTGGTCTTTTCGGCGGTGTTCAGGGACTGAATATCCTTGTTGGTGTCGTTCGCAACAAGCTAGTGGCCATGATATTAGGGCCAGATGGTATGGGATTGATGTCGCTATTTAATTCCACAATTAAGTTAGTTTACGATGTCGCAAACAAAGAGGGCATTGCAACAGGATTGCA
>ENA-UOOK01005840-UOOK01005840.1-fermentation-metagenome-genome-assembly--contig:-NODE-5840-length-12146-cov-14.449342_pt1 | contig 12146 bp, 11 predicted proteins | sample MGYA00245777_ERZ724023 | MGnify/ENA primary metagenome ERZ724023 (study PRJEB28704, sample SAMN03018312) | fermentation metagenome | biome: anthropogenic terrestrial biome; feature: soil... | reverse complement strand
AATTGCAAGCAAGCTTGCATTTCCTCATTACGCTTTTATTATATTATAGACTTTGTTAGGGGTGTGAACAGTAAGGATTTAAGGGCTTTGCACGAAGCCTCTGAATCCTTATTTTTTTGTCATATTTTCTAGAATGCTGTATCTAAGAAGACATGGCCGCTTCTCTGGCGCAGCTCACATAATCCCTTCTGAAACATAATTTAATACTATAGGCAACTTATATTCTGTGTTACATACCAATGTAGGAAAGTAAAATAGGTGATTGCAAAACTCTCGAGATGAATAAATTGTGTATACAGCAGGTATATGTTCCGGAGCGGAAGTTAAGCGAGGGAAGCGTTGGAGCGGAGGAACATATACCTGCTGTATACACAATAGCTACAATATCGAAGTTTCGGAATAATCTATAAGAAATTATAGGAATTAAAAATATGAAAGGATGGAATCCAATCGCATGAAACCAGTTATCACATCCACGAATCCTTATCGAGTTCATCCGGCGGAGATGGGCACACAATCCTTTGGTGATCTTCGGGTTCGTGCTACGAATGCAAGGCTTGAACCGATCACACAAGCAACGGTTAAGATTACAGCTCCGGACGATCCGAATACGATTATTGACCAGTTAACAACGAATGAATCCGGTTTTACGGATACAATATCCCTTCCGGCCCCATCCGAAGATTATAGCATGGAGCCTTCGACCGTACAGCCCTATGCGATATACAATATTGATATTACTGCGCCGAATTATCGTTCGGTAACGGTGAACGGCGCAGAATTATTTCCGAATGTTACTTCTTTACAGAATGCAACCTTAATTCCGCAGCTAGAACCGGCGGAAGGCGTACTATATGTGATACCTCCACATACTCTATTTGGAGATTTTCCTCCTAAAATTCCGGAAGCTGAAATAAAACCCGTAGCAGAAACCGGAGAAATTGTTTTACAGCAGGTTGTAGTCCCTGAATTTGTTATTGTACATGACGGTCCGCCGAGTGATTCTTCTGCTACAAACTATTATGTAAGATACCGGGATTATATTAAAAATGTTGCGAGCAGTGAAATCTATGCAACATGGCCGGAAAACACCATCTATGCTAATGTACTGGCAATCCTTTCTTTTACCATGAATCGTGTTTTTACCGAGTGGTACCGCAGCCAGGGCCATAATTTTACAATTACTTCATCTACTGCATATGATCATAAATGGGTCAATGGCAGAAATATCTATGATAACATTAGTTTTATCGTGGACTCCGTCTTTACGAACTATTTGTCCCGCCCGAATGTAAAGCAGCCTATTCTGACCCAGTACTGCGATGGTAACCAGATGCAATGCCCGGGCTGGATGACCCAATGGGGCTCCAAGTCCCTAGGTGATCAGGGATATAGCACAATTGATATTCTGCGTCATTTTTATGGAAACTCTATCTATATTAATACCGCAACGGAAGTTTCCGGTGTTCCTGCCTCCTGGCCTGGCTCTAACCTGACCATCGGATCCAGAGGAGAACCGGTCCGTACCATTCAGGAGCAGTTAAACGCCATTGCGAAATCCTATCCTGCAATACCAACCGTTTCCGTAGACGGTGTATTTGGCCAAAGAACAGAGGAAGCCGTCCGAGCTTTTCAATCAATTTTTGATCTGCCCGCAAACGGTATTGTCGATTTTCCTACCTGGTATAAAATATCTTTTATTTATGTTGCCGTCACCAGAATAGCACAATTATAGCACAACGTACTTTTTAATTCATATTTTAATAGTAAATGATAATTTGAGGTAATCCTATGTATCTATTGAATACTCCAAACACCTGTCGAAAGGAGACCGATCCATATCGTATCTATCCAGCGGAAATGGGAACGCAAAATTTTGGCCGACTACAAGTAAACTGCAGAGATACCGGCTTTGCCCCAGTGGAAAATGCACAGGTTACTATTTCTTATTCCGGTATGCCGGACTCCGTCATAGAGCAATTAACGACGGATGTCTCCGGTAAGACAGAAGAAATCGAATTAGAAGCACCTCCCATCGATTACAGTCTAACTCCTTCGGAGGAACAACCTTACTCCGTATATACGATTCAAGTTACAGCTCCAAATTATGCACCGTTAACCTATGATGGCGCCGAAATATTCCCCGATGTTACGGCAATCCAGGATGCTGTCCTAACAAAGACAGCAGCCAAAGGCACGGTCGGACTATATGTCATACCTCCACATACTTTATTTGGAGACTACCCTCCTAAAATCGCAGAGCCGGAGATTAAGGAAATCGCTGAAACCGGAGAAATTGTATTACAAAATGTGGTAATACCGGAATTTGTCGTAGTCCATGACGGGCCTCCGACAGATTCCTCTGCTGCTAATTATTATGTGAAATTTCAGGATTATATTAAGAATGTTGCCTCCAGCGAGATTTATGCAACCTGGCCGGACGCGACGTTAACAGCTAATATTCTTGCTATCCTGTCCTTTACCTTAAACCGTGTATTTACCGAATGGTATCGAAACCAGGGGTACAACTTCACGGTTACTTCTTCGACAGCCTTTGACCATAAATGGATACCGGGGAGAAATATTTATAATAATATCGGCCTTGCTGTTGACCAGCTGTTCGTTAATTATTTGTCCAGGCCCAATGTGAAGCAGCCCATTCTGACGCAATATTGCGATGGGCAGAAATCGCAATGTCCAAACTGGATGACCCAATGGGGCTCAAAGGATCTGGGAGATCAGGGATACTCTGCAATTGATATCATCCACCATTTTTATGGAAATGATATGTTTATTAATACGGCCCCACAAGTCTCCGGAGTTCCGGCCTCCTGGCCGGGTCAAAATCTTAACATCGGCGCTTCCGGCGGGAACGTCCGAATGATTCAAGAGCAGCTCAACCGTATTGCAGATACCTATTCTACGATTCCGAAGGTTGCGGTTAATGGGCAATACAATGAGCAGACGGCAAATTCGGTACGCATCTTCCAGCAGACCTTTAATATGCCGCAGACCGGCATTGTGGATTTTCCCACCTGGTATAAGATCTCCGCGATCTATGTGGCAGTGACAAGGATGGCACAATAAGTAACGGGAAAAGCGGCAAAACAATTTCTCGGCGAGCAAACCGAACCGAAATCAATCAGCCTTCAAAAGCCATCCTTTTCACTTCCTCCAAGCCGCTGCGGACAGCCGGAATAAGCAGAAGCAGAACTGTCATAACTGCTTCCGGTACAATATAGGATGCATTATAAATCAGGGAATAAACGATTGGATTTTGATTTCCGGCATATTCCGAGAAGAAAATAACTCCTGTAATTACATGGCAAAGATATCTTCCGGAGACACCTAAGAGATATCCTTTTATAATTCCGGATTTCGATTTATTCGTTAAGCCCGAAAGCCCTAAGCACCCAAAGGCCACCGGATAATCCAATAATAGCTGCACCGGATGAATCACATAAGGCTCTAAAATGAAATCCAGCAAGCCATATGCCACACCAGTTATGATACCCGCTTTCGCACCATACAGATATCCGATCAGGCAGAGAAAGAACATACGAAAAAGTGTGATGGAACCGCCAAACGGAAATTCAAAAACGGTATAGATAGAGGTTACTACCGCAAGCGTCATGGCTAACGAGGAAAATGCCAATTGCTTTGCATGAACCTTTTTACCGGTGCCGCTGATTGCGAGCGTAACAATAAGGAGTAAAAGAATAATCACAACAAGAGCGATATTGCCCGCTGTCGTCGGAGAATAGCTGTACGGATCACTGCTGGTATCCGTATGAATGAAGAAATCGAAAATATTTTTGAGCATAAAAAAACCTCCTTAGGATTGCATTGGAGGGACCACTTGATTGCTTCCTTACGCCGGTATTATCCGGATCAAGTAGTGAGGGTCAGTATGTAAATATATGCATACCTCTCAGCCGTGGGCTCCCCTAGCGTGAATAATATATTATTAGATTGTACTGCTCTATAATACGCAAAAAGTAATCCTGTGTCAAGTTAAAATCTGAGAAAGTTACTATTCACACCCAACATGTATACCATGCTATGATTTCGACAAACGTATCCGATTCGGAGACGCTTTCGCTTAGTTGCATTACGTAGCGGTACATAAGGCTCCAAAATACGGAGCCAAAGTACCGACGAATGCAAATACTCCTTATCGGATATCATTTGTCGAAATCATATGATAGACTTTGCCAAGGTGTGAACAGTAACATAAGGGTCTGTGACCTTCCTTCAAACAGTGCATTATAGGAAGACCACAGACCCTCTTTTATTCATTTGGGCAGAAAGGTAACAAACTCATCTGTTTATAACTTTTTTTAGTTATTTCCGTGAGTTCTGCCGATCCAATTACATCATACCCATATTTCCTCCGCCTGCCGGCATTGCAGGTTCATCTGATTTAATATTAGCAACCACGGATTCGGTTGTCAATAAGGTAGAAGCAACACTTGTTGCATTTTGAAGAGCACTTCTTGTAACCTTTGTAGGATCCAGGATACCGGTCTCCACCATATCTACATATTTCTCGGTTAAAGCATCAAATCCGGTACCAACCTCGCTCTCTCTAATGCGGTTGATAACAACGGAGCCTTCCAAACCGGCATTATCTACAATACAGTACAGAGGAGCTTCCAGAGCCTTTAAGATGATATTGGCACCGGTCTTCTCATCTCCCTCTAAGGTTGCTGCAAACTCGGCAACTTTCTTAGAAGCATGAATGTAAGCAGATCCGCCACCTGCAATAATACCTTCCTCTACTGCTGCCTTCGTAGCTGCAAGAGCATCTTCCATACGAAGCTTATTCTCTTTCATCTCGGTTTCGGTTGCTGCACCTACACGAATTACAGCAACACCGCCGGTAAGCTTAGCCAGTCTTTCCTGTAATTTTTCTTTATCAAAATCAGAGGTAGTCTCTTCGATTTGCGTTCTGATCTGATTAATTCTTGCCTGAATTTCTTCCTTCTTGCCTTCTCCGTCAACAATGATGGTATTTTCCTTCTGAACCTTAACGGATTTTGCACGGCCGCATTGCTCTAGAGTAGCTTCCTTCAGATCCAATCCCAGCTCATCTGTAATTACGGTACCGCCGGTAAGGATTGCAATATCCTGAAGCATTTCCTTTCTTCTATCACCATAGCCGGGAGCCTTAACAGCAACTACTTGGAAGGTACCTCTTAACTTATTAAGTACTAAAGTAGTAAGTGCTTCGCCCTCTACATCTTCTGCAATGATAAGTAATCTGGAACCGTTTTGAACGATCTGCTCGAGAAGAGGTAGAATCTCCTGAACATTGGAAATCTTCTTGTCAGTAATTAGGATATATGGATTCTCTAACAAAGCTTCCATCTTATCCATATCGGTACACATGTAAGCGGATACGTATCCACGGTCAAACTGCATACCTTCTACTAAGTCGAGCTCGGTTTTCATTGTCTTTGATTCTTCAATTGTGATAACGCCATCTGCAGATACCTTTTCCATAGCATCTGCTACTAATTCACCAACTTCATCGTCAGCAGCAGAAATAGCGGCAACTCTTGCGATCTGCTCCTTACCCTTTAAGGTTGAGCTCATCTTCGTAATTGCGTCTACCGCGATGTCGGTAGCTTTCCTCATACCTTTTCTCAATATAATCGGATTAGCACCTGCTGCCAGATTCCTCATACCTTCTCTGATCATTGCCTGAGCAAGTATGGTAGCTGTCGTTGTACCATCACCGGCAACATCATTTGTCTTCGTTGCAACTTCTTTTACCAGCTGAGCACCCATATTTTCAAATGGATCTTCCAGTTCAATTTCCTTGGCAATCGTTACGCCATCGTTTGTAATTAACGGTGCACCATAAGATTTATCAAGAACAACATTTCTGCCTTTCGGTCCAAGCGTTACTCTTACGGTATCTGCTAACTTATTTGCACCTGTTTCTAATGCAGCACGTGCAGCTGCGCCGTATTTTATTTCTTTCGCCATATTCACGATCCTCCTTAATTAGTTCTCTACTACTGCAAGAATGTCGCCTTGTTTTACAACGATGTATTCTTCGTCGTCAAGCTTTACTTCTGTTCCTGCATATTTAGAGTAAATAACTTTGTCTCCAACTTTAACCTGCATGGTTACTTCTTTTCCATCAATCATTCCGCCGGGGCCAACAGCAACGACCTCTGCCTGCTGAGGTTTTTCCTTTGCCTGACCAGGCAATACAATACCTGATTTTGTAGTTTCTTCTGCTAATAGCTGCTTTAATACTACCCTATCTCCTAATGGTATAAGTTTCATATATAAGATTCCTCCTTCAATATTAATTGGGAATTAACCCGACTTATAGATTACTAGCACTCACTTTGATTGAGTGCTAATCGATGTTTATATATTAGTAAATTTGCCTTTAATATGCAACTTCACTTTTCTTCCAGAACCGTCTATTTTCTTTAGTTTTCCTCCAAATGCTCTATTTTCCTTAATTTATCTCATTTTTTCTGTATTTATCAAGTTTCTATCCGGATTCTACGGGTTTACCTATGCTGTTAATCGTGCAAACAGGCAGATAAAAAAGTTATTACCGTATTGGCAATAACTTTTTGTTACCCGAAATCATACTATTTCTAGTATATTCTTTTTTCCAATATATCATACCTTTTCTATTATTTAAGACAAAGAAATGCCATTCGTTTTTTCCATAGATCTGGGCAATGCATCCTTTGCATTCTTCCATGGTTCATTGGCATACCGATAATCAAATTTATCGATAAACCAGCTCAAATCGTCACGTACCCGTTTCATATTATCCAGAAAGAGTTTGTTTAATTCTTTAAGAAAACGGTCCGCTTCCTCACCGTTTAGGTATTTTGCAGATTCGGCGTATAAAATCTTATAGTGCTGCGCACAAAACCCCTTAGAAGCATTAAACTTGGCACGAAAGCTTTCCTCATGGCTGTACAAATAGAATATTGTGGCAATATAGCGCTCAAAGGTTCCTTCTATCTTATCACAAATAAAGCAGGAGGCCTCCAATTCATCCAGATAGGTCACCATTCCTGCCTTCTCACTTTTTTTCTTTAAGAAAGAAGGTGCACTAACCTTTTTTTCGGATAGTTTTTCCGTATCCTTGATGATCTTATCCATATGCGTCTTTAATATTAGAGCCAGACCCAGCCTGTTCTGATGTTCATATAGCTGCTGCAAATGCTTTTCACAAAATCCCAGCCGCGAGGTTGCTTCTCTGATATCATCCTCCATATAGCTTGGGCCCATAGTGAAATCAACTGCACCCGTTTCAAGACTTCTTCTCATAAAGCAAACCGGACATTCGCAATCTTCATTAAAAGCATCATTCACCGGTATGGTATATAGTTTTTCTTTCAATGCAGTATCCACCTTTTCTCTTCTATCGCATATTAACTATTCTTATCCTCTTGAATCAATTCTTTGATTTCTCTGGCCTTTGCCTTAATACGTTCATTCGCATCTCTGGCAGTCAAAATTTTAGAAATCCACCTTCCGGATTCCTCGGTCTTACCTATCTTTCTAGCCAGCTCTGCTACGAGCAAGGTCACCGTATTTTCATCCATTCCGCACATCGGAAATGTCTCTGTACGGAAGGCTTCTTCGAAGCCTTCATAGGCATTCTTAATAAATTCCATCTCTTCCTTCGCAAGCGCCTCTACCTGTTTCTGATAATCCTTGTCTGTTTCCTCCAGGCTTTCTGCTTTACCGCGCAGCAGCCAGGCAATCTTCAGACAGGTGTAAGCTCGTTCCGAAGTTTTCGCTTTTTTTACGATCGTATTCACTAAAACAAGCTTATGTCTTACAATGGCATCATCATAGGTATATACCTCTTTGTCTTCCTTAATTCCACGGAACGAAGAGGATATATTACTTCTGATTAAGGATGCCTGCATGGATGTAACATATTTGAAAAAGCGGCTCAGTGCGGCAAATCCGCAATGAGGGCAAACAATCGCATCATATTTCAAGGGATCTACGAATTGGTAAACCGGTCTCAAATCTGAATCTATTCTCTCAAGCTTTGATCTGCCTGTCTTTACCGTTTTTGATTTAAATTTCTTATCGCAAACCGGACAGATGTAGGTTTTATCATAGATATAATCTGCTTCATCAAAAGGTTGCTTTTCCTCTTTCTCTACAGCAGCCTTTACCTCTTTTTCTTTTTCGTCATATACATCCATATTTGATAGGTTCTTAAGGCCCAAAGCCTCTAGTCCAGAAAACAAATTAGCCAATCTTTTATCCTCCGTTTCTTGCTGCAAGAGAAGTCAGTAAAAGAATTCTCTTGTTACGAATATAGTCAACTTTGCCTTCGTACTCGTTTTTTATACATTGTTCACTATACTTGTCCTCTTCGATGATACCTTTAGAAAATTGACTATAATAGTTTACATATGTTATATAATACCACAATTTATTATAACTTAAAAGGGTTAAAACAAACAAATGGGTAAGCCGATTTGCTTGTCAGAAAGAAAGAGTGATACCCCCTGTTCCGGATTTTCTTACGGACACCGGATGATATCACCCTTTTTATTGACAAATTCTATTTCTTATTTTCTTCTGCTTGATTTGAAGTGTCATAAGTCATATAAAAACAATGAACATGAACATATATAAGGTCCTATTCATATTAAAACCTTAAAATGACTTATGACACTCATATCATGCTTTAGGTCAAATATACTACTTGGTACGGTAGAAGATATGGCCCCCAATCACCTTATAATCGTATTTTTTCTTTATACTTGCCGCATACTTATTGTTTGCACGAAAGCACAGGTAACCGCCAATGTTATTCTCCCCTTCTAATGCCGCCTTTGCAGCCTTAGTTGCTCTCTGCATCGATTCCTTTTTCGTATCTTTATTGGGACCCGAGAATTTACCGGTATCATAGCACTCAAGGGCTTTATCCAGTATACTCTTTCCACTCTTTTTGTCCTTAATGGTTACGGTGAACTGCACGCACCATTTGTTATCATAAATTACTTCTTTAATGGTATCCGCATGCCCGAACACATTACTTTTTGTACGATTTATTACTACATTAGCCACTGCCAGCATTCCGTTATAGGATTGGTTTCCTGCTTCGGAATAAATCAAGCTTGCCAGCAGTCTCAGATCTCCTTTGGAATAGGAAGGCTTTTCCTTCTTATCTTTCTTCTCTTTTTTTTCTTTTTCTTCTTTATCTTCTTTTTTATTTGATCCGTCGTTTTTATCTTCGTCGACCTTTTCTATGCTCTTCTTTTCTACGTTTTTCTTCTCATCGGCTATCTTTTCTTCATCGATGCTCTTCTCTTCCTTTTTGTTCTCTCCGTCGTTAATTTCTTCTTCCTTCGATTTTATGCCATATACCTGGCTTTGCCCATCTGCAGGCAAATCCTCTTCACAAAGAGCAGCTTCTTCTTCCATCAAATCGCTGCTATCGGACATTTGTATTTCCTTCCCTGCGAACGACGTTTCCTCTGTAGCCTGCTCTTCTACTATCTGCTTCTCTGCCTCTTGTGTATCTTCTATCGCATGATCCGTTCCCTCTATAACTGCTTCTTGTACCGGCTGTATCTTGTCAGAATCTAATTCGGTTGCATATATTGTACTGCCCAAACAGATTATGAAGATTACCGTAGTAAAAAGAATAGCTAGAAGTTTCTTCCCTGCTTTCATTATAAATCTCCTTAAATGTTACATCTTTAATTCAAATAATTAAATTCTGTTAACAATTACTTAATAATTATAACATAACTTATTAAAAAAGCAACCCTATAAATTATTGTTCCAATCAAGGGAATTCCCGGAAATATTACAATATTCAAACAAAACGGTCCTTTTTCAATAAAAAAGCTCAAATATTTCGAATCTATTACAGCCATCGCAATAAGATTCATAAAATATTTGAGCCTGAACTATTCTTCTTTCGTTTCCGCCATCTAATTATTCTTCTCCATGGTCCTCCCGATATTTTGCCAGCAGCAGATCCACCATTCTGCCATAGCTCTTCACTCCATCGGATTGATCATTCGCTTTAAGATAGGTATCATTAATTTTATTTGACATGGTACTGATTACCGTATCCTCATACTGCTGCCAGTACCTTGCATTTGCCCGGATATCATTAACGATCTCCTTCGAATACTGATCTCTGATTTCAAAATATAAGCTGGTATCCTCATCATACAATGCATTGCCGGAAATAATCAGGGCAAGCATCGTGCTGCTGTATTGGATCTCCGGATGATCAGATTCCATACCTGCCAGATAGGCAATAAAATTAGCCTCATCCTCTCTCATAAACCCGCGCAAATGGGCCAGCTCATGCAGCATCGTGGAGGGTATCGAGTAATCCGGTATCGCCACATTAACATTTGCCTCCATGGTAAAGGGGAAAAAAATACCGGTGATCTCCGTATAGGACATCAGGGAGGAGGAAAGCACCGGCTTCGGCGTTCCGTAATTGCCACCCAGAACCGGATACTCCTTCGATAGGGCTGCCATTGCCTCCGCCGCCTGTTCTGCCAGCTCATGCATCCCCATCGATAACTGAAATACCCCATTTTCATCTGTCGCCTCAGTCATTTCGCGCAACTGGTTCGCATCCATGGCTAAGCTTTTGGTTAATGCATATAATTCCTGAACGGAAGAATCACGCACCTCCAGGTTGGAATAATAGCTGAAAGGGTAACGATAATAATTGATTCCTGCAAGAATAACAAATAGAAACAATGCAATGCTTACCGTACATAACAGGTTTAGAATTCCCTTCCCTAATCGTTCGGTACGATTTTCCCTGTCTCTTATCACTTTGACACAAAAACGGATAAGAAGAAACAGCGACAGAATTGGTAAAATCAGAATCAATATTTCAGCCAGCGAAAAAGGAAAGATACCGGTAATCATCGCAATACCCTGCGATAGCCATTTATAAATATGAATTGCATAGAACTGCTCTGCAAAACTGCTGCTATGCTTTGCTATATAGATTAAAAGGTAGGAAAGCGGTAATAAGCATAATAGATAAACACGTTTTAACTTAAGAATTTTTTTCAAGAGAAACCACCGTCCTAATTCACAAAAATGTTATTAACTTATCCATTTTTATAGTAACATGTAACAAAAAATGTTTCAATAACTTTATGAAATTATGGGCTGTCAACTACTTCCACTGCTGTCTTACAATGCCAGATATAAAAAATGCTTCCATATACGGCATATCAGATTACTTGAATCAGATACCATAATGGAAGCATGCTTTCTGGAATGAAATTGTTTTAGAACAGTGGTACTACCGCCCCCTGATACGTATCATTGATATATTGTCTTACTTCATCGCTCATCAAAGCGTCAGCCAAAGCTTTGATGTCCTTCCGGTCCTCATCTCCAACCCGAACTGCAATCACGTTGCCGAAGGTTGCCGCGCCAATCGATTCCTTGTCTTCTACAACAAGGGCATCCGCAGGGTTTAATCCGTCCTGAATTGCATAGTTGCCATTGATGACCGCCATATCCACATCCTGCAGAGAACGGGCAAGCTGTGCCGCCTCGATTTCAACGACATCCAGGTTTTTCGGATTATCAACGATATCGTTGATTGTAGCATTCAAACCGGCATCTTTCGCCAGGGTAATTAATCCCTGTGCCTCCAGCAGCATCAGTGCTCTGGCCTCGTTGGTCGTATCATTCGGTACTGCGATCTGCGCTCCATCGGCAAGCTCCTCTACGGATTTTGTCTTACCGGCATATAATCCAAAGGGTTCATAATGGATGGTTGCCACCGAAGTAAGATTTGTTTTATGCTCGTCATTAAATTTATCCAAGTAAGGCTGGTGCTGGAAAAAGTTTGCATCCAGATCACCGCTGTCCAGTGCCAAATTCGGCTGGACATAATCGGAGTATTCTACAATTTTTAGCTTGTAACCGGCTTTCTCCAAGATCTCTCTTGTCTGCTCCAAAATCTCTGCGTGAGGTGTTGTGCTGGCACCTACGACGATCTCCTTTGCATTATCATCTTTTGCCCCGCATCCTGCGAGTGCTGCCACAGACAAAGTAAGTACAATGAAAAGTGATACTATTTTTTTCATGTTTTGCTCCTCCTACAATTTATTTAATATATATGATGATCG
>ENA-UOOK01005839-UOOK01005839.1-fermentation-metagenome-genome-assembly--contig:-NODE-5839-length-12147-cov-11.580715_pt1 | contig 12147 bp, 11 predicted proteins | sample MGYA00245777_ERZ724023 | MGnify/ENA primary metagenome ERZ724023 (study PRJEB28704, sample SAMN03018312) | fermentation metagenome | biome: anthropogenic terrestrial biome; feature: soil... | reverse complement strand
CACAAATATAGGCTTAATTAATATTGAAATAGTTAGTGGCAGGTTTTCGGATAATTTGCTCAAAGTATTAGAAGATAACAAACCCATTGACTATATTTTCATTGACGGACACCATGATGAGAAAGCAACCGTAGAGTACTTTGAGGCAATATTACCTTATTTATCCGATAAGGCAATAGTAGTTTTTGATGATATTTCTTGGTCAAAAGGAATGAAAAAGGCTTGGAAAACAATTATTAATAGCTCAGAAATAGATCTTGTTTTAGACCTAAAAGCCTTAGGTGTATGTTTAATAGATAAAAATATTAAAGGCAAAAAGATATATAAGATACGCTAATTCTCTATAAATAATATTATCCCTATCTTAAAAAGACATCCACTCGTTTAATAATAAAAGCAAATTTTTGAATTCAAATTCTAAATTTTTGAAATCAAGTTTCAGTTTTTTAGAATCAAGTTTTAAATTTTTAGAATCAAGTTCTATTGAAGGCTGAATTAAAGTTGTAAATGTAACTTTAATTCAGCCTTTATGTTATTTGAGCTAAGTATCAAAATATATTAAATTCATTGAGCGATTATTTGCTAAGTTCGATTATAAATTATAACTTTGCAAACATAAATTTATAGCAAATTTAATAATTAATCAACAATTAAAATATATTTTCAATGGAGAAACTACTTCTATTAGGCGATGAGGCTATTGCTCAGGCCGCTATTGATGCAGGATTATCAGGAATATTTGGCTATCCTGGTACTCCTTCAACAGAAATACCAGAATACATACAAGCTTCCAAGGAAGCAAAAGAAAAAGGCATTAGAAGCAATTGGGCTTGTAACGAAAAAACTGCAATGGAAGCAGCTCTTGGAATGAGTTATGCAGGAAAAAGAGCAATGTTTACTTGCAAACACGTTGGGATGAATGTTGCAGCTGACCCATTTATGAACTCTGCAATAACAGGAGTTAATGGAGGATTAGTTTATATTGCTGCCGACGACCCTTCAATGCATTCCTCTCAGAACGAACAAGACTCCCGTTTCTTTGGAGATTGGGCTATGATTCCTATCTTAGAACCTTCCAATCAACAAGAGGCTTACGATATGGTGCATTACGCTTTTGAACTTTCGGAACAATTCAAGCTGCCTGTAATGATAAGAATAACAACTCGTCTTGCTCATTCTCGTTCAGGAGTTGTTATACGTAGGAACGCCAAAGAACAAAATAAGGTTAAATTACCAGAAAATCCGAAGCAATATATCCTTCTTCCTGTTAATGCTCGTCGTCAATACAACGAACTTCTTGCAAAACAAGAAGACATGATAAAAGCATCAACCCAAAAAGGCTTTAATCAATATTTTGATGCTCCAGATAAAAAAATAGGTATCTTAGCATGTGGCTTAGCATACAACTATCTTATGGAGAATTTCACTCAAACAAAATGCCAACATCCTATTCTTAAAGTTGTTCAGTATCCAATGCCAAAGGATATGTTAAAGAAACTATATGAAGAATGCGATAGCATACTCGTTTTGGAAGAAGGACAACCTTTGTTTGAACAACAATTACAAGGTATCTTGAATAAGGGAAAGAAAGTAATGGGACGCTTAGACGGAACTATCCCAAGAGCAGGAGAGCTTAGCCCTGCAAAGGTTGGTAAAGCCTTAGGATTGCAAGTTTCAGAAGGATTACCAATCCCTTCATTAGTTGCACCACGCCCACCAAAACTTTGCGAAGGATGTCCTCACGCAGACACATACAGAGCCCTTAATGAAGCCGTGGCAGATTATTCAAAAGGAAGAATATTCTCTGATATAGGTTGCTATACCTTAGGAGCACTTCCTCCATACAACGCTATAAACACAACAGTTGATATGGGAGCATCAATAACTATGGCAAAGGGAGCTGCTGAAGCAGGTTACCAACCAACAATTGCAGTTATAGGCGACAGCACATTTACTCACTCAGGAATGACAGGGCTTTTGGACTGCGTTGTAGATAATATCCCTGTAACCATAATTATCTTAGATAACTCCATAACAGCAATGACAGGCTCACAAAAGTCTTCCGCAACAGGCAGAATAGAATCTATATGTGAAGGAATAGGCGTAGAAAAAGAGCATATAAGAGTAATAACTCCGTTAAAGAAGTTCCACGAAGAAAATGTGAAAGTAATACAAGAAGAAATCGCATATCAAGGAGTTTCAGTTATAATTCCACGAAGAGAATGTTTGGTTTGGCTAAACAAAAAACGTAAAGAAGAAAGACAAAAACAAAAAAAGCAAGAATAGTTAGTAAATTTTTAAAGAATATAATGATATGAAAATAGACATAATTTTATGTGGAGTAGGAGGAATGGGAGCATTGAGTAGTGCAGCCATTATTTCGCAAGCAGCCTTAGAAATGGGAATGTATATGAAACAAGCCGAAACACACGGAATGGCACAAAGAGGAGGCGATGTTCAATCTCACCTTCGCCTTTCCGATAAGGAAATAGCATCAGACCTTATTCCCGACGGACAATGCGATATAATAATTTCTGTTGAACCAATGGAAGCCTTGCGTTATTTGCCTTTCCTTAACAAAGAAGAAGGTTGGGTGATAACAAATGAAAATCCATTTATCAATATTCCTAACTATCCAGAAAAGGAAGAAGTTTTGGCAGAGGTAAGAAAGGTTAAGAATAGTATAGTTTTCAATGCCGATAAGATAGCCCTTGACCTTGGCAACCCAAAAGGAACTAATATGGTAGTTTTAGGAGCAGCCTCCAAATACCTTAAAATAGATATTGAAAAATTAGAAAATGCCATTCGTTCAATCTTTGGTAAAAAAGGTGAAGAAGTAGTGATGGCAAATATCAATGCTTTAAGAGCAGGAAGAGAAGTGGCAGATAAGATTTAGCAATAAAACTTAGAGCCGCTCAAATAAGGGATTTCATTTTCATTAATGAAATCCCTTATTATTTATATTTACACTATCCAAATTAACACTTTAATTCAAGAAAATGAAACTTGATTTAAAGAAATTCTTCTTTGATTTCAATTTACTGAAACTTGATTCTATTTTTTTCTTCTTTGATTTCATTTTATATAAACCTCATTTAATCAAAATTAAACACCGATTTTTTTAATTCTTCTCTGAGATAAATTTAATTTTTTTCAACTATTTTTTTGCTAAGAAGAAAATAAATTATACTTTTGCTGCGTTTTTAATAGGCTTATTAAACAATTCTATTAATCACTTGTATAGTAATAATTAAATAATTATAGTTATGAAAGAGGAAAACTCAATTCACAAAAATACTATGGAACTAACCATATTTAAAGCTGCAGAGGAATTGTTTGTAGAGAAGGGTTATAATGGCACTTCCACAACGGAAATTGCAGCAAAGGCAGGTTGTAATCAGGCTTTGGTGCATTATTATTATAGAACCAAGGCTAACCTATTTAACATTATTTTAAAGAGCAAGATTAATTATATGATATCTATCTTTAATTATATGGACAATAGAGATCTCTCTTTTATTGAAAATCTAACAATAGCAATTGAGATGCACTTTGATGCATTAGTGAAAGATAAGAGACTTCCAATGTTTGTATTTAACGAGGTTAGGAATAATAGTGAGCTTGTTGATGTTGTAAGAGACGTTTTTAATAGTAATGTGAGTGTAATGTTTAGAAAGCTTGAAATAGTTTTGCAAGAAGAAATAAAAGCCAAGAGAATAAGAAAAGTATCGGCTTTTGACCTTGTTGTAACAATATCCTCTTTGAATATGTTTGTTTTCTTGGCCTTTCCCGTGATAGATTATATCTTAAATCTTGATGAAAAAGGAGTAAATGACCTTATTCAAGAAAGAAAAAAGGATATTGTAAGAACAGTTATTAATAGTCTTAGACCATAATTCATAGCATAATAATGAAAAAAATAATCTTTGTTTTTATATTAATTATTGGGCTTTGTTATAATTCTTACTCGCAAATAACAATTGAGTATTGTCAAACAAAAGCAAAAGAAAACTATCCAACATTTTCTAATACTGCGTTGCTTGAAAAGACCTCTAAGTATTCTCTTTCCAATGCCAACGTTAATTATTTGCCTCAGCTTAATTTCTTTGCCAAAGCAACCTATCAGTCTGATGTTACCAAAATTGACGTAACTCTTCCACCACCTCTAACTGCGGACTTTATTAAGCTTCCTGAAATGTCAAAAGACCAATATCAAGCTGCTTTGGAATTAAGTCAAGTAATCTGGGATGGAGGTTACACCCACCAAAAGAAAAAAGAAATAAAGGCAGAACTTGAATCGCAAAAAGCAAATCTTGAAGTAGAACTTTATACTCTTAGGGATAGGGTGGCAAATCTTTATTTCGGTATTCTAAGTATTAAGCAGCAAAAGGCGTTGTCTTTACTTATGCAAAAAGAATTAGATAGGAATGTTTCGCAAGTTCAATCCTTTGTGGAGAGTGGTCTTGCCAATGAATCGGATTTGGATTTGCTTAGGGTTGAAAAGTTAAACCTTAATCAAAGAATAACGGAAATAGAACTTTTGGAAAAGTCTTACATTAAAATGTTATCTATTATGATGGGAGAAACATTAAGCGAGACATCTAATTTTGTTGAACCAAATCTTTCTTTACAAAAACCTTCTTCTGTCATTTTACGTCCTGAGCTTAGAGCTTTTGATTCTCAAATAAAGATGCTTGATGCTAAAAAGAAAATGATAAATACTCTTTCCATGCCTCAACTTGCTGCCTTTGCACAAGGGGGTTATGGCAAGCCAGCCCTCAATATGTTTAATGAAAACCCTGATTTCTTTGCAATAGTTGGCTTACGTTTGAGTTGGAATATAAGTAGCTTTTACACTAAAAGAAACAACACTCATCAAATTGAGGTTAATAAACAACTCCTTGAATCAAATCGTAGTGCTTTTCTTTTCAACACCAATTTGCAGTTAGAAGGACAAAATACAGAAATTGAAAGATTGGAAAAGCTTTTAGAAGTGGATAAACAGATTATAGTTTTAAGAGAAAAAATAAGAGAAACCTCAGAGTTTAAGATGGAGAATGGAACTATGAGTGTAAGTGATTATATCAAAGAAGTAAATACTACCGATGTGGCTAAGCAAAATGAAATACTCCATAGAATACAATTATTAATGTCAATTTACAAACAAAACAACTTAACAAATCAATCTTATGAGAATTAAAATATTAACAATAGCAACTATCCTTTTCTTTGTTTCTTGTGGAAATGGAAAAGAAACCTTTGATGCAAGTGGAGTCTTTGAAGCAACAGAAGTTATTGTTTCTTCCGAAGCTAATGGGAAAATACTTTCTCTTAATATTCAAGAAGGGCAGGATATAGAAATTGGTAATGAGTATGGTTTAATAGATACCTTGCAACTTTACCTCAAACGCCAACAGTTGCTTTACGGAATTGAAGCAATGGGAGGGAAAAGTATTGATGTAAACACTCAGATTGCAGCTTTGGAAGAGCAGATAAGAAAACTAAAAATTGAAAAACAAAGAATAGAAACCTTGCTTCAAAAGAAAGCAGCCAACACTAAGCAATTAGATGATATTAATTCTAATATTGCTGTTTTGGAGATGCAACTAAATGCTCAAAAAACATCATTTGAAAAAGGAAATAAAAGTATTGGTTCGGAAGAATCCTCATTAAGAGTGCAAGTCCTCCAATTAAATGACCAGCTCAATAAATGTAAGATAACAACCCCAATAAATGGCACTGTGCTTTTGAAGTATTCCGAAGAAGGAGAGATAACTGCAATAGGAAGACCTTTGTTTAAGGTTGCTGATATGAATAATATGATTCTTAGGGTTTATGTTACCTCATCACAACTTACACAAATTATGATAGGTCAAGAAGTAAAAGTTTTTGCAGACTTTGGAGATAAGAGAAAAGAGTATAAGGGTAATATTAGCTGGATTAGTTCTAAGGCTGAGTTTACACCAAAGGCAGTTCAAGTAAAGGATGATAGAGATAATTTGGTTTATGCCATAAAGGTAAGTGTTAAGAACGATGGCTATTTGAAAATAGGGATGTATGCAGATATTAATCTATGAAATCACTCATTGTAAATAATGTTTCTAAATCCTATAAGAGAAAATCAGCCCTAAAAGATATAAGTTTTGAGGTTGAAAAGGGAGAGTTGTTTGGAGTTATTGGACCAGATGGAGCAGGGAAATCAACTCTTTTCCGAATAATGACAACTTTAATTTTGGCAGATAAAGGAGAGGTAAAGATTGAAGGGTATGATGTGGTTAAGGATTATAAGAAGATAAGGAATATTGTTGGATATATGCCAGGGAGGTTTTCTTTGTATCAAGACCTTACGGTTAGGGAAAACATAGAATTCTTTGCTGCAGTCTTTAATACAACTGTTGAAGAAAACTATCATTTGGTTAAAGATATTTATTCTCAAATAGAGCCTTTTGAAAAAAGAAAGGCAGGAGCTCTATCGGGAGGGATGAAACAGAAATTAGCTCTTTCTTGTGCTTTAATTCATAAGCCAGAGGTCTTGTTTTTAGATGAGCCCACCACAGGAGTTGACCCAATAAGCCGAAAAGAGTTCTGGAATATGTTAAAGAATTTACAAGACAAAGGAATAACGATTATTGTTTCAACACCCTATATGGACGAAGCAACTCTTTGTAATAGGATAGCCCTAATTAACGAAGGAGAGTTTATGGACATCAATACCCCACAAGAACTTATTAGAAAATTTCCCAAAAAACTCTACTCCGTAACCTCTTCCAACCTAACCAATCTAATGAAACTTCTTAGAGAAGACTTAAATGTCGAATCGTGCTTTTCTTTTGGACATAGGGTTCATGTTACATTGAATGACGAAACAAAAGATGAGGGTTATGAAGAAATAGAACCTTCAATTGAAGATTACTTTATGAGACTTTCAAAACCTCAAAATTAACAAATAAGACTCAAAAAAAAGAATAAAATAATATGGAATTTAGGAATGAATTAGTAAGGAGGCAGGATAGGTTGTTGGATTATGAAGAAGCTATTACTTTGTTGATTAATGGTGAGTACGGAGTATTATCTATAAATTCAGAAAAAGGAGCTTATGGAATACCTTTAAGTTATGTTTGGGATGGAGAAAATGGAATTTATTTCCATTGTGCTTATGAGGGTGAGAAACTTAAACTATTAGAAGTTAATCCAAAAGTTTCTTTCTGTATTGTTGGAAAGACAAATGTTGTATCAAATAAATTTACAACGGGCTATGAAAGTATAATACTCAAAGGAAGTATTGTTAAGGATTTGTCCGAAGATGAAAGGGAAAAAGCTTTGGAATTGATTTTAGATAAGTATTCGCCTAATGATAAGGTTTTGGGAATGCAGTATTCAAAGAAATCATTTCATCGTACTAATGTAATTAAGTTAATGATAGAAACCTTTTCAGGTAAATGCAAGAAAGTGAAATAAGATTTATGAGAAAGAAAGGATTATTAAAAACTATTAAGAGATTTATGTACACAATATTAATCATAATTGCAGTTGTCGTTGTATTTGTATTTTCATATATGCAGCTACCAGTTTTTGGACAGAAGCCTTATGGAGATAGGTTAGACAGGATTGAGAAATCTCCAAATTACAAAAATGAACAATTCCATAACCTAAACCCAGTAATAATGACTGCTGGGAAAAGGCAGATGTTTTCAATATTATGGAAAAAGCTTTTTGAGAAAAAACCAGAAGGATTAAGACCAAAAGAAAAGATTCCAACAATCAAAACAGACCTAAAATCAATTCCAATAGACAAAGACATTGTCGTATGGTTTGGTCATTCATCCTATTATATTCAAATTGATGGAAAGCGATTCTTAATTGACCCAGTCTTTTCAAAGCATGCCTCTCCAGTACCCATAATGATTTCTTGCTTTGAAGGGACAAATATTTATTCTGTTGAGGATATGCCCGAAATAGATTATCTCCTAATCACACACGACCATTATGACCATTTGGATTACAGAACAATAAAGAAGTTAAATCCCAAAGTAAAACAAGTTATTTCTCCTCTTGGAGTAGGGGCTCATTTTGAAAAATGGAACTACTCAAAGGACAAGATAAAAATAATGGATTGGGACGAATCAATTGATTTGGGCGAAGGCTTTATAATCAATTCTACAACATCAAGACATTTTTCTGGAAGATCTTTAAAAAGAAACACTACACTTTGGCTTTCTTATGTTTTGCAAACTCCAAACAAAACAATTTTTATTAGTGGGGATGGTGGATATGATTCTCATTTTGCTGAAATTGGTAATAGATTTGGGAAGATAGACTTTGCATTTTTGGAAACAGGACAATATAATGAGAAGTGGAAATATATTCATTCGATGCCAGAAGAAGTAATCCTTGAAGTAAAGGATTTAAATGCTCAAAAAGTACTGCCAATTCATTGGGGGAAGTTTGCACTTGCCGAACATCACTGGAAAGAACCAATAGAAAGACTAATGAGTTTAAATAAGCAAGAGAACATTATTTTTCTTACCCCTATGATTGGAGAGATGATTGATTTGAATAATGAAAATCAAAGTTTCTCTGCATGGTGGGAAGATGTTGAATAAAAAAAAGAAAATAATTAATTGTAGAATGGATAAGGCAATAGTTGTTAATAATCTTACTAAGCGTTTTGGAAACTTTACTGCTGTGGATAATATATCCTTTGAGGTAGAGAAAGGGGAGGTGTTTGGTTTCTTGGGAGCTAATGGTGCTGGGAAAACTACTGCAATGCGAATGCTTTGTGGCTTAGTTAAGCCTACCTTAGGGGAAGCAACGGTTGCAGGATTTGATATTAGGAGACAATCTGAAAAGATTAAAAAGAATATTGGTTATATGAGTCAAAAGTTTGCCTTATATGAAGACCTTAAGGTATGGGAAAACATTAAACTCTTTGCCGGTATTTATGGAATTAAGAGAAAAGAGATAATGCCAAAAACAAATGAACTCTTGGCAGAACTTGGATTTGAATCAGAAAGAAATACTTATGTTAAGGAATTGCCTTTGGGTTGGAGACAAAAGCTTGCTTTCTCTGTTGCAATATTTCATGAGCCAAAGGTTTTGTTCTTAGACGAGCCAACTGGAGGAGTTGACCCAATCACAAGAAGGCAGTTTTGGGAGATGATAGCTCAAACTGCTGAAAGAGGAATTACTGTCTTTGTAACAACTCACTATATGGACGAAGCAGAATATTGTAATAGGGTTTCAATAATGGTTGATGGAAAGATTGAAGCTTTGGATACTCCAAGAGCGTTAAAAGAAAGGTTTAGTTCCAATAGTATTGATGATATTTTTTATCAATTAGCAAGAAAGGCACAAAGACAAGCAGACTAATATACTATGAAAAAATTATTCCCATTTATTAAGAAAGAGTTTCTTCACGTTCTTAGAGACACATGGACAATGATGATAATTCTTGTATTGCCTGTTGTTATGATGCTGCTTTTTGGTTATGCAGTAACAAATGAAATTAGAGACACTAACATTGGTGTTTTGGATTTGTCTAAGGATAATATTTCAGCAAGTATTATTGAAAGAGTTCAGCAAAGTGAATACTTCACTCTAAAACATAACTATAATTCCTACCATGAGATAGAGCCTTCGTTTCGAAAGAGTGAGGTTGGGCTTGTTGTGGTTTTTGATGAAGAGTTTTCAAATAACCTTCTTCACAAAGGTAAGGCAGAGCTCCAAATAGTTGCCGATGCAACCGACCCAAATACTGCAAAAACCTTAGTGAATTATATTTCAAGTATTGCAGCTCAATCATTAATGGAGCTAAATAAGAATAATCCTAAGCCAATGCAAATAACACCCGAGCTAAAACTACTATATAACCCTCTAATGAAAAGTTCCTATAATTTTGTTCCTGCTGTTATGGGATTTATAGTTGTCTTGATTTGTACAATGATGACTTCAATTACCATTGTAAGAGAAAAAGAAAGAGGAACAATTGAAATGCTTTTAGTAAGTCCCACAAAACCTATAATGATAATTATATCTAAACTATCTCCTTTCTTTGTTGTATCAATAATCAATATAATAACCATATTCCTCGTCTCTTACTTTATTATGAATGTTCCTGTATTAGGGAATATATTTGTGATTGGGGGAGTAAGTCTGATTTTCCTTTTGGTTGCACTTTCTTTGGGACTTCTTTTCTCAACAATTGCCCACTCACAAATTGAAGCTTTGCTATATAGTGGCTTAATATTTCTTATGCCAACAACCCTTCTCTCAGGAATGCTTTTCCCAATTGAAAGTATGCCACTATTTCTTCAAGCAATTGCACAAGCAATGCCAGCCAAATGGTTTATTGATGCAATGAGAAAGCTAATGATTATGGGAGTTGATGCAAAATACGTATTGAAAGAAGTACTTGTCCTTACTTTTATGGCAATTACATTTATGACAATTAGTCTAAAACTATTTAAGAAAAGATTATGATGCTCGGATATTTAGTAGAAAAGGAATTTAAGCAGATTTTTAGAGATAAATTCTTGCCAAAGGTAATCTTTGCCTTTCCATTTATTGCCCTAATTCTTCTCCCATTTGCTGCAAATTACGATATAAAAAACATACGCCTAACTGTTGTAGATAACGACAAGTCTTCCTATTCAAGAGAATTGATTAATCGTCTTTCAGCCAACCACACAATTACTTTTATCTCAATGGAGCCAACCTACGATAAGGCATTAGACTTGGTTCATAGCGATAAGGCTGATATGATAATTGATATACCAAAGGGATTAGAGAAAAATTACATTACTCAAAAGGAAACCAAGGTTCTTTTGGCAGTTAATAGCGTAAACGGAATAAAAGGAAGCATGGGAGGGCTTTATGCTCTTAGCATAATTAATGATTATTCAATAGATAAAACCTCAGAAGTGTCTTTATTCAAAGGCTCTCAAGGAGTGGAAATAAAGCCACTTTACCAATATAATAAGGTTCTAAACTACAAACTCTTTATGGTTCCAGCCCTAATGGTTATGATTCTTACAATCATTTGTGGTTTCCTTCCAACGCTCAACATTGTGGGAGAGAAGGAAAAAGGGAACATGGAACAGATTAATGTTAGCCCAATCCCAAAACCTATCTTTATTCTCTCAAAGCTTATTCCCTATTGGGTTATAGGAATTATCGTAATAAGCATAGGGTTTATTGTGGCTTGGCTTGTTTATGACTTGGTCCCACAAGGAAATATCCTAACCATATATTTCTTTTCCTTTATCTTTACCTTTGCAATTTCTGGCGTAGGACTAATCCTCTCCAATTATGCCTCCACCTACCAGCAAGCAATGTTTATGATGTTTTTCTTTGTTATGATACTTATCCTAATGAGCGGGCTCTACACTCCATTTAACTCAATGCCTCCATGGGCACAGGTAATTGGGAGCTTTAGCCCATTGAAATATCTTATAGAGGTAATGCGAAACGTTTACCTCAAAGGAAGTAAGATAAGCGAACTCTTGCCTCAGCTCTATGCACTCTTAGGTTTTGTTGTAGTATTCTATGTTTGGGCAATGCTATCTTATAGAAAGAAAAGCTAAATAAAAGAGTATAGCAAAGTAAATCAAGCTTACGACATCCAGAATGTAATCCCTCACTTCAATAAGAATAACTGATGATATTTTAAAGTCAAAAAGCCTTTTCTTTGAGAGAGGATATTTTTATGAAAGGGTGGAAGATGGAGGAATAAAGTTTGATTATAAATTTAATATTGGCAAGAGTTATTTTGCCAATGCAATAAAAATTCTGGAACTAAATAATTACCCCAAAGAAATTATTGAAGAGGCTCATAGCAATTTTAGAAACTCTTGATTTCTACCTCTATTGGAATATTTGGATTTAGATTTGGTTTGATTTTCTCCTTGTATAAAAGTAGAAAGATTTTATTTGAAAATACCTAAGTCTTATTAAAAAAAATTATATCTTTGCAAAGAAGTCGAAACAATGGCATTATTTCACCAAAACAATGCCATTGTTTTGCCCAAACAATGCGGTTGTTTCCCTAAAACAATGCCATTGTTTTGAGATTGAAACGAAGTTTTAATTGATTTTGACCCGTCCTGAATAAGGTTGACAGATTTGTACTTAGTCCTAAATGTTATTTAC
>ENA-UOOK01005838-UOOK01005838.1-fermentation-metagenome-genome-assembly--contig:-NODE-5838-length-12148-cov-5.872323_pt1 | contig 12148 bp, 7 predicted proteins | sample MGYA00245777_ERZ724023 | MGnify/ENA primary metagenome ERZ724023 (study PRJEB28704, sample SAMN03018312) | fermentation metagenome | biome: anthropogenic terrestrial biome; feature: soil; material... | reverse complement strand
AGGTTCAGGACACGCTTTCCACGCTGTTTGAACGGCAATACCAACTGACGCAGGATGTGGAGGTTGAGGTACGCCACCGCACGGAAACCGACACTTGGACAGATGCGGAGGGCAATGAACACATTGATACTTATGAGGTTCCGTATAACTATTACATCTGCAACGTGAAGCTGCACAATGAAAATCTGTCCCATCTGCCCGTATTCATCATGAACGAGGATAAGGTGGGCCTGTACTCGGTGTATATGTCCACCCACGGCAACCGGCCCGATCTATTCCACGAATATCCGAACACCTCCGCTCTTGAAAAATACACGGATTACGATATTCCGCCGGAGGCATTGGAGGACAAGCAATTTGCCTCCATGATGGCTGAAGCACGAAAATACCTCGGTTATCCCTACGTTTGGAGCGGCAGCAATCCGACGACCTCGTTTGATTGTTCGGGTTTCGTCAGTTGGGTTGTTAATCATAGCGGATGGGACGTGGGAAGGCTGGGCGCGCAGGGGCTATACAATATCTGTACCCCCGTTTCGGTGTCAAACGCCAAGCCAGGCGACCTTGTTTTCTTTGAACACACCTACGATACCGACGGCGTGTCCCATGTGGGCATCTACGTCGGAAACGGCATGATGCTCGCGGCCGGAGACCCCATCGGCTACTCGAACCTCAACATAAGCTACTGGCAAAGCCATTTTTACACGTTCGGGCGTTTACCGAATCCATAACAGATTGGAGGAATCAACCGTGAACCCGAAATTCAAAAAAATCGACACCGAGTATGAAAAGAACGCGGCGAAAATCTCCGCGCTGCAAAACCGGCAGAAGGAACTGGAAAAGCAGCGCCGGGAGCTGGAAAATCTCGATATTGTCGGCCTTGTGCGGGGCATGGGCATGACGGCGGAGGAACTGTCCGCGCTCATGAAAGCATCCCGCGAAAACCGGCCCGTATCCGATCAAAAGAAACAGGAGGAACATCATGAAGAAATCTAAAATCCGCATATTCGTCTGCCTGATGGCCGCCGTGTCCTGCACGGCGGCTTTTTCCGTCAACGCTCTCGCCTACAGCACAGGGACTACCTCTCCGACTTTGAGCAGCTCCAGCACCGCGCAGAGCAGTACCGCATCATCGTCGGCCTCGTCCGCAACGTCAACATCGTCTGAAACATCTCTCAAGCCGCTGACGCCGGACGGCACCGGGACGGTGATCGACAACGTGACCAACGAGGACGGCAAGGAGTTTTTCACCGTCACCACGCCGAGCAAGCACGTTTTTTACCTGATTATCGACCGCCAGAAAAACGCCGAAAATGTCTATTTCCTTGACGCCGTGACGGACAAGGACCTGCTTGCGCTGGCAAAAAGCGATAACGAGGACGTTTCCGGTTCTTCCTCGTCCAAGACCGCTTCCGCGCCGGAAACATCCTCCGCACCAACCGCATCGACGCCCACGGTTTCGTCCAACTCTCAGCCGGAAAAACAGGACAGCAGCGCCGGAATCGCGGCGGTTGCCATTCTTGCGGCCGTTCTCGTCGGCGCGGCGGTCTGGTTCTTCAAATTCCGTAAGCCGGGTAAAAAAGATAAGAACAAATCCGACCCGGACGATTACGATTACGCCGGGGACGAGGATGAGGGCGACGAATCCGAGCCGGATGATGAACCGGAAGCTCCTGACGAGGAAACAGCACAAAAAGACGGTCCCAAATCATCCGATGGTGAAACGGAGCGTGAGGACGAATGACCTTTTTCACCAACAGCCCTTTTGAGCGGATGATGGTGCAAAAGCCGAAATACGGACGGGAGGAACAGCCTCCCGCCCCGCCCAAGGATCACCGCTGTTACGGCTGCTCTTATTACGGCAGCGGCTGCGCCGGAACCTGTTACCGCGATCTCATCATCACGCCGAAACGGAAGGAGAAAGAACAATGCGACTTGTTTATGGAGAGCTACACATAAACAAGTTTATGGGGAGCAGATGGAAATGTTGAGATAATGTCGCTTTTACTGTTATTCATAAGGTTTTCTCCTTTCGTTCACCACATAATCTGCTACCCTAATGATAGTGGCAAAGCCACAAAACATTCAGGAGGTAGCAAACACATGGAAGAAAATCGGGTTGTGATGACCAACCAATTAGCAGCGCCAATATCGGTTTTGCGCACTAAAATGGTGGTAATGGGGTATAGCAAATATACCCTGAGACGTTACACTAAGGTTTGGGATGCGCTGCTGGAATACAGCGCATCCCTAGAAGCACAGGTTTTCACGGCGAAATACAGTCAAGAGTTCATTAACGAAACCTATGGAGGGTATTACGACAATAAATACTCTCGTTATGCAGTCAACAGACCTATGAACGTATTGCTTGACTTTATTCGGTTAGGCGTGGTGATTCGTCAAACAAACCAAAAGAAGACCTTTTCCCAAAACTACAAAGCACTTTTCGAAGGGTATTTGAAATCCCAAGTTGAACGAGGGCTTACTGCGGGATCTATTACGGCAATGCGCAGCCATTTATTCCGTTTGGAGAATTTTTTGCTGGATACAGGCGTTGAAGAATTCAACAAACTGACAAGAGAAACCGTGAACCTGTACATTGAGTCCTTTATCAATTACTCTACAGGAACGGCATCCACGTCACTGCGTGAGTTTGGCCGCCTTTGTGACTACGCCGCAGCTGAAGGATTCCATAAGGAAACTTTTTCAGGGATGATTCCTCATGTGAAAAATCTTCGACGGCAGCGGCTTCCGCATACCTTTACATCGGACGAGATTCAGAAGCTGCTGGCCGCAGTAGACAAGAACAACCCAAAGGGTAAACGCGATTATGCAATGCTGCTGATGACGGTACGGCTTGGACTTCGTTCGGGAGATGTCCGCGCGCTTACATTTTCCGCAATTGACTGGAATAAGAAAACAATCGCGATCACACAGCAGAAAACCGGGAAGTTTCTTGAACTGCCTATGCCAGACGATGTAGGCTGGGCCATTATTGATTACCTGAAAAACGGCAGACCTGTTTGTAGTAACAATACTGTTTTTGTCAGCCATATGCCGCCGTACAATGAATTGAACCCAATCTCCGGGAATCTTGTCGCAAAATACATGAGGCAAGCTGGTATCACGACTCCACAAAACCGAGTATCTGGAATGCATACCTTACGTCACAGTTTGGCTTCCAGCATGTTGGCTGAAGGCATATCGCTGCCCACAATCTCCAGTGTTCTTGGACATGCCGATATTAGCAGTACCGAAAGCTACCTCCGTGTTGATATTAAAACTCTCCGCCTGTGTGCGTTGGAGGTAGATCTATGAGACGCAGGATTGATACCCCGGAATTTAATGGCCCTTTCGCACCCATGTGTGAAGCATTTGTCCGGCAAAGACGTGCCCTTGGGATTCAGTATAATGGTCAAATATGGATTTTAAGACGATTTGACAATTTTGCAAAAGACTTTGACATCCAAAATTTTGCAATCAGCAGAGAGCTTGCAGGTGCATGGATGGAAAAGTCACCAAATGAGTCGGATTCATACCATGCAAATCGGCTTTATGCTATATGGCATTTTGCTGATTTTCTTGTACAGCAGGGATATGATTCTTATTTTAAGCGGTTTAAGCTCAGAAGAAATAGCGCTCATGTCCCCTACATTTTCACAAAGAATGAGATAAGCAAAATTTTTGCGGTGCTTGATACAATGGATTTCTCCCCTAGCTCATCAAACAAACACAAATCATTTCCCGTCCTTTACCGGATGCTCTATGGGTGCGGGTTACGGATTTCAGAAGCGCTACACCTGACAGTTAAGGATGTGGACATTCAAAACAGCATGATTCATATTCCGTCAGGAAAAAACGATAAAGAGCGCCTTGTTCCCATGAGCAAATCGCTAGTGCAGTGGTGTTCAGCCTATCTTGATGAAACACATGCTGGGCATAACGAATCCCATATGTTTTTTTACAGCAGAGATGGAAAACCTTACAGCGTCTCAAACATTGAAAAGCATTTTCGCACCTTGCTGTGGAATGCAGATATTCCCTATTGCGGCAGGAACTTAGGGCCAAGGCTGCATGATGTTCGTCACACTTTTGTTTGTCATCGGTTAAATGAGTGGGCGAGCTCTGGGTTTGACCTTATGGCGGGACTCCCTGTCTTATCTAAGTATTTAGGGCATGAAAATGTGGCTGGAACACAGTGGTATCTGAAAATGACTGCCGAAGCATACCCTGATGTTACGGAAAAAATGAATGCATTAACAGGGTATGTTTTCCCGGAATTCGGAGGTGATTACCTTGAAGAAATCTAAGCCAAACGATTTTGCCTACATGCTTTCAAGATTCCTCTCAATTCATTTGGCAGGAGAGCGTAACCTTAGCCCTAACACCATCCTTTCATACAGGGACACCTTTAAGCTCCTATTGGGCTATCTTCGTGACGAAAAGAAATTACAGCCGGAAAAAGTCACGTTGGAAAGCATCGACCGGCGTACCATCATCGATTTTATTGAATGGCTAAAAGTTGCACGCGGTAGTTCTGCTTCTACTTGCAACCAAAGACTGGGAGCCATCCATGCGTTCTTTGAGTTTGTCCAATATGAAATGCCCGAAAGGGTATATGACTGCCAGGATATTATTGGCACAAAAACAACAAAGGCACCTCAATCGACCATAAACTATCTCACGCCAGATGGAATAAAGGCCATTTTGGTTATGCCAGACACTACAACAAAAAATGGGCGACGTGATGCTATGATCTTGAGTCTGCTGTATGACACAGGAGCGCGTGTTCAAGAACTCGTAGACATATGCGTTGGTGATGTTCGACTTTCCGCTCCGGCAACAATTCGCTTGGTTGGAAAGGGTAACAAGGCGAGGATCGTACCATTGCTTCATGGAACAGAATCGCTTTTGCGAGAATATATTAAGGATCTGCCGAAACAACCGTTCATGGACAACAATCGTCCCTTATTCCTAAACCGTGAAAAACAGAAGTTTTCGCGTTGGGGAATTGCTTATACGCTAAAAAAATACGCTGATGCTGCCAGAGCCGCCAACCCCGAATTGATTCCTGACAAGTTGTCGCCGCACTGCTTTAGGCATTCAAAAGCCATGCACCTGCTTCAAGCAGATGTAAATCTAATCTATATTCGAGATTTGCTTGGGCATACAAATGTGAAAACAACAGAAATCTATGCGCGTGCCGACAGTACAGCCAAACGTGAAGCTCTTGAAAAAGCAAATCCACTGAAAGACACTGTGCAATTTCCATCGTGGAATGAAGATGCTGGCTTGATGAGTTGGCTTCAAGACTTTGGTAAATAGCAGTGTAATGACAACCATATGTGGCCTCTCACAGTTCTTTGTGGGAGGCCATTATGTGGTGAATGAAAGGAGAAAATTCCATGATTGACAGCAAAAATAATAATAACTCTACATTTTTATCTGCTCCCCATAAACTTGTAATCAGTGAAAAGCCCTCGGTTGCTCAAAGTATTGCCGCCGTGATCGGCGCGAAGCAGCGCGGCGACGGGTATTTAGAGGGCGGCGGCTACCTGGTTTCCTGGTGCCTGGGCCATCTCGCGGAACTGGCCGAAGCGGATACTTATGATAAAAAGTATGCCAAATGGCGGCGTGAGGATCTTCCCATTTTGCCGGAGAGCTGGCGTTTCATCGTGGGGAAAGACAAATGGAAGCAGTTCGATATTCTCCGCACCCTGCTGCGCCGCGACGATGTAAACGAGGTCATCAACGCCTGCGACGCCGGACGCGAGGGAGAGCTGATCTTCCGTACCGTCTACTGCATGGCAGGCTGTTCCAAACCGATGAAGCGGCTTTGGATTTCCTCGATGGAGGATGAAGCAATCCGTCAAGGCTTTGCCGACCTGAAACCGGGCCGGGACTACGACGGCCTGCATCAGTCCGCGCTCTGCCGCTCCAAAGCTGACTGGCTGGTGGGCATCAACGCGACGCGCCTGTTTTCGGTTTTATATCACCGCACCCTGAACGTCGGGCGCGTCATGTCCCCGACGCTGGCCCTCGTCGTACAGCGCGAAGCGGAGATTTCCGCATTCCGGCCGGAATGCGGAAATCTCCGCTTCGCGCTGTACGACGAGGGCCAGCGTCGGGGACATGACGCGCCCGACGTTCAGGGTGCGGTGATATAAAACCGAAAACAGGCGCGTCGCGTTGATGCCCACCAGCCAGTCAGCTTTGGAGCGGCAGAGCGCGGACTGATGCAGGCCGTCGTAGTCCCGGCCCGGTTTCAGGTCGGCAAAGCCTTGACGGATTGCTTCATCCTCCATCGAGGAAATCCAAAGCCGCTTCATCGGTTTGGAACAGCCTGCCATGCAGTAGACGGTACGGAAGATCAGCTCTCCCTCGCGTCCGGCGTCGCAGGCGTTGATGACCTCGTTTACATCGTCGCGGCGCAGCAGGGTGCGGAGAATATCGAACTGCTTCCATTTGTCTTTCCCCACGATGAAACGCCAGCTCTCCGGCAAAATGGGAAGATCCTCACGCCGCCATTTGGCATACTTTTTATCATAAGTATCCGCTTCGGCCAGTTCCGCGAGATGGCCCAGGCACCAGGAAACCAGGTAGCCGCCGCCCTCTAAATACCCGTCGCCGCGCTGCTTCGCGCCGATCACGGCGGCAATACTTTGAGCAACCGAGGGCTTTTCACTGATTACAAGTTTATGGGGAGCAGATAAAAATGTAGAGTTATTATTATTTTTGCTGTCAATCATGGAATTTTCTCCTTTCATTCACCACATAATGGCCTCCCACAAAGAACTGTGAGAGGCCACATATGGTTGTCATTACACTGCTATTTACCAAAGTCTTGAAGCCAACTCATCAAGCCAGCATCTTCATTCCACGATGGAAATTGCACAGTGTCTTTCAGTGGATTTGCTTTTTCAAGAGCTTCACGTTTGGCTGTACTGTCGGCACGCGCATAGATTTCTGTTGTTTTCACATTTGTATGCCCAAGCAAATCTCGAATATAGATTAGATTTACATCTGCTTGAAGCAGGTGCATGGCTTTTGAATGCCTAAAGCAGTGCGGCGACAACTTGTCAGGAATCAATTCGGGGTTGGCGGCTCTGGCAGCATCAGCGTATTTTTTTAGCGTATAAGCAATTCCCCAACGCGAAAACTTCTGTTTTTCACGGTTTAGGAATAAGGGACGATTGTTGTCCATGAACGGTTGTTTCGGCAGATCCTTAATATATTCTCGCAAAAGCGATTCTGTTCCATGAAGCAATGGTACGATCCTCGCCTTGTTACCCTTTCCAACCAAGCGAATTGTTGCCGGAGCGGAAAGTCGAACATCACCAACGCATATGTCTACGAGTTCTTGAACACGCGCTCCTGTGTCATACAGCAGACTCAAGATCATAGCATCACGTCGCCCATTTTTTGTTGTAGTGTCTGGCATAACCAAAATGGCCTTTATTCCATCTGGCGTGAGATAGTTTATGGTCGATTGAGGTGCCTTTGTTGTTTTTGTGCCAATAATATCCTGGCAGTCATATACCCTTTCGGGCATTTCATATTGGACAAACTCAAAGAACGCATGGATGGCTCCCAGTCTTTGGTTGCAAGTAGAAGCAGAACTACCGCGTGCAACTTTTAGCCATTCAATAAAATCGATGATGGTACGCCGGTCGATGCTTTCCAACGTGACTTTTTCCGGCTGTAATTTCTTTTCGTCACGAAGATAGCCCAATAGGAGCTTAAAGGTGTCCCTGTATGAAAGGATGGTGTTAGGGCTAAGGTTACGCTCTCCTGCCAAATGAATTGAGAGGAATCTTGAAAGCATGTAGGCAAAATCGTTTGGCTTAGATTTCTTCAAGGTAATCACCTCCGAATTCCGGGAAAACATACCCTGTTAATGCATTCATTTTTTCCGTAACATCAGGGTATGCTTCGGCAGTCATTTTCAGATACCACTGTGTTCCAGCCACATTTTCATGCCCTAAATACTTAGATAAGACAGGGAGTCCCGCCATAAGGTCAAACCCAGAGCTCGCCCACTCATTTAACCGATGACAAACAAAAGTGTGACGAACATCATGCAGCCTTGGCCCTAAGTTCCTGCCGCAATAGGGAATATCTGCATTCCACAGCAAGGTGCGAAAATGCTTTTCAATGTTTGAGACGCTGTAAGGTTTTCCATCTCTGCTGTAAAAAAACATATGGGATTCGTTATGCCCAGCATGTGTTTCATCAAGATAGGCTGAACACCACTGCACTAGCGATTTGCTCATGGGAACAAGGCGCTCTTTATCGTTTTTTCCTGACGGAATATGAATCATGCTGTTTTGAATGTCCACATCCTTAACTGTCAGGTGTAGCGCTTCTGAAATCCGTAACCCGCACCCATAGAGCATCCGGTAAAGGACGGGAAATGATTTGTGTTTGTTTGATGAGCTAGGGGAGAAATCCATTGTATCAAGCACCGCAAAAATTTTGCTTATCTCATTCTTTGTGAAAATGTAGGGGACATGAGCGCTATTTCTTCTGAGCTTAAACCGCTTAAAATAAGAATCATATCCCTGCTGTACAAGAAAATCAGCAAAATGCCATATAGCATAAAGCCGATTTGCATGGTATGAATCCGACTCATTTGGTGACTTTTCCATCCATGCACCTGCAAGCTCTCTGCTGATTGCAAAATTTTGGATGTCAAAGTCTTTTGCAAAATTGTCAAATCGTCTTAAAATCCATATTTGACCATTATACTGAATCCCAAGGGCACGTCTTTGCCGGACAAATGCTTCACACATGGGTGCGAAAGGGCCATTAAATTCCGGGGTATCAATCCTGCGTCTCATAGATCTACCTCCAACGCACACAGGCGGAGAGTTTTAATATCAACACGGAGGTAGCTTTCGGTACTGCTAATATCGGCATGTCCAAGAACACTGGAGATTGTGGGCAGCGATATGCCTTCAGCCAACATGCTGGAAGCCAAACTGTGACGTAAGGTATGCATTCCAGATACTCGGTTTTGTGGAGTCGTGATACCAGCTTGCCTCATGTATTTTGCGACAAGATTCCCGGAGATTGGGTTCAATTCATTGTACGGCGGCATATGGCTGACAAAAACAGTATTGTTACTACAAACAGGTCTGCCGTTTTTCAGGTAATCAATAATGGCCCAGCCTACATCGTCTGGCATAGGCAGTTCAAGAAACTTCCCGGTTTTCTGCTGTGTGATCGCGATTGTTTTCTTATTCCAGTCAATTGCGGAAAATGTAAGCGCGCGGACATCTCCCGAACGAAGTCCAAGCCGTACCGTCATCAGCAGCATTGCATAATCGCGTTTACCCTTTGGGTTGTTCTTGTCTACTGCGGCCAGCAGCTTCTGAATCTCGTCCGATGTAAAGGTATGCGGAAGCCGCTGCCGTCGAAGATTTTTCACATGAGGAATCATCCCTGAAAAAGTTTCCTTATGGAATCCTTCAGCTGCGGCGTAGTCACAAAGGCGGCCAAACTCACGCAGTGACGTGGATGCCGTTCCTGTAGAGTAATTGATAAAGGACTCAATGTACAGGTTCACGGTTTCTCTTGTCAGTTTGTTGAATTCTTCAACGCCTGTATCCAGCAAAAAATTCTCCAAACGGAATAAATGGCTGCGCATTGCCGTAATAGATCCCGCAGTAAGCCCTCGTTCAACTTGGGATTTCAAATACCCTTCGAAAAGTGCTTTGTAGTTTTGGGAAAAGGTCTTCTTTTGGTTTGTTTGACGAATCACCACGCCTAACCGAATAAAGTCAAGCAATACGTTCATAGGTCTGTTGACTGCATAACGAGAGTATTTATTGTCGTAATACCCTCCATAGGTTTCGTTAATGAACTCTTGACTGTATTTCGCCGTGAAAACCTGTGCTTCTAGGGATGCGCTGTATTCCAGCAGCGCATCCCAAACCTTAGTGTAACGTCTCAGGGTATATTTGCTATACCCCATTACCACCATTTTAGTGCGCAAAACCGATATTGGCGCTGCTAATTGGTTGGTCATCACAACCCGATTTTCTTCCATGTGTTTGCTACCTCCTGAATGTTTTGTGGCTTTGCCACTATCATTAGGGTAGCAGATTATGTGGTGAACGAAAGGAGAAAACCTTATGAATAACAGTAAAAGCGACATTATCTCAACATTTCCATCTGCTCCCCATAAACTTGTTTATGTGTAGCTCTCCATAAACAAGTCGCATTGTTCTTTCTCCTTCCGTTTCGGCGTGATGATGAGATCGCGGTAACAGGTTCCGGCGCAGCCGCTGCCGTAATAAGAGCAGCCGTAACAGCGGTGATCCTTGGGCGGGGCGGGAGGCTGTTCCTCCCGTCCGTATTTCGGCTTTTGCACCATCATCCGCTCAAAAGGGCTGTTGGTGAAAAAGGTCATTCGTCCTCACGCTCCGTTTCACCATCGGATGATTTGGGACCGTCTTTTTGTGCTGTTTCCTCGTCAGGAGCTTCCGGTTCATCATCCGGCTCGGATTCGTCGCCCTCATCCTCGTCCCCGGCGTAATCGTAATCGTCCGGGTCGGATTTGTTCTTATCTTTTTTACCCGGCTTACGGAATTTGAAGAACCAGACCGCCGCGCCGACGAGAACGGCCGCAAGAATGGCAACCGCCGCGATTCCGGCGCTGCTGTCCTGTTTTTCCGGCTGAGAGTTGGACGAAACCGTGGGCGTCGATGCGGTTGGTGCGGAGGATGTTTCCGGCGCGGAAGCGGTCTTGGACGAGGAAGAACCGGAAACGTCCTCGTTATCGCTTTTTGCCAGCGCAAGCAGGTCCTTGTCCGTCACGGCGTCAAGGAAATAGACATTTTCGGCGTTTTTCTGGCGGTCGATAATCAGGTAAAAAACGTGCTTGCTCGGCGTGGTGACGGTGAAAAACTCCTTGCCGTCCTCGTTGGTCACGTTGTCGATCACCGTCCCGGTGCCGTCCGGCGTCAGCGGCTTGAGAGATGTTTCAGACGATGTTGACGTTGCGGACGAGGCCGACGATGATGCGGTACTGCTCTGCGCGGTGCTGGAGCTGCTCAAAGTCGGAGAGGTAGTCCCTGTGCTGTAGGCGAGAGCGTTGACGGAAAAAGCCGCCGTGCAGGACACGGCGGCCATCAGGCAGACGAATATGCGGATTTTAGATTTCTTCATGATGTTCCTCCTGTTTCTTTTGATCGGATACGGGCCGGTTTTCGCGGGATGCTTTCATGAGCGCGGACAGTTCCTCCGCCGTCATGCCCATGCCCCGCACAAGGCCGACAATATCGAGATTTTCCAGCTCCCGGCGCTGCTTTTCCAGTTCCTTCTGCCGGTTTTGCAGCGCGGAGATTTTCGCCGCGTTCTTTTCATACTCGGTGTCGATTTTTTTGAATTTCGGGTTCACGGTTGATTCCTCCAATCTGTTATGGATTCGGTAAACGCCCGAACGTGTAAAAATGGCTTTGCCAGTAGCTTATGTTGAGGTTCGAGTAGCCGATGGGGTCTCCGGCCGCGAGCATCATGCCGTTTCCGACGTAGATGCCCACATGGGACACGCCGTCGGTATCGTAGGTGTGTTCAAAGAAAACAAGGTCGCCTGGCTTGGCGTTTGACACCGAAACGGGGGTACAGATATTGTATAGCCCCTGCGCGCCCAGCCTTCCCACGTCCCATCCGCTATGATTAACAACCCAACTGACGAAACCCGAACAATCAAACGAGGTCGTCGGATTGCTGCCGCTCCAAACGTAGGGATAACCGAGGTATTTTCGTGCTTCAGCCATCATGGAGGCAAATTGCTTGTCCTCCAATGCCTCCGGCGGAATATCGTAATCCGTGTATTTTTCAAGAGCGGAGGTGTTCGGATATTCGTGGAATAGATCGGGCCGGTTGCCGTGGGTGGACATATACACCGAGTACAGGCCCACCTTATCCTCGTTCATGATGAATACGGGCAGATGGGACAGATTTTCATTGTGCAGCTTCACGTTGCAGATGTAATAGTTATACGGAACCTCATAAGTATCAATGTGTTCATTGCCCTCCGCATCTGTCCAAGTGTCGGTTTCCGTGCGGTGGCGTACCTCAACCTCCACATCCTGCGTCAGTTGGTATTGCCGTTCAAACAGCGTGGAAAGCGTGTCCTGAACCT
>ENA-UOOK01005837-UOOK01005837.1-fermentation-metagenome-genome-assembly--contig:-NODE-5837-length-12154-cov-3.289859_pt1 | contig 12154 bp, 9 predicted proteins | sample MGYA00245777_ERZ724023 | MGnify/ENA primary metagenome ERZ724023 (study PRJEB28704, sample SAMN03018312) | fermentation metagenome | biome: anthropogenic terrestrial biome; feature: soil; material... | reverse complement strand
TCAGGTCGGTAATGTCCCCGATGCGGCCGGCGGATTCTCCCAATCCGTTGATGACTTTGGACAGGTTCAATATGGTTTCCTGGATACCGGCCATCTGGGTCACGGTCTTGTCGAGATTCTCCTTGCCCTCCCCGGCCAGTTCCACGGTGCCCTGGGCTTCCTTGGATGCGGATTTGGATTTGTCCGATATGGTCTGGGTGGATTGCCTGGTCCCTTCCAGGGAGTTCAGGATCGTACCGAGGGATCCTTGGATATCCTTCAGGTTCTTTGCGTTGTTCTCTACGGTCTGGCCCACTTTCTCCATGGTCTGGCTCATGACGCTTACATTCTTCGCCGCCTTCTGCATATCGTTGTTTACGGTGCTGATGTTGGCGGTCATCTCCTCCACCGAGCTGGAAACTTCCTCCGTGTTCGAAGCCTGGTTCTGCGCCGTACTGCTGATCTCCTGGATGCTGGCGCTCAGTTCCTGGGAGGTTGCCCCCACCGTTTCGGAAGATGCTATGGCCTGTTTCAGCACGGCGGAAATGGCTTTCTGCATCTTTATGAGTGCGTTTGCGATCCTGCCGATCTCATCCTTCCGTTTCAGATGTTTCATTGCCGAACTGTTTTCATCGATGGTCAGGTCGTAGTCCGCAAATCTGCCAAGGACCGACGTCATGGCCGCAATGGGATCGGCAAGGAATTTGGCGACCAGCCAGGCGCAAGCGATACCGATACCGACGAAAATCAGCGCGGTGATCAGGATCTGATTCCTCATCCTGTCGACGCCGGTCAGGAGCTCACTCAAATCGGCTGTCACGGCAAGGGACCAGTTCGTCCCCGGAACCGGCGCATACCCCATCATCTTGTCCTTGCGATCGTAGACATACTGCCCTATTCCGGTTTCTCCGTCTGCCATCTTGCTTATGACTGCAGCCATCGGAGCCAAAGCCTTATTCTCTTTTGCGTTTTCTATGGTATTGTCAAAGCTGGCTACAAGGTCAAAGTTGGTAGGATTAGCGGTGAGGGTGCCTTCTTTGTTGACCATATAGGCATACCCGGTTTCCCCGATGGTAATGCCCTTCAGCATGTCGCTCAGTTCCCGGGCGTCCCGTACCCCGTACAAAACGCCGGTGATCTTGCCGTTATCCTGGACCGGTACCGCATACATAACGATCAGTTCCTCGGTCACCTTATCGACCAGGACATCGGATACATTCGGCTTGCCCTCTTTCGCAATGGCAAAATATTCCCGGTCGGAAATTTCCACCATGCCGCCGGCACTTCTCAGGGCATTCCCGGACAGATCGGAGATCCCCAATACCTTGAATCCCGTTCTCTCCGCTTCGTTTTTCAGGAATGCCATATCCTCATCCCTGATGGCCGTACCCGTTGACAAATAATCGAGAATGATTTTGTTCTGCGATAAGGCCTCCAGGACGGACGTCTGCGTTTCGACCTCGCTGGACACCAGGTTTACGCCCTGGGCGGCCACCAATTGGATCGCGTCGCTTATCTCATCCGTGACGGCGGTTCTCGCATTCAGATAAGCCATAGTCCCGATCATGCCGGAAATAACAATGGCTATTACGGTTATTACGAGAATGATCTGCGTTTTGATACTTTTCATTTTCCCCTGTCCTTTCACTCATACAAGTTCCTTTTTCTATATCAAACTTTGAATCTCCGTACCTGCTCCACCAATTCCTGTGCGCTCCTGGCCAGTTCTTCCGCACTTTTGGCAATTTCTTCACTGCCGGCGGAAATCTCCTCGATGCCGGCGGCATTGTCGTTGACAGCGCTGCTGACCTGTTCCGAGGCCGCCGACTGCTGTTCCATGGATTCGCTGATTTCCTGTACCATCTGGTTGATGGAATCCAGCTTTTCCCTGATCTCTGCGGCGCCTGCCGCCTCCCGATCCATGGCGGCCATGAGATTGCCCACCTTGCCTCCGATATCCTTGGCGGAATCGTATACGCCATTGATATCCCGGGACTGCGTATCCATCCGGGCCGTAATATCATTGATCACGTCGGAGGTCATCTGAATGGCCTGGAAGATCTTTTCCAGGGAGCTGCCGGTATCCTTTACCAGAAGGGTACCGCTTTCCACGACTTGAGTTCCTATTTCGCTGTTCTGGACCGCCTTTTCGATCTCCGCCTGGATGTTCTTGATTACCTTGGTGATCTCTTTGGTGGCATTCTGGGATTCTTCCGCCAGATTGCCGATGGCCTGGGCCACTACGGCAAAGCCCTTGCCATGCTCCCCGGCACGTGCCGCTTCGATGGATGCGTTCAGCGCCAACAGGTTGGTCTGCTCCGCCACATCCTTGATCAGGTCGGTAATGTCCCCGATGCGGCCGGCGGATTCTCCCAATCCGTTGATGACCTTTGACAGGCTTAATATGGTTTCCTGGATACCGGCCATCTGGGTCACGGTCTTGTCAAGATTTTCCTTGCCCACGCCGGCCATCTCCACCGTAGCCCGGGCCTCCCTGGATGCAGATTCGGAACGGTCCGATATCGTGTGAATGGATTGTCTGGTATTTTCCAAAGCGCTCAATATGCTGCCGAGGGAGCCGTCGATATCTTTCAGATCTTTTGCGTTGATGCCCGTCGCCTTTCCCATTTCCACTATCGTTTGGCTCATGGCGCTTACATTCATTGTCGCCCTCTGCATATCGTTGTTTACAGTGCCGATGTTGGCGGTCATCTCCTCTACCGAGCTGGAAACTTCCTCCGTGTTGGAAGCCTGGTTTTGCGCCGTACTGCTGATTTCCTGGATGCTGGCGGAGAGCTCCTGGGCCGTTGCCCCGACCGTTTCCGAGGAGGCCACGGCCTGTTTCAGCAGGTCGGCAAATGCTTTCTGCATCTTCGCAACGGCATTTGTGATCCTACCGATCTCATCCTTGCGTTTCAGATATTTTACCGCCGAGCTGTGTTCATCAAACGTCAGGTCATAATCGGCAAATCTCTCCAGGAGGGATGTCATACTTACGATCGGGTTGGCAAAAATTCTGCTCAACGCGAAAGCGCATGCGATTCCAATGGCAAGATAGATCACCGAGATCACCAGGATCTCATTTCTCATCTTGTCGACGCCGCTGAGAGCTTCCGACAGTTCGGCAGTCACAGCGAGGGACCAGTCTGTACCCGGAACCGGCGCAAAACCCAGTATTTTATCCTTCCCCTGATAGGAATACTGACCCACTCCGGCTTCCCCTTTCCTCATCCTGCCCTCCAGTTCGGCCAGCTGCACCAGGTCCTTATCTTTTTTCGCGTCTTCCGTCGTATTTTCATATCTTATGCTCGCTGAACCCGTTGCATCAATTCCGGCATCCTCTTTCGCGCTTTCCGCAATATTTTCGTCGGTACCCGCAATAAAGTCCCGATGGGCGATGGTAACGCCCTCGTCATTGATCATATAGGCATATCCGGATTCCCCTACAGTAATATCCTTTACAATATCGCTCAGTTCCCGGACATCCCGCACCCCATACAAAACGCCGGTCACCTTGCCGTTATCCAGGATCGGTACGGAATATATAATGATCGGATTACCGGTCACCTTATCAATGAGGACGTCGGATACGGTGGACTTTCCCTCTTTTGCAACGGTAAAAAACTCCCGGTCTGCAATGCTTACGGTGATACCATCGTTTCTCAGGGCTTCTCCTTTTATATTGGAAACGCCCAAGGCCTGATATCCCATTCTTTCCGTTTCGTCTTCCAGGTACTGCATGTCTGTATTGCTCAGTGCCATGCCTGTTTTTGCATAGCTGATAAACGCCCGGTGCCGGGCTATGGCTTCCAGAAAAGTCGTCTGCGTCTCGACCCGGCTGGCCACCAGGTCTGCCCCTTCGTTGGCCACCAGCCGGATTGCGTTCTGTACCTCATCGGTAACGGCGTTCCTTGCATTTCCGTTTGAAAGAGCGCCGATGGATGCGGTGATAAACACAACCAACACTGCTATGATCAGAATCATCTTCGCCTTAATGCTTTTCAATTCTTTCCACCCTTTCTGTGATGCAGATCACCTCAATAAAATTACATAGCATGAAAACCTCCTTTATAGGTCGAGGCAGCTATAGCATGAACGTACATTTATTCCTTCCCGGATCCCTCCTGACTGACCGTTCGGATGGCTTCCATGACGGCGTCGTATCCTTCCAGAGCTCCGGAGTTTTCAATATCCCTTGTCTTTTTCAGAAGCACGATCTGCCGCTGTTTCAGCTCTTCCATATCATTCCGCTTCTCCGAAACGGGCTTCAGCCGATCCAGCGCCCTGAGAAAATCCAGCCGGAATTCCAGCTGATACTGCTCCGTCAGCAATGATTCGTATTCCGTGATTACCTTTTCATACTCCCCCTTTTGTTCGTTTATGTATTTATCCCTATACTCCCGGGCCGTCTGTCTCGCTCTTTCCTGTATGACTTCCTTAATCGCCAACTCGGTAACCCTCCTTTCTTTTTTTCATAACCTCTTTCAGAAGGGTCTGGACATCCAGAACATAAGCAAAATCCCCGTCGCCGAGGATGACGGTGCCCGAGATTCCCTTCATTTCTCCCAAAATGTTTCCCCTTCCGGAAAACCTCTCCAGGGATTTGATGACGACCTGCTGCTGCCCGATGATCTCCTCCACCGCCAGAATGATTTTACGGGTGGAAAGCCCTATAATGATCCCGACAAAGGATTTTTCTTTTTCCCCGCCGCTGCGGAACAAGTCGGATCCCCTCAGGACCGGGAGCACTTCCCCGCGCCAATTCATGACTTCCTTCCCCTGAACAAATCGGATCTTTTTCTCATAGTCGCCGTCTTTTACCCTGAAAATCTCAATGATGGAGAGCAAAGGCAGCACAAAACGGAACCGGCTGGTCCGGATCAGCAGAGACTGGATAATTGCAAGGGTAAGCGGAAGCTTCATGGTAATGATCAGCCCTTTCCCTTCCACATTGTCCGTATCGATGATCCCGTTTATCTTCTCAATATTCTCTTTCACCACATTCATGCCGACCCCTCGTCCGGATACATCCGTCACCGTATCCGCAGTGGAAAATCCGGGCATGAAGATCAATTCCAGGATTTCCTTTTCCCCCATGGAATCCGCCTGATCTACCGTAATCAGGCCCTTGGCAATGGCTTTCTCTTTTACCTTTCGCAGATCGACCCCTTTCCCGTCATCCTCCACCCTGATATAGATATGGCCCTGCTCCTGGCCGGCTGACAGCTTGATGGTCCCCTTACGGCTTTTCCCGCACTTTTCCCTTTCCTCCGGGCTCTCGATCCCATGGTCCACCGAGTTTCGTATGATGTGATTCAGGGGATCGATGATCTTTTCCATGATACTGCGGTCCAGTTCCGTGCTTTCGCCTTCCACCTTCAGTTCGATCTCTTTTCCTTCCTTTTTGGACAAGTCCCGAATCATTCTGGGGAAACGGTTGAAGACGCTGTCGAGAGTATACATCCTGGTGGACATCACGGATTCCTGCATTTCATTCCCGATAAAATCGATCTGGTGGACCAGACCGTTCAGGGATTTTACGTCTTCATCCTGGTTGTATTTCTGCTTTACCTTTTTCATCAGCTGCTTCAGTCTCTCCTTGTCCACCGAAAGCTCTTCCACGATCCGCATCAACTGATCCAGCTTTTTGATATTGACCCGGATGACAGACTGAAGCCCCTCCTTGTCCCTGCTCTTCTCCGGCTGCACCGCCTGTTCCGATCGGACCGCCGTCTTTGCTGCAGACTTCCCCGCCGACTTCGCCGCTTCCGCAGGTTGTGCCGCATCCCCGGACAGTTCCGTATCCGCATGTATCTCGGAAATTTCCGTTTTTTCTATATCGGAGATCGTATAGATCAGGTCTTCGATCTCTTTTTTCGTTAATTGACTGGCATAGAAGATATCAAAGGTTTCGCCCTCTATCTGCTCCAGATCCAGGCCTTCCCAGCTGGTTTTGTGAACCTGCCCCGATTTTTCCAGTTTTTCCGTTACGAGAAACAGCCTCGCTCCTTTCAAAGGGGCGTCTTTCGGCAGAAAGATCCGGATCTGATAAGCCTTTCCCTCCAGGCCCAGCGACTTCAGTATATCGCTCCTCTCGTTTTCCGAAAGAGTACCCGCAGCCGTTTTGCCGCCCGCTTTGTTGTTCTCCCGGTTTTCGGCCTGCGATTTGCAAAGATCCAGATCGGCAGTGAATTTATCGACGTCGATTTCGTACGATTCGTCTGCCTTGTGCTTTGCCACACGGACCTTCATCTCATCCAGGCTTTGCAGCATCCGGTCGATCATTTCCCGGGTAAGATCCAGTTTCTGATCCCGGACCATGCCCAGAATGTCCTCCAAATGATGAGTAAGCTTTGCCATGTCATTGATCTCCATGGCGGCGGAAGATCCCTTCAGAGTATGCATATACCGGAACAGGTTGTCGATCTTTTCCCTGGTTGCCCCTGTGCTGTCCATATCCAGAAGGCATTCCTCAATTTCCTGGAATAGTTCTTCCGCTTCCTCATAAAAGGCATTCCTTAAAGTATCATTCATCCTTCTATCCCTCTTGTTAATAATTTGTTAATCAATTGTCAAAATTTAAGGAATGTTACAGAAATATATAGAATTTTATCGAAAAAGACATTCCTTTATTATCCTATCGGCTGTTTTTGCAGGTTATTAAGCGTTATTTCCATTATTCTTTCAGAAAAAAGATTGATGATATGTTGTTTCTGATATATGATAAAAACAGATCCGGGCAGGACGCTTGCATGAAATGCGTGTAAAAAAATACAGGATGAGCTCCGCTGATCCGTTTGCGCGGCTTCGGTGAGATGAGTATTTGCAGCAGAATATCCATAGAATATCCATGCCGCTGCGGCACACATAAATATGAAGTTTAGCAGAATCAGCGCTGCCAAACCGGAATATGCCGCGTTGGCGGTTGATAAGATATCCGGACAGGGAGGGATGACCGTTGGGAGAGATTGCGATTTGCCTGAAGCAATCCATCAGCAAAGCAGATTACAAAAAAATCAAGGAACTGAAGGATATCTGCACCCGGAAAGAAAAGCTGTTTCTGAAACTGGAGCTGGACTTCAAGCTCAAACTGCCCCGACCGCAAAACATGGAATCTTTGAAATATGTAAACGAATTTTTTTGTTATGCCGGCAGAACGCTGATCGGTTATCTGGGAATTTTCAACCTGGGCGGAGATACGGGAGAACTGACCGGAATGGTCCACCCGCTTTACCGGAGAAAAAGAATCTTTTCAAGGCTCTACCACCTGGCTTTTGAGGAATGCAGGAGGAGAAATTTCACAAAGATCCTTCTGGTCTGTGACAACCGTTCCTCCTCCGGACTGGCCTTCATCCGCTCAGTTGGCGCAGTCTATTCCTTTTCGGAATATGAAATGAGGATGCAGGGAAATGTCATCTCAACGGAGAATTACGATATCGTCCTCCGGAAAGCTACCGATTCGGATGCGGAAGAAATTGCCACGATCAATTATACCTGCTTCGGAGTGATCGGCTACCTTGGAGCGATGCCGGAAGAGGAAGAGAAAGTGAACCGGATCACCTATATGATTACGCTGAAGTCCAAGGTAATCGGAAAAATCCGAACAGAAATATTCGGTGACGAGGGCTTTATCAGCGGCTTTGGAATACTCCCGGGATACCGGGGCAAGGGTTATGGAAAACAGGCATTAAAGGCCACTGTCGGAATATTAAGCAAAAAAGGCATCCGCAACGTTGCTCTGGAAGTGGATACGCAGAACAAGAATGCTCTGAATTTATATAAATCCTGCGGCTTTGCAGAAGAATCCGCCACAGATTATTATGAGACCAGATAAACCGCCGCGCCTGAACATCAATTACAGCCCCATAATATGAGTTTTCACCGGAATGACGAGGAATAACGTCGGAGCATCTGTTTATGGATAACGACTCGTACTATATGCTATAAACTTGTACTATATTGTACTATAATGGTATAACGGTATAATGGAAGTGAATGAATGTAATACCGATTTGGAGGGTTGAAATGATGAAGGTTTTGTTGATTAACGGAAGCCCAAGGCCAAAGGGCTGCACTTATACTGCACTGAGTGAGGCGGCAAGGGAGCTGGAAAAGGAAGGCATAGATACCGAGATAATTTCTATCGGCAGTAAACCTATCCGCGGATGTACCGCCTGCAACCGCTGCAGCACATTGGATCGGTGCGCTTTCGATGACGATCCGGTCAATGCCGTCCTGGAAAAAGCAAAAGAAGCCGACGGTTTTATATTTGGTTCTCCGGTGCATTATGCCGGTGCATCCGGCGGTATGACATCTTTTTTGGACCGGTTGTTTTATGCGGGAGACTGCTTTTCCAATAAGCCGGGGGCTGCCGTTGTCAGTTGCCGCCGGGGCGGTGCGACTGCTGCCTTTGACCAGTTGAATAAATATTTTACCATCTCCGGCATGCCTGTCGTTTCCTCCCAATATTGGAACATGGTCCACGGCAATACCCCGGATGAAGTCAGACAGGATATGGAAGGCATGCAGATCATGAGGACATTGGGCAGGAATATGGCATGGCTGCTGAAATGCATCCAGGCAGGAAAAGAGGCCGGAGTGAAATTACCGGAGCAAGAGCCAAGGATAGCCACCAATTTCATACGGTAGAGACGATAGTTTTACAGAGGCAGGATGTTGCCAACGGAGGAGGAGATTGCCCGGCTTGGCCCTGCGAAAAACGTTGCGGACGCGATGCGGACGGAAACCAGCCTGCATCGGGCCCGCAGGGATCCGGGACTGCGTAACTACAACAATGGTTTGAGGAATGCGTTCCGCATTGCGGCGACTCCTTTTGCCGTGATGCTGCTCGCGGTGCTGGTCCTTCTCACCTACAGCCTTGTTCTGTCTTTCTTTGCCGTCTCCATAACATTGTTCGCAAGCGGGATCGCGGTTGCTTTAGGTCTTTCCTGTCAGGCATTCCAGGCCGCGCCAAGGGATTTCATACAGATCATGGGCGCATTGGGTTTGGGTCTGTTTGCCGGAGGGATTCTGCTGTTGCTGTCCTGGCTATTTTATAAACTGGCAAAGCGGATGATCGCGGCATCGGCATCCCTGGTCTGGCTTATTATCCGGAAACCCGGAGGAAAAGCAGCGGAAACGGCTGCCGGAGCGACTATGGAAACAATTACCGGACCAACTGCCGAAACGCTTACCGAAACAATTGCGGGAGCAACTGTCAAAGCGAATCGACCGGAACGGAACAGCGGGAAGAACGGAGAGAACGAAGATGACAGCGATAAGGAAAAAGATGGAGATAACGGAAGAAAACAAATCGGCGGAACACTCAAAAGCGAACATCCGAAGCGGATACGTCCGGCAGCCCTGTACTTGGGTCTGCTATTGGCAGGATTCGTTCTGTTTTGCGCATCCGGGAGGGATGGTCATCGATTGCTCAAAGGTCGGGCAAGCGGTCAATGTAACGGCGCAGACCGGAACCGGCAGGATCGATGTGGAAAGTACGGAAAAACCCTCAACGAAAGGAACCGGCACAGAACAGGAAGCACCCCGGGACAGTAACAGGAAACCCAGGCAGGGTACCCCTCAAACCAGCAGCTTTGAGCTGGATAACGGAGCGGATAAAACGATCGAGGCCACCAGCGACTGGGGCAGTATCCGGATAAAAATTCCGGCATAGCCTGGAGTTTATCTCCTTCCATATTCCTTTTGATCCGAACGGATTTCCACTGCAAAAATCAAGATGCTTGTTCTATAATCCTGATAGAGATCATATCTATATAATGTGTACAAACTTATCGGGTATCAACCAGCCGGATATTATAATTGATTTTACTGCAACACGGCTTCGGCAGCATGAGTTTTTGCTGCGCAATCATTATTTGTCTACGTACATCTGATTATATTCCAGCTCGGTAAATCCGATTTTGCGATAAAACCGGATAGCCCGATGGTTGTCGGACTCCACCTCCAGCCTTACTCTGGCGATGGATGGATCCATTGTGGCCTTCAGATAGTTGAAGAATTCAGATCCGATCCCTTTTGAGCGGTATTCCTCCAACACAAACAATTCATCGACCCAGAGGGTAATGCCGCCGGCTTCATGGGAATAGGATTTGGCTGTAATGGCATAACCCGCGGGCTTCCCTTCAAATGCAAAGAGATATCCCCCCAGATAGACATTGGAACGCATGATTTCATCAAAGGCGTCCCTGTGATATCTTTCAGGAATTGGATGAAGCACCGCTTCCGATGCATAGAACATTTCCGTCATGCGGATGAAAATGTCTTTGTCCTCTTTCTTCATTTTTCGGATCATTGTCGTGGCTCCTTTCGAATTCCAATCCATTCCTATTCTATTATACAATATCCAGCGAAAATGGCAAATATGCTACAAGAACTCACTATAATGCTTCTATCTAAAGCTACGGTACGTACCGCCGTTGTCGGAGTAGAAGGAATGAAACGCCGGAACTTTAGCGTTTGCGGGGATAAGAGTACCATCGGGATACAGCCACTGGAGTCGCCGAAAGCGTATCTGACCCTTTTGGAGCCGTTTGAAGAATGGGAGGCTGGCAAACAGGAGATCCCTTTGCCTCCGCCTGAAGGAAGGTACGATTCCCCGGGACAATTTGTCCCTTTTCAATTCGAACCAGACCCAGATCCATACAATACAGGAAATTATCTGATAAATAGTCGATATCCTCCGCATACCCAAGAATAACCGGCTCCATGACCTTGCGTACCCGTTCTTCCTGCAGCCTCTCCAGCAGACTGTCAATATGCACGTCCCGCCTGAATAGAATGGTGTGTACGGCTTGTTCCACCATTTCTGCCGTAACCGGATGGGTGTAGTCGTTCTGTAACTGCTTTTCAATGCATTCACGCGCAATGGCATTGACCAGCCAGGGCTGTCCGTCCGTCCACCAGCAGACCCTGTCAACCGCTTCGGGCTCAAATACCTGTCCGGTATCTTCGGTGTGCTGGCTGTACAGCGCCTGGATTTCATCCGCGGTAAAGTTTTTCAGTGTCAACGCGTCGCTGATAATATTGAACGGGCTTGCAGACCCCAACGTTTCGGTATCCTTTCGCAACTTCACCTTGTAATCCCTTATATTCCGCATTCCTGTCAGTACCAGAGAGTGTATGAACTTCATTCGGATCCGGTTACTATAGCCATCCCTCAGCTGTCTCAGAAAAGTGATAACCGTGCCTTCGCTCAAACAAAACAGTCAACCTCGTCGAAAAAAACCACCAGCGGCTTATCCAGCATAGAGCATAAGTTGAGGAACAGTTTCTTAATGGATACGGCTGTTTGGGTTTTATCCATTTCATTCATCATTGTGCTGATTTTATCTTTCCATGGTAAGTCGGATATTTCAATGGCCGACGCGATGCAATTGAAAATCTGTGGTATTCCGTCCTCCGGCTTTGGGAAAGACTGTACTGCTTCCAAAGAACAATACAGGGCATAATATTTGCCCTCCCGGCTGATTGTCTGCTCCAGGCTGTTGAGGAGAGTCGTTTTACCGCTCTGCCGGGCGGCATGGATCACAAAGAACTGTTTATGGTCTATCAAATCCCGAATTTCGGTTAATCGGCTTTCCGCATCCAACATATAATGTTCGCCCGGGATGCAGGGCCCTGTTGTGTTGAAACGCCTCAAATCCTCCACCTCCTCAATTTCCAATGCATAGCCTTGTTTTTTATTATGATTTTTTTCAATCAGCTATATTATACACTATATTCTACCCGAATACACTATCGGGTTCCGTGATATTTTCCAGGAACAGGATGAAGCACCGCATCCGATGCATAGGCGTGGCAGGCGGTCTTCCATTCTTTCAAAAATAAAACCGCGGGAAAAGCCGATACGGGCAGGTGGATTTTGAGAGGACAGGCGAATCCGGATCGTGTCACAGGATCGTGTAACTCCAAAGAAGTGCACATCCGCTATTGAAACGTTTGACTTGGTGGAATATACTATATGTGATATCTGCCTTTACGATAGGATTCAAAAAATGCAATAAGGAACACGGACGGGGAGGAGTTTTATGCTGAGCGGATGCCGTACGGAAATCGGATGTCAGATTCTGCATTTTTTTCCCGCACTGTACCTTTCCCGCAAGCCTCTTTGTAAAGTGGAGGAGAAATGGCTTGGGGGAATCACATTGCTACG
>ENA-UOOK01005836-UOOK01005836.1-fermentation-metagenome-genome-assembly--contig:-NODE-5836-length-12154-cov-18.145549_pt1 | contig 12154 bp, 6 predicted proteins | sample MGYA00245777_ERZ724023 | MGnify/ENA primary metagenome ERZ724023 (study PRJEB28704, sample SAMN03018312) | fermentation metagenome | biome: anthropogenic terrestrial biome; feature: soil; material... | reverse complement strand
ACGATCACTTGAAAAAATTTTCTCAAACCCGCAAGACGTAAGAAAGTGGCACCGGGTTATATACAAAGGCATTCCGAATACGATGAATTTCTACTGGGTAAGTTCAGTATGGGATACAGGGATGGGAAATCCCTGGACCAATTTAGCGGATGAGTTGATACCCATACATATAGATCAATATCCATACACAAGGTCGTTGAGTCCGGCCGATCGCCCATTGTTTTACGGGCGCTGGCACTTGTATCGGCTAATCCGTCAGGCAAATATTTTTTTGGAGAATGCAAAAGAAATCCCCAAAACAGGAGATGCCGACTATATAGGCCTGCTTGAAGTTGAAGAATTAAAAGCGCAAGCGCGTTTTTTAAGAGCCTATTACCATTACCTACTCTTCGAGTTATACGGTCCAGTCCCTATTATGGATAAGTCGGTAGACCCGGCCGATCCGGATTTGGATTTTGCCCGGAATTCGGTGGATGAGGTCGTTAATTTCATCTATAATGAGTTGACAGACATTGCTGAAGACCTGAAAGATCCGAATTATGACGAGCCAAATTATCTGGCAGTTCCTACCAAAGGTACGGCATTGGCCGTCAGGGCGCGGCTGATGGTGTACGCGGCGTCTCCCCTCTTTAACGGTAACTACGCGGAAGCCTTGCAGCTTACCAATAAAGACGGAAAACGGTTATTCCCGGATAAGGACGATACAAAATGGCGGAAAGCGTTGGACGCTTGCCAGTCGTTTATTGACTATGCCAATGCCGGGCATTATGAATTGCATAAGGAATATACCAACGGGGTTTACGACCCTTATAAGAGTATATATGAAGTCCACATGAAATTCAACAAAGAGATCATCTTAGCCCGATCGGATCCTCAAAGTGTTTTTGTTGGACAAGTCGGAGAAATTGACCATTATACTATTCCCCGCGGCGTAAGAGGAGGTACCTCAAGTACCGGAGGAGGCGGTGTACTGCAAGAATTGGTGGACGATTATTTTATGAGCGACGGACTATCCATCGAAGAATCCCCGCTTTACAGGGAAACGGGGTTTTCTACCGCCGGAGAAGATTTAACAGGAAGGACTGAAGTGGGAACATATCGCATGTATATTAACAGGGAACCGCGTTTTTATCAGCATATTTTTTACAACGGTAGGAAATGGCACATTGGGGGCGAACAGATTTGGTACAACAAAGGTGGCAACTCCGATAATACCGGGTATGCGCCCCGTTCCGGCGCTTCGTTATATAAACGGTTAAGCCAACGGGTTTACCGACAGTCTCCTCATCCATTTACTGAATACCGGCCAATCATGATTTTCCGTCTGGCTGAATTTTATTTGTTGTATGCGGAAACACTGAATGAGGTAAATCCGAATGATCCAAGGATTATAGAATACGTGGACAAAGTACGCGAACGCGCCGGTATTCCACTCTTGTCAGCCATAAATCCGCAGATAAAAGGAAACCAAGAAGCGCAACGAAAAGCGATCAAGGCCGAGATGAGGATAGAGTTGGCGACGGAAGGACAGCGCTATTTTGATGTGAAACGCTGGATGATAGCGGAAAACAAACCCGGAGAAGGAGGACTTGGCGGTAACTTCACCGGCATGGATATGGAAGCCAATACATTGGAGGGTTTTTACAAACGCACCGTTATACAAAACAGAGTGTTTGAACGCAAGGAATATCTTGCTCCATTACCGCAAGAAGAGATCCAAAAATCACGGTTACTGGTTCAAAATCCGGGATATACAACTATTGATGAATAATTCAAAAAAGTAGTAACAATGACACAAAAAATATATTTATCCGTTTTCCTCTTTTTTGCTATAATTTTTATCTCTTGCAGTAAAGATAATGGGACGGAAAATCCGCCTGATAAACCTCCTATAACAGAAATTGACGTACTGACGTTTAAGAAATCGTCAAATAGCGATCAGGAAATGATACAGAAAGCCGTTGACTACGCGGCCGCTAACAAGATAGGGACGGTTACCATACCCGATGGAGAATATATGGTTGATGCGACATATACGACAAAGGGAATTGTATTGAAAGACAACATTCACCTTAAGTTGGCAGACAACGCAGTGTTGAAAGCGATTCCAAGTACAGATGAACGCTATGCTGTTATTAGAGTACAGAATGTAGGCAATGTGAAAATTTCAGGCGGCAAGATTATCGGGGAGCGCTACCAACACACGGGGACGAGTGGTGAGTGGGGTTATGGAATAGATTTGCATACCGCCGTAAACGTTGATATCCGCAACATTACAATAACGGATTGCTGGGGAGATGGTATTTTGATCGCTCTGAATTCAAAAAAGGTGTCTGTAACGAATGTTATTTGCGATAATAATCGTCGCCAAGGGATGTCTGTAGTAGGTGTTGATGGACTTTTAGTGAAAAACTCAATATTTTCAAACACGAACGGTACCGCTCCTGAAGCCGGTATAGACCTGGAACCGAGTTGGAAAATGGAAAATGTACAAAATGTATGGATTGACAGTTGTACATTTAAAAATAATGCAGGGTTAGGGCTACACATATACGGTGAATTCAACTTTGTCACCAATATTAAAGTGACCAATTGCATAGTGGACAACAATCCAATTGGCGTTTCTTTACGTTTTCCAGATGTCAACAACGTGGAATTATCCAATATAAAAATTTCCAATAGTTCAATACAGGGATTACGCGTTTTCGAAGGCTCGAAAGATGTAAAAATGTCTAAGATAACGATTACGGAATCTGCCAGAAATGCCGTTACCATATCGGATGCAGCAAATGTGGAAATGGCTGATTTTAAGGTTAATGGATTTACTACGAATGGAATATTAGTTGATAAATCAAGCAATGTGAAGATAAGTACCTCAGATTTCCAAACAACCAACGTTGCAGCCGTTATAGCCAACCTAAAAAACTCGAAAACAATAGATATGTCAAGAATAAATATAACAGGAGGTAAGACAGGAATTTCGAGTTTAAAGAATGAAGCATTAGTGCTTTCGGAAAACACTTTGGATAAACAGTCGGAAACGGGGCTATACTTGAACGATACACATGCAGCGGTTGTACGCGAAAACCATTTTAAGAACATAGCGCAAACTCCGATAAACGTGTATAATTCCAATGGCAATAAAATATCTAAAAACATATTTATTAACAACTGTTTTCACACAGATAATACTTATGCACAGATATATTTCGACGGGAGCAGTCAGAACAATGAATTTAATAATAATGCAGTTTCAAAAGGTGCTACCGCCAATAGAGCTGCGTATGGAATTTGGCTAAGATCGGCAACACAAGGCAACATGATTTTAAATAACACTATTTCGCCAGAATCATACCGTAAAGCCCAAATTAAAGACGATAGCGGAAAAAATCAAATTAACAAATAAGAACGAGATGATTATGAAGACAAATATTTTAACGACGCTAAAATGCCTTGCGTTTTTATTCGTAACACTATGTATTTATACGTCTTGTAGCCCCGATGAAGAAGACACAAGCAAAATTCCTAATCCCTTAACCAATGTTAGTGCTGAGAACACAAAAGGTGGTGCTGTGTTTTTCTATGACACGCCTCAGGAAAATGAGGTAATACTCGTTACGGCAGAATACCCGATAGACAACGGTGCAACAAAGATTGAGCGTTTCGATATAACCAAATACAGTTCTTCGTTGACCTTGACCGGCCTTTCTACGCAAAAAAGAAAAGTGGAGTTATATACCACAAACAAACACGGCAACCGGTCGGCAGGCGTGGAAGTAGAAGTAGAGCCTCTCCTGTCTTCATCTGTCGAATATCTGAATAAAATAATGGCAAGCGTTTCAATAGCGCCGGTTGTCAACGGAATTACAATAAGTTTCTCCAACAACAGCGAATCGAAAGAGGTGTTTTTCAATATATCCTATAAAGATATTGCCGGCAATTGGTATGAATATAACGTAAAGCCATCCGCCAACGAACAGGAAGGTATTATCACCTTGGAAAATCTTCCGTATGCCGAGTTCAGTATTTATTTAAGCGACTCCGATGAAGAAAGATCCGAAGCAAAATTGTTAAGTGTAACGCCTGTTATAGAAGAAGTCCTAATCACAGATAAATGGGTTGAATACGCTCTTCCAGGTGATAACAGCGAAGGCTTTAAGGATACTCAATGGGGAACCTATCTTCCCTTAAAAAACTTATGGGATGGTATAAAGTTGCATAGTGACGGGGACGGACGATTTGAAAATTTGGGAGGAGATTTCCCCCAATCATACACCATAGACTTAGGGGCCAACCAAGAACTGAAACTAAGCAGAATAATAATTTATAGTCTTGCTAATTATAAAGTTAATACTTACGGAAATTATAATCCAAAGGTAATAGAAGTTTACGTTTCCAATGATCCGGCAACGGATGGAAGCTGGGAGAGTTGGACGAAGTTAGCGGAGTGTGTATCGGTAAAACCTTCGGGCAGTCCAATAGGAACGGTAACTGACAGCGATTTCGAATATATCCGTAAAGGAGAATCCTTTAAGTTAACCATTACTCAGGAATCATATCGTTATATCCGGTTAAAAGTTATTGAGACATGGGGAGGTGTATCTCCGCATGTTGTCAGATTGGATGAAATAGAATTATGGGGTATTAGCAAATAATTTATCTGCAAAGAAATGAAAAAACAGTTGTTTATTTCGATAGTATTCTGGAGCGCAATAGCTCTGTTTACTTATGGGGGAGAAAAAAAGTTAATAGGACATTCATGGGATTTACTGAATGTACGTCCGGTAGATGTGGCGCGTAATTTGGATGCTTGGGAAAAGGTTCCCCTAGACGGTATTTCTTTAATGATAAGAGTCAAGCTGCCCGACGGAAGCACGGCCAGCGATCGTACGATTATGAACGATTCGCATTGGGATAAAAAAGCCTTTGCAGAAGAAGTAAAAGTAATCCGCCAATGCGCGTCGCGCAACTTAAAGCATAACTTTCTGATTACTGGTTGGGCGCCCATACAGCGCTTGGCGTGGAACGACGACAAGGCGTGGGAGCGCTTTGCCCACAATCTTGGCGTGGCGGCGTGGTTGGCTCGCGAAGGCAACGCAAAAGGCATCTTTATTGACAACGAAGATTATAATAATATACGTCAATTTTTTTGGACGGCGGGGGATGCTCCTTATGCGGAAACAGCCGCACTGGCGCGTAGACGCGGAGCGCAGGTCATGAAAGCCATGGCTGACGAATACCCGGACATTACATTGCTCGCATTCTGGCTGTTAAGCCAAAACTCTCACACCATGAGCGACAATCCGTCCGGGACGATAGCCGCCGCGGGAGATCTTTGGGTTCCTTTTGTGAATGGGATGTTGGATGTACTGCCTCCAGGAGCGAAAATTGTTGACGGAAACGAACACGCATATACTTATAGAGCGGAAAAAAGGGATTTCTATCTGGCTTCATGGCAGGTGCAAAACAAGGTATTAGGATCCATTGCGCCGGAAAACCGATATAAATACCGGACACAAGTACAATCGGGTTTCGGGTTGTATCTGGACATGTACACCAGTCAAGATCCCAAATCAGTATGGTATTTCGAAGAGTTCAACGGCTCACGCTTGAACCGGTTCCGTTACAATTGTTCGCAGGCACTGGATGCTGCCGACGAATACGTTTGGCTATACGGGGAAAAAATGGACTGGATCAATTGGATTGGAACCGGAAGTAATCAGGATAACAAAGGGGGACATCCCTTGACAAGAGCGGGGCGGGCAGGAAATCGGACTTGGGAAGAAATGTTACCCGGATTTAACGAAACCCTGTTGCAATTAAGACATCCCTTTTTGTGGGCGGAGCAGGCTTTCAAACGGCAGCAAGCGGTAGGCAAGCTAAAAAACCTACTGGCTAACGGCGCCTGTATTCCTCAAAAAACGGACGGGAAAAAGGGCTTGCGGGAAGGTGAATTGCCTCCCGGATGGGGCGAGTGGCAAGACGAGAATAAACGTCAGGGGGTTTTTGGCACGGACACAGGTAAAGGACGCGGAGACCGCTTTTCTCTATATGCAGAAAGCGTGGAAAGAGGGTCTTTAACTACCTTAATACCCGTTTTGCCCGGACAGATATATGCCGCACAAGTGTTTGCGCAAAATGGCGGACGGGCGGTTACAATCCGGTGGAGAAAGGGAGGGGCTATTGAGTGGTCGCTGCCAAGCGCAAGCCTTAACTTTTCGGCAACCGCTCAGGACGGATGGCAGTCGGCTTTCGGCTATATACGGGTGCCGGACGGCGCAGAGGAATTGCTTATAATACTGAGCGCCAACCTTAAAGAAGGAGAACGGGCATGGTTCGACGATGCCGGATTATTCCTGCTAACAACAGAGCAGGAATTAAATAAGTAGAAATATAATTTCTATTAATCTAATCTCTTTACAAAACAAGAAAAGATATATATACATAAATTTCAATTCAATATACCAAATTTAAAGCTAAAAGAAAAATGAAAACGAAGCCTATTATTATTTCAACTCTTGTTATGCTGCTATTGGCGGCATGCAGTAAAGACGACAAAATCAATGACGAGGGGGTCCCCTTTATGGTCCGCTTTAACTCACTGATTGTCGCAACACAAACCCGCACCACCGACGGTGGCAACCAATGGGTCACAGATGATCCTGTAGGAATTTACATGGTAAATCACGGCGAAACTCTTGCAGCGGAAAGCATTGCGGAAGAAGCCGATAACAGGCAGTATAAAGCTATCGGCAGTAATACAGCCGACACAGGGTTCAATCCTGCCGAATCCAACCAAACTATTTTTTATCCGCAAAACGGCGATAAAGTGGATTTCGTGGCATACTATCCCTACCGGCAAGACATAACGGAGCATAAATATGCAGTAGATGTCAGTGACCAGAGCGCCCCTGCGGCTATTGACCTGTTATATGCCAAAACCAATAATGACGGTGAAGGTTATAACAAACAAAGTGGACAGGTGACCCTTCCGTTCAGACACCCACTGAGCAAATTGGCTATAACGGTGGCGGCAGGAAACGGAATAGTATCTCTTGAGGGTCTCAGAATAACCATAAATGGGATGAATACGACTGCCGACTTCAATTTGGCTCAAGGCGAGTTATCCAATCAGGGCAACCCAAACTATATTCAGCCCTATAACGTAAACGGCAGTAATACGTACGAAGCGATTCTCTTGCCGATAAACACGCTCAGTGCAGACCATTATGTCGAGTTTGAGCTAGATGATATTATTTACAAATGGCAGATAAACCTTCCAGACAACGCTTTAGAGGCAGGTAAAAAGTATGCCTACACTATTACCATAACCGGTAAGGGAGTGGAAGGCGCAACCGGAAATATTGATTCATGGGATGAACAACCTGAGGGTACAGGCAACACACGAGAACCGAAGAAATAAAATATCTTATCGCCTCCGTACAAAACAAGGGGGGGGGGGAAATATGTACAATTCAGTTTAAGCAAAAAACAATTAAAATCAAAACTAAAACAAAATGAAGACGAAATCAATTATTATTGCAATTTTTGCAATTTGTTTTCTTACAAATTGTAGTAAGAATGACACGCCTGTTAACGATGGAACGCTTAAGGCCGTGCACTTTCTTTCGCACATCGACGCTTTAAAAACGCGCACCACAGGAGGAGGCGATCGCTGGTCGGCAGACGATCGTATTGGTATTTACATGATAAATCACGGAGAAACTCTTGCAGCCGGCACCATAGCTGAGAGTGCCGATAACAGGGAGTATAAGTCTGCTGCGGAGAACGTCGAAACAACCGGGTTCAATCCCGTAGCACCCGAACAGGCAATTTATTATCCGAAAGACGAAAATAAGGTGGATTTCATATCATATTACCCATACCGTCACGATATAACGGGTTACAAATATCCTGTAAATGTAGCCGATCAAGGTAATCAAGCCGAAATTGACTTATTATATGCCTCTTCTAATAACAATGGCGAAGGTTATGACAAATCAGCCGGAGCAGTAAATTTAACTTTCGGGCATCCGCTAAGCAAATTGGCAATAAAGGTAGAACAAGGTGGCGGATTAGCTTCTCTTGACGACTTGAAAGTAACAATAAAAGGGATGAAAACGATCGCAGATTTCGACTTGGCAACCGGTGCTTTGTCTAATGAAGGTAATGCGGCCGATATTCTACCAAATAAAACAGGAGACGGTTCTTACGAAGCCATCCTACTCCCTGTTGCAGCTACTGATGATGAACATTATGTCGAATTTGAAGCTGACGGCAATATTTACAAATGGCAGTTAAACAGTGGTGATAATCCGATCACCGGCTTGGAAGCAGGTAAAAAGTACACCTACACCATCACTATAACCAAAACGGGCATAGAAGGGGCAAGCGGAACCATTACACCATGGGACGAAATAACCGGTACAGGTGAAGCCTCGACAAGTGAGCAAAAATTAAATACGAATCAATGGGTTGAATACGCTCTTCCAGGTGATAACAGCGAAGGCTTTAAGGATACTCAATGGGGAACCTATCTTCCCTTAAAAAACTTATGGGATGGTATAAAGTTGCATAGTGACGGGGACGGACGATTTGAAAATTTGGGAGGAGATTTCCCCCAATCATACACCATAGACTTAGGGGCCAACCAAGAACTGAAACTAAGCAGAATAATAATTTATAGTCTTGCTAATTATAAAGTTAATACTTACGGAAATTATAATCCAAAGGTAATAGAAGTTTACGTTTCCAATGATCCGGCAACGGATGGAAGCTGGGAGAGTTGGACGAAGTTAGCGGAGTGTGTATCGGTAAAACCTTCGGGCAGTCCAATAGGAACGGTAACTGACAGCGATTTCGAATATATCCGTAAAGGAGAATCCTTTAAGTTAACCATTACTCAGGAATCATATCGTTATATCCGGTTAAAAGTTATTGAGACATGGGGAGGTGTATCTCCGCATGTGGTCAGATTGGATGAAATAGAATTATTTGGCAATAAACAATAAATTGATACAGTAGTAATACTATTTTAGTACCTAACTGTCCACATATCATCACATCGTTGACACTTTTCGGTTCATTAGGATGCTTAAAACTAACGAAACAAATTGTTTTTCTTTTAAAATCTCCTTCACCAAAACTTTCGGGATGTTTTGAAAGGAGAAATAAGACCTATAAATCCAGGCAATCCATTGACAAAAAATTGTCAACGATGTGGTGAATCTTATTGTCGAACAAGGCTATATACAAATATGTTTTTTAATGACAATTCGAAGAAATTTTATAAAACAGTTTTCATTGGCCGGTATGATAAGTTGCCTTCTACAAGGTGCTTCCGGCAAACTCCCTTTATTTAAACCATAGCCAACAGCAATCTAACGAACTGAGAAAAATAGGGGCATGTTTCATGCATTTATCTTTCAATTTTGCCGGAAGGATAAATCGAGGGGGGAGACTTAGAACCGAATTGGAGCCAGAGCAATCGGTTTGCGGCGTTAAGAGAATTGGTGAAGTCCGCCAAAATGAGGAAGTACAATAATGATCAGCCATTACTTCAACACAGTTATATTGAAATTGAACAACGCTAATAAATGAAACCAATTAATTTACTTATCAGTATCCTACTTGTTGTATTGCGAATCTCGTTCTCTCTTGGCCAAAATGTGACAATCACAATAGAAACGGAAAATACAGCCACGGTGTTGAAAACCGATGAGGACAACCGCCTAAAGATTGTTTATTCCGGGAAATCTTTATCGAACGGGAATGAATACGAACGGACGGGAGAAGTTTTTAAATTCCAATCGCAAGGCGCAAGCGCCAATAACAACGCTTATGCCGTTGCCGGGATTAATAATAATTTTACGGAGCCGGCCATAGCCGTAGTGCATACTGATGGCAACAACTCATTGGATCTATTATATGATAATCATACTGTTACCGAAACGCCCAACGGGGCCACGTTGACCAAGATCATGCTGAAAGATCCTGTATATCCCTTTTTTGTGGATCTGTTTTATAAAGCATGGAAAGACAAGGATGTGGTTGAACAGTGGACCGTCATCAGGCATACAGAGGATGGAGAGGTCGTACTTAACAAGTATGCGTCGGCAAACCTATACCTGAATAATAAAGAGTATCACCTGACCGGTTACAACGGATCCTGGGCTAAAGAGATGCAGCCTGTGGAGACACACCTGCGCCAGGGAATGCATACCATTGAAAGCCGATTGGGTACGAGGGAACATTTGCTTACCTCCCCGAACTTCATGTTATCGCTGGATGGAAAAGCAACGGAAACATCCGGTACCGTGATGATCGGCCAAATTGCCTGGAGTGGAAATTTTGCGCTGCAGTTTGAAACGGATGTGCATAAGAATCTCCATATCGTTGCCGGGATCAACCCGTACCAATCGGCGTACCATCTTAAACCGGACACTCCTTTTGAAACGCCGCGTTTTGTGTACACAGTCTCTTTCGAAGGAAAGGGCAAGGGAAGCCGCAACCTGCAGGCCTGGCTCAGGAATCATGCGCTCCTTGACGGCCGGGGCGGGCGGTTGACACTGCTCAATAACTGGGAAGCCACCTATTTTGATTTTAACCAGAACAAGCTGGCCGGCCTGTTTGGAGGGGCAAAAGAATTAGGGGTGGATATGTTCCTGCTGGACGATGGATGGTTTGCTAATAAGTATCCTCGGAACGATGACAAAGCCGGATTGGGCGACTGGAAAGTGAACAGGAAAAAACTCCCGGACGGTATTCCTTTCCTGGTACGTGAGGCAGAAAAAGAAGGCGTTCAATTCGGTATATGGATTGAACCCGAGATGGTTAATCCGAAAAGTGAACTGTATGAAAAACATCCGGATTGGGTGCTCAGACAGGAAAAAAGACCTGATATCTACTTCAGGAACCAGTTAGTGCTTGACCTGACCAACCCGGAGGTCCGGGATTTCGTTTTTAAGGTAGTGGATGATTTATTCACTGAGAACCCTACTTTGGCATTCATCAAATGGGATTGTAACGCTCCTGTTTTCAATGGCCACTCGAAATACCTGGAACGGGAAAGCATCCCGCAATCACACTTGTATGTTGAGTATTCAAGAGGATTGCTCGACGTGCTGGAGAGGATACGGGCTAAATACCCTACCGTGCCCATCATGCTCTGCTCCGGAGGAGGAGGCCGGTCGGACTACAATCTGTTGAAATATTTCACGGAATTTTGGCTGAGCGACAACACGGATCCGCTGGAGCGCGTGTTCATGCAGTGGAATTATTCTTATCATTATCCCGCGATCGCCATGTGCACCCATGTTACCGACTGGAGTAAAGAGACATCGCTGAAATATCGTATCGATGTGGCGTCTATGGGTAAACTCGGGTTCGATATCCGTGCGAATGAATTAAGTGACCGGGATATGACGTTTGCGCAACAGACTGTAAGGAACTATGACGATTTCAAGGACATCGTATGGCAGGGAGAAATGTACCGCCTTGCGAGCCCCTATGAAAATGATATGGCATCCCTTATGTACGTGAACGGGCAAAAGACAGAAGGTGTCATGTTCAACTACCTTACGAACAGGAGATTTTTGGCTGAACCCTCCCTTCGTCCCGTGAGGCTACAGGGATTGGATAAAGACAAAACGTACAGGCTAACGGAAATCAATCTCTATAGCGGAGTAACGAGCCTTATTGATTCTCAGAAAGTTTATTCCGGGGAATTCCTGATGAATATAGGTTTTAATCCTTCGGTAAACAGGAATCGGAGCAGTGTGGTTATGAAGATAGAGGCAATACAGTAAATGAAAAAAAAATTATCAATAAAATAAGAATAACATTATGACCTATTCACGAAGACAATTCATTAAAACGGCAGGGCTGCCCACCGTCGGCTCTGTTATTGTTTAGAAGCTTCTTACCGGAATCTTAAAGAAAAATTCCCGCAAAAAGTGCAGGTGCCCGTCAAGAACAAGTTTGTGGGGCTCGATGCTTATCAAAAGTTGATTGCTTCGAATGTGAATCTAGTGCTGTTTGCCACTCCCACCGCCTTCCGTCCCGCTCATCTGGAAGCTGCGGTAAATGCAGGTAAACATTTTTTTTGCGAAAAGCCGTTTGCCGTGGATGCGCCCGGACTGCGCAGGGTAATGGC
>ENA-UOOK01005835-UOOK01005835.1-fermentation-metagenome-genome-assembly--contig:-NODE-5835-length-12160-cov-12.571830_pt1 | contig 12160 bp, 13 predicted proteins | sample MGYA00245777_ERZ724023 | MGnify/ENA primary metagenome ERZ724023 (study PRJEB28704, sample SAMN03018312) | fermentation metagenome | biome: anthropogenic terrestrial biome; feature: soil... | reverse complement strand
AAAATATGATTTGATTGGTTTTAATCATGTTGCGATTGATGGAACTATTTTAAAGGATAATACATCAAAAAAATAGGATAATAAAGATAGATGAACTGGAATATCTTGAAAATCTTATTACTGAGATGGAAAAAGATGAAGATTTACTTTTTAAACTAGAAAGATACTTCTTAAAAGATGTTCTAGATGAAAATAACATTATAATCCTCCAAAAAATTAAGAAAAACCCAAATAAAGAAGCTTTAAAATTATTAACACAGCCATTAATGGGTAGAAGTGAAAAACAGAATGTTTTATGCTTTATTGATTATTTAAAGGCTAATTATAATGGGAAAAATACCATAAGTCTTACAGACCCTGAAAGCCGCTGGATGAAGGATAAAAAAAAGGAAATATGGGTTTAAATTATAATTATCAAGTTGCAACAGACGATAAACATAATTTTATCATCGCACAAAGGCTAGTTAACGATCCCACCGATCATCATCAGTTTATTCCCATGGCAGATGAAGTAAAAATGAATTTAAACAGACATCCCACCTTATACACGGCAGATAATGGTTATTTAACAGATAAAGCAGCAGAATACTGTTACCAAAATAAGATAACCACAATCATGCCTGATAGAACCGAAAGCAGGAAAATAAAACACCTAAAACCAAAAGACAGATTTAAAAAATATAATTTTCAATATAACTGGGAAGAAGACGCTTATATCTGCCCACAAAACCAAATACTAAAATATACAAACAATCGAAGAATAAACAGCAAACTATACCGAGTATATTCCACTAAAAAAAAATGTAAAAATTGCATACACAGCCAGGAATGCTACAAAGGAATAAAAAGAGAAATTTTCCGCACAGCAAATCCCCTAAAAATTAAAATGAACGAAAACTACAACTCAGATCTCGAAAGAAAAACTTATCGAAAAAGATTCCACACAGGCGAAACCTACTTCGCAATCCTCAAAAACTCACGCAAATTCCCCGGAATAAAAAGAAAAACCACTAAAAAAGCACAAACAGAACTAACACTACAAACAATAGCCCACAACATAAAAATAATACACAAAAACCTAAACCCACACTAAAAAAACACAAAAAAAACCTGTTAAATATAAAAAAAAACACCACCTCCAACACCAAAAACCATAAATAACACTAAAACTAACGATAATAATACAAAAAAACATTGAAGAACAACTTCAACTGTAAAAAACCAACAAAAACTTAAATCAAACACAAAAAAAACCAATACATTAATCAACCTAAAAAAAAAATAGATAAATGGGACAATCCCTTGAATAGAATTATTATGAAAAAAGTGCTTAAATTAGGTTGAAAATTAGATAAATTATTTTCAACAATTAAAATCAATATTGCCCTCAGATGAAAATTATAAGGGAGTTTCAGAGATGGTTAAAAAACAGATGAACATTATAATACTGGTTGGAATTGTAGTTTTGATAACAGCTTCCTCAGGATGCTATTATGGTAGTCTCGATCCTTGGGAAGAGGGAGATATTGATGCTTCTGGTGGTGTAAAATACGAAACATATCCAGAAAGCAGTTCCAATTCCGACATATGCCCAGAATGTAACGGTGCAGGAGTGGTTGAATGCTACAACTACAGACAAGACATAGAATCATGTGAAGGTACAGGCAGAGTCACTGGCGGACCCACCGAGGGAACCAAATGCCGTATCTGTGATGGTACTGGACAGATCACCTGCCCTAAATGTGGAGGCACAGGAAAGATATAATCCCCACCATATCCCTTTTTTAATTCTTTTAAAAGAAAAAACAACACATAATTAATCATTAAAATGAGTAAAAGATTCTTAAAACCTTTATAAATCAATGCAAATCCTTATAAAAAAAATAAAAAATCCAGTTTTATTCATACTTTTCATAGCACACAATCTGGTCTAAATCCTTTCTAGGACGTGGATCTGGAGTTTCATCAGCATAGCCCAATGTAAACATGGCAGGGACTCTAATATCCTTTGGAATACTTAAGATGTCTTTGACTTTATTTTCATCATAAGCCCCTAACCAGCAAGTTCCCAGACCAAGCTCCGTGGCCTCTAAAATCATAAAAGATACTGCGATTGACAGGTCAACTGTATAAGCGTATTGTCCACAGGGCATGACCCTTTCAGATTCTGTTGAACATGCCACAATGGTTATTGGTGCCTGACCCAAAAATTTCTGCCCATTTGCTGCATCAACCAGTTTATCACGGGTTTCTTGATTTTCCACCACTAAAAATTTCCATTCCTGTCTGTTGGCAGCAGATGGCGCAATACGGGCAGATTCTAATATTTTTCCAGTTTTTCATTCTCAACTTCAGTTTCTTTATATCTTCTAATGCTTTTTCTTTCATTAATTGCTTCAAAAACATCCATCCATAATGCCCCCTTGATTACAATTATATTATTTATCAAATAATAATAAAACACTTTGAAGGAAAAATAAAAGAAAAAATGAAAAATAAAAGATTTTAAATAACTTTTTAATTGTTTATTCTGCATCCATCATTTCGCCGTATTCTATTTCTATTTGACAGCCTTTAGGACCACAGCAGAAATGTTGTAAATCAAATTTTGCTTCCATTTTTTCACCTCGATAAGTTCAACAATATATAAAAGTAACTAATAGTATATAAAGTAAGTACTGACATTGATCATATATACTTACATTTAGTATACTTAGTACCATATAGTATATCATCATTAGCCAGTCTATAATAGTAATACATACAATGTGATGTCTTGAAATAAGGAGAAAGGAGATGATCAGATGTCAAATGGCAAAAATCATGAATATATCTGTTCAGTAGAAGTTGCAATTAATGAAATAGGTGGAAAATGGAAATCGTTAGTATTATGTTCATTAAAAGATGGTACACTACGATTTAATGAGATAAATAAGAAAATACCAGATATAACTCAGAGAATGCTAACAAAAACCCTTAGGGAGTTGGAAAAAGATAGGATCATAACCAGAAAGGTTTATCCTGAAGTTCCTCCTAAGGTCGAATACTCACTAACTTCTAAAGGAGAATCTGTATTGCCAATATTTGATTCTTTGTGCGAATGGGGGAAAAAATACTGCCAACCCGAAGAAAATTAGGAAAATTAGTTATTTTATTGATGTTGAAATAATTAAAAACCAACCAGGATATTAAATGGACATTACTAAACAAAACACTGCAATTGGAACTCCTATTGTTGACCCTGTCATGAAAGATTTATTTGCCATTTCACGGCCATGGTTAGCTTATTTAGATATTAACAGTTTATAGTTATGTAACCAACTTTTTTCACCTGAAGACATTCATTTGAATCGTTTGTAGTCACTTTGCCACTGATAATATGTTTTTTAACTAATGATGAAAACTTCAGAAGAAAATGGGAAAACAGTCGTTTTATATTGTTAGTTTTTATCTTGATCAGCATTACTTTTTCATCAGATGAATGCTAAAAAAATCAATTTTTATTTTGTTTAATAATTGTGGCAGCGAAAACAGCCGCACCAAAACCGTTGTCAATATTTACCACTGCGATTCCAGGTGAACAGGATTGTAACATGGCGTTAAGAGCTGTAAACCCACCGGTACCCACCCCATACCCCACTGATGTAGGAACTCCGATTACTGGCACGTCCACCAGCCCAGCAACCACTGACGGTAATGCCCCCTCCATTCCCGCCACAACAATAATTACTTTTACATCTTCCTCCAACATTCGCCTGATTTGTGAGAATAAACGATGAATTCCCGCTACCCCAACATCATAGGATGTTAAAACATCACATCCTGCTTCTTCAGCCACTATACGTGCTTCTTCAGCCACGGGATTGTCTGATGTGCCGGCGGTGATGATCCCTATCTTTCCCTGTCGTTCTATTTCACTGTCTTTAATGAGTAAAATTCGTGCTTTATTATTGTATTCAACTTTGAAACCTTCTTTGTGAAGAAATTTAAGGTTTTCTTTGATTTTTAAGTACCTATTTCCTTCCAATCGAGTGACCAGCACTCGCCCCCTGTCTGCACAGTTCTTGATTATCTCCACAAGTTCCTGGTCATTCTTGCCTTCTGCAAAAATAGCTTCTGGGAATCCGGTGCGAAGATCACGAGCAGCGTCTAATTTAGCAAAATCCTCCAATTCAGCTATTTGCATGGTTTTAAGCATTTTTTCAGCTTTATCTAACGATATGTTTCCATCGATCAGTTCTTGGAGTATTTTCTTCATACTATCCCTACCTATCAAACTTATATATTAAGCGGGAGTATTAAAAACAATTCTATGAAATCAACTGTAAATTCATATTTTTCACCCTATATACTTAATTAATACCCTCCAGAAATTATGTTTCATGATCAAAAAATGATGAAATTAGGAGTATAAAATTGAAAAAAGCCCATATACTTGTCCAAGGAATAGTACAGGGAGTTGGATTCCGTCCCAATGTTTACAGGTTAGCCAATGCTAGAAAACTGAATGGATACGTGCGAAATTTAGGTAATGTGGTTGAAATCGTTGTTGAAGGAAGTGAAAATGATATAAAAAGTTTTTCCAATGATATTAAAACTAAAAAACCACCCATATCCAAAGTTGATTCTGTGAAGATAGAATGGTTGGATGATAGTGGTTCGTCAAATTTTAGTGGTTTTCATATATTGGAGAGCTCTTCGAACTTTTCTGGTTCTTCTGTGACACCTCCAGATGTTGCCACATGCAATAGTTGCTTGGAAGAAGTGATGAAAAGTGGTGACCGGCGTTACCATTATCCTTTCATTGCTTGTACTGATTGTGGCCCTCGTTTTACCGTGATCAGTTCAGTTCCTTATGATCGTGAGCGTACCTCTATGGATGTCTTTCCACTGTGTTCTGATTGTAAAAAAGAATATCAAAACCCCGAAGACCGTCGTTACCATGCTGAAGCATCTTGTTGCCCGGTTTGCGGGCCTGAAGTTTTCCTTTATGGTGAAGAGAAGATAAGTACAGATAATCCAATCAAAGACGCAGCAAAACTTCTGGATGAAGGAAATATATTGGCAATGAAAGGTATTGGGGGTACACATTTAGTGGCAAACACCCTTGATGATCTTCCGCTCATTAATATGCGTAATAAATTGGGTAGGATGAATCAGCCATTCGCTTGTATGTCACCAAATATTCAAACAATTCGAAGTTTCGCCGAAGTAACGGATTATGAAGAGGATATTCTCTCATCAAATAACAGACCCATTGTTATTCTTAAAAAAAATCAAAATTATTATTTGTCCCCCCAAGTTGCACCAGAACTTCATAATTTAGGGGTTATGCTTCCGTACTCTGCCCTACATCACCTTTTATTCACCTACACTGACTCACCAGCCTATATAATGACCTCTGCTAACATGCCTGGTGAGCCTATGTTAACTCAGAACCAAGAAATACTTAGTAAGCTGGAAGGTGTTGCTGATTATTTCCTCCTGCACAATCGTGAGATTATCAACCGATGCGATGATAGTGTTGTGAGGTTTCGTGGAGGAGATCTGGCATTTATACGTCGTTCAAGAGGTTACGTGCCTGAACCATATGATTTTTCACAGATCAGCACAGATTTGAATGTTCTGGCCCTTGGACCTGAAATTGATGTGACTTTCTCTCTTCTCAAGGAAGGAAAATGCTATGTTTCTCAGCATATTGGAGATACTACCAAATATGAAACTTTCCTTTATCTTCAAGAGGCTATAAACTACATGATGGGAATCACAAGGACTGATGATGTTGATGTTGTGACTTGTGATCTTCATCCCCAATTTTTTACCACTAAACTGGCACAAGAATTCGGTGAAAAGTTTCAATGCCCTGTTTTGAAGGTTCAACATCATCATGCTCATGCTGCAGCATTATCTCTTGATTGGGAAGTGGAAGAACTTATTTGCATAGCAGCTGATGGCGTAGGTTATGGTGCTGATGGAAGTGCTTGGGGCGGGGAGATATTATACTCTAACAGAATAGAATACGAACGAATGGCAAGTTTAATACCCCATAACATGCCTGGAGGAGATTTGACCACGCGTTACCCTGCTAGAATGATGATGGCTATGCTTTACCATTATTATGATGAAGATGACCTCCTGGAACTAATGAAGAACGATTATCTTAATTACTTCCCTCATGGTATAAAAGAAGTGGAAATAGTAGCTAATCAACTAAAAAAGAATTTCAACTTAACAGACACCACCAGTACTGGGCGAATACTCGATGCTCTTGCTGCATCTCTACAAATTTGTGGGGAAAGAACTTACGAAGGTGAATGTGCCATGAAACTGGAATCTGCAGCTTTCTACGGTGAAGATCGTTTCGATATACCTATCCAAATAATTCAACAAGATGGTATGGATGTTTTGGATACTTCTCAGATTCTTTTATCAGTTTTAGAGAAAAAATTGGCAGGAGAAAATGTTAAAGATATAGCATGTTCGAGTCAGCGTGCTGTTGCAGAGGGTTTAGCTGAACTTGCAATTTTAGCCGCCGAAAAAAAAGGTATTGATAACATTGGTGGTTCGGGAGGTGTTTTCTACAATGAAGCCATTAGTATGACCATTAAAAATGTTGTGGAAAATGCTGGTTTTCACTTCCTTCAACATAAAAATAGTTGTGCAGGTGACGGTTCTGTTTCACTGGGGCAAGCAGTGGTTGCTGCCTTGAAATTCAATGAAAAACTAAAATAATTCATGATCAGGTCTCGTGTTTTCATATATGAACAAAACAATGATAAACTAAATTAGGGGAAGAAAAAAATATTTATTTTGGAGGTTCTTCCTCAGTAAACATCACTGGCAAGTTTAAAGAACGAATTTTTAAAGCCCTCTTCCTTTTATTAACCTGTTTTAAAAGGATTTCTGCGTGTTTTTTGGCTTCATCATAATTTCGGATGAGTTCTTCCAGTTCTGATGAAACATCATCTCCAATCCGGGACCGTTCTTCCAACATTTGCAGTTCTTGGAATTCATGACCAGGTGATTTGACCCTTATTCTGCCTTGACTGATGAAAATTTGGAACTCTACATCATTGGAAATATCATAGTATTTTCTGGGTCTTCCACGTTCAATTTTTTGAAATTCGGAACTAAGGAGACCTGCTTCTTCCATGGCACGTAAATGTTCGATTATGGCTTTTTGACCAATTTCTAGTTCTCTGGATATTTGGCTGACAAAACGTGGCTCTTCACGTAAAAGGTCCAGTATGTTCCTTCTGGTTTTGCATCCCATAACATCCAGCAGTAACTCTAAATCCATTTTAATACACTTTTTATATTTTTTTATACTTCAAACAATTCTAATTTCAATTATATCCTGTTACTCTTTAATAATATGTAACATTTGCCTATCTAAAAAAATTTAGATTGCCTTGTCTTTACCTAAATGTATTATAGTGAAAAAACATTGCAAAAATGGCATTGTAAATTATTATAACAATTTGTTATTATAATCATTATTTTCAGAAAGGTTTATATAACCTTAGGTTACTAATAATTTATATAACTTTTGGTTACTATAACCTTGTTTTGTAAAGATTTATATAACCATAAGTTACTATAATGCTAAAGTTACTAAATCTTCCCACCCCTCCATTAAAGGTGAACAAATGAGTGACAAAAAAGAAATTAAAAAATTGAAGGATGATCTGAAAAAATTAGAGTCAGAAATCCAGGAAAAAAATGATGAGATTCAGGAGAAGGAAGAAGAAATCATCAATAAAGACCAGGAAATCGAAAATAAAAAAGAACAATTTTTAAGGCTTCAAGCTGATTTTGATAACTTTAAAAAAAGAACTGAAAAAGAATTAACTGATCACATCCGCTACGCCAATGAAAAACTCATAATTAAAGTTATAGATACTTATGAAGATTTGGAACGGGCATTAAAATCTGGTAAATCCGATGAGCTCCAAGAAGGAGTGGAGATGATCTATCAAAATCTCAAAAAAATCTTAGAGAATGAAGGCCTTGAAGAACTTCCTACCCAAGGCGAGAAATTTGACCCATTCAAACACGAAGCACTGATGACAGAGGACCATGATGATTTTGAAAATGGAGAAATAATCAAAGAACTATGTAAAGGCTATAAATTAAATTCTAAAGTTATAAAATATTCAAAAGTTCAAGTTTGTAAGAAAAAAAATGCATAATGCAAATAAAAGGTGATTATATATGGCTAAAACAGAAAAAATTATAGGAATTGACCTAGGAACTAGTAATTCTGCCGCTGCAGTGTTGATCGGTGGCAAACCAACCATTATCCCCAGTGCAGAAGGAGCTACCCAGTATGGTAAATCTTTCCCCAGTTATGTGGCCTTCGCAGATGATGGTCAACGCTTAGTTGGAGAACCAGCCAGAAGGCAAGCAGTAACTAATCCTGAAAAAACCATTACTGCGATTAAAAGACAAATGGGTACTAATTATAAGGTTGATATAGCTGGAAAACAGTATACTCCTCAAGAAATCTCTGCTTTCATCCTTCAAAAGATCAAAAAGGACGCAGAATCATTTTTAGGAGAAGAAGTTAAAAAAGCAGTTATTACCGTGCCAGCCTACTTCGATGACAACCAGAGAACAGCCACTAAAGATGCTGGAACCATAGCAGGATTAGACGTTGTAAGGTTAGTCAACGAGCCCACTGCCGCCAGTTTAGCTTATGGTATTGATAAATCCAGTGAAGATGAACTAGAAATTATGGTATTTGACTTTGGAGGAGGAACTCTTGACGTAACCATTATGGAATTCGGAGGAGGAGTTTTCGAAGTAAAATCCACCAGCGGAGACACTAAACTGGGAGGAACTGACATGGACGCCGCTGTCATGAACTACTTAGCAAGTGAGTTCAAAAAAGACACTGGCGTGGATATAATGAATGATGATCAAGCGGTCCAGAGACTCAGAGAAGCTGCTGAAAAGGCAAAGATCGAACTTTCCACAACTTTAAACACTGAAATTAACCTACCATTCATCACCGCCACCCAAGATGGGCCAAAACATTTAACTCATACCTTAACACGTGCTAAACTAGAAGAACTGGTAGATTCCATAATTAAAAAATGTTCTGGGCCAATGGAACAGGCATTGAAAGATGCAAAAATGACCAAAAATAATGTGGACAAAATTATTCTAGTAGGAGGACCTACCAGAATGCCCATTGTACAAAAATTTGTGGAAAACTACATTGGAAAACCAGTTGAACGTGGAATTGATCCAATGGAATGTGTAGCTGTAGGAGCGGCAATCCAAGGAGGAGTACTAGCTGGAGAAATCAAAGACTTGGTTTTACTCGATGTAACACCACTATCCCTAGGTATTGAAACATTAGGAGGAGTTTTCACCAAGTTAATTGAAAGAAACACCACCATACCTACCAAAAAGAGTCAAGTATTCAGCACAGCTGCTGATAACCAGACCTCAGTGGATATTCACGTATTGCAAGGAGAAAGATCTGTGGCCACTGGAAACACCACCCTTGGCAGGTTCCAGTTGGTCGGTATCCCTCCAGCTCCCCGAGGAATGCCACAAATAGAGGTCACTTTTGATATCGATGCTAACGGAATACTTAACGTATCAGCAAAGGACATGGGTACTGGTAAAGAACAAGCCATAACCATCACTGCCCCTAACAAATTATCCGAGGATGAAATTGATCAAAAAATCAAAGAAGCAGAACAACACTCTGAAGAGGATAAAAAACGTCAAGAAGAGGTTGAAATCCGCAACAATGCCGATTCAATGATTTACACTGCTGAAAAAACTCTGGATGAACTTGCAGAGAAGGTTGAAGCTGATCAGAAAACTAAAATAGAAGAACTCATCAAAGGACTCCGAGAAGTTATAGGTGGAGATGACCTAGAAGCCATCAAAAATAAAACTGAAGAATTGACTAAAGCTGTTCAAGAAGTAGGAACTGCAATATATCAGCAAGCACAGCAAGAACAAGCACAACAACAGCAAGAACAAGATGCCCAGGGTCAAACTAATCAGGACCCTGAGGATGATGACACCATCGATGCAGACTATGAGGTTAAAAAGTAGAGAATATTTTGTTTGAAATTGGGTGGGGAACTTCCTCCCACCCTACCCACAATTTTATTATATTTATTTAAATAAAAGTAAAATAACCAAATTAATCACACCCATAATTATAATATGATCAATTCAGAAAATCTGGATTTAATTGGTTTTATATCAATCATCAACACTTATTAAAGAATACACGATTAAAGGTAATCAGAGTATTTAAGGAAGATTATTCATGGCAGAGAAGCGAGATTACTACGAAGTCCTAGGAGTGGAGAAGGGAGCTACTAAAAAAGATATTAAAAAAGCCTACCGTAAATTGGCTATGGAATATCATCCTGATGTTAGCGAAGACCCTGAAGCAGGTGAAAAATTCAAAGAAATCAGCGAAGCCTATGCTATACTCTCTGATGACGAGAAAAAAAATACTTATGATCAGTACGGTCATGCCGGAATGGGTGGATTCAGCCAAGAAGATATATTTAACAATATCAATTTTGAAGATATATTCCGCGGCTTTGGATTTGGAGGAAACCAAGGTGGAGGCGGTGCTGGCTTTGAAAGCATATTTGATCTCTTCGGATTTGGAGGAAGCCGTCGAAACGGACCCCAACAGGGCAATGACGTTTTATATGAAATGAAAATCACCTTGGAAGAAGCAGCCCATGGCCTAAAAGAAGATATCCAAGTCCCCCATAAAAAGACATGCCCACGATGTAACGGTTCTAAAGCCGAACCAGGAACAGAAAGTCGAACTTGTGATACTTGTGGAGGTAGCGGTCAGGTTCGCCACGTTCAAAACACCCCCTTAGGACAGTTTGCAACCATCCGTCCGTGTAACACTTGCCATGGTGAAGGTAAAATAATTGATAGTCCCTGCCATGAATGCCATGGTAGAGGTATTGTCAAACAAAAAAGTACCATAAATGTTGAAATACCACCAGGAGTAGAAGACGGATCTCGCTTACGCGTTCCTGGTGAAGGTGATGTTGGTAACCGCGGAGGACCACCAGGAGATCTTTACGTTCTTATCAGAGTGAGGCCACACAAATATTTCAAACGAGAAGGAGCAAACATCCACTACGAAAAACCAATTAGTTTTGTTCAGGCAACGTTAGGAGATAAAGTCGAAGTCCCAACTATTGACGGGACAGTAGAGCTCAAAATACCTGAAGGAACCCAAACAGGAACATCATTCCGAATAAAAGGTTTTGGACTGCCCCACCTGCGCTGGAACGGGAAAGGAAATCTATACGTAAAAGTAAAAGTAGTGACTCCTAAAAAACTTAGCCCACAACAGAAAGAACTTCTGGAAGAATTCGCCAATATAAGTGGTGATGAGATTTACAACGAAGAGAAAGGCTTTTTTGACAAAGTGAAAGATGCCATCAGTCACTAAAAAAAATAAACAATATTTTCCTTCCATTATTATTTGCTTGTAAAAGTAAAACTATTTATTTATCAAGGCTAACTCCTATTTATTGTACTAAAACATTGCAAATTACCTTTAAGATGTGATTGGGAAAAATGTGTGCAAATGAAAATCATGATATAAACGTGACCCTCATACTGGACAAGGTTGAAGATTATTTTGGTTTTGTGCCAAAAATATTCCAGGTTTTATCTGAAAATCCACCTGCTTTGAAGGCATTCTTTGATAAAACCGAATTCATGATGACTGATGATAGTTTACCACCTATCACCAAAGAGTTCGTGTCTATTGGAGCTGCTGCTGCCATGGGATCACCGCACTGTCTTGCCACCCACTTGGAAGTGGCCAGAGAATTCGGAGCCACTGATGAACAACTCCTACTGGCTATAATTATTGGAGCATCCATAACAGAAACGACTGCTTTATCCAAGTCTTTACGAGTTTATGACGATTTTAAATAAAATAAACCTGAATTTCTTCTAATTTAACTTTTTGAATCTTTTTTTTTGAATGATATCTTAGTTAAAAAATATGATAACTACCTATCTGTATCTGAATAATTTTCTAGTTTATTAAATTGAAAAAAATAATTCAAGATATTATTAAGTTGATATAGTAAGAAGGAGATGATAAAAAAATTTAATACAAATTAAAAAGAAAAAA
>ENA-UOOK01005834-UOOK01005834.1-fermentation-metagenome-genome-assembly--contig:-NODE-5834-length-12161-cov-3.747150_pt1 | contig 12161 bp, 14 predicted proteins | sample MGYA00245777_ERZ724023 | MGnify/ENA primary metagenome ERZ724023 (study PRJEB28704, sample SAMN03018312) | fermentation metagenome | biome: anthropogenic terrestrial biome; feature: soil; material... | reverse complement strand
CGGTGTAAAATTGAGTTTATCCCGTCCTTCTATAACGATACGTTCTCCAGTATTGACATCTACACTCTCACGGTCGCGAACACTAATGACTTTCAGAGTACCCCAGCCCTTGATTTTCACAAGTTTGTCCTGTTGAATACCCATATTGATAACCTCCAGCAGATTCCTGATGAATTTGTCAGCAGTTGCTTCATCCAAATGGTTTTTCTCCACTAAGTGCGCAACCAACAAAGAAAGACTGTTTTTAGGCATTAGGCGTTCCTCCATTCTTAAGTTGCTCCTTGACAGATGCCGAAGGCCGGAAATTCAAAATCAGTTTCGGTGGTACGAGCATCCGTTGTTTGGTTGTTGGATTAACAATGATCCGTTCCAGACGCTTCTTGACCTCAAAGGTGCCAAAACCAGGAATGACTACAGGTTGTCCCTCACCTACTTCATCTGTCAAGGCATCCACAACAGTACGTAAGAGTTTTTTGGTATCCTCCTGCGTGAATCCACTTTTTTCAGCCAGGTTGGCTATCAATTCCTTAGTATTCATGGGCAATTATTTTTCCATAAAGATCATAGTCTTCACTTCCCGTGATCTTTACCTGATAAAAACGACCAGTACGGACATGTGGATTATCGGAAACCGGTATCAACACTTCCGGATCAACATCAGGAGAACTGAATTCCGTACGACCGATAAAGTATGGGCCCTCTTTCCTGTCGACAATCTCTTTCATCGTCTTTCCTACGTGAAGAGCCTCTATCTCACCAGAGATTTCTTCCTGTACAGCCATCAACTCATCAAGACGCTGCTGCTTTACATTCTCCGGTATATCATCTTTATAATGAAGAGCACTGTATGTTCCCTCTTCTTCAGAATAAGTAAAGGCCCCCATCCGTTCAAAGCGAGCCCAGCGAACAAAATCCAGAAGCTCCTGAAAGTCCTCATCTGTTTCACCGGGGAAGCCTACCATCAAGGTAGTACGAATACAAATCCCTGGTACGCGATCACGTATTGTCCGGATAAGATCCATCTGCTCTTCCTTCGTAATATGCCGGTGCATCCGGGAAAGGATATGATTGCTGCTATGCTGAAAGGCGATATCCAGATAACGGCATACATTTGGCCTTTCTCTGATTACGTCCAGCAATTCTACAGGGAACTGAGTCGGATAGGCATAGTGAAGACGGATCCAGTCAACTCCGGGAATATCAGATATTCTCCGGATCAGTTCAGCAATATGCCGATGACCGTCAATATCCATCCCATAATAAGTCAATTCCTGTGCAATGATCTGAAATTCCTTTACTCCCTGAGATACAAGGTCCTTTACTTCCTGTAGGATTTCTTCTTCTGGGCGGCTGGTATGCTTCCCTGTAATGATAGGAATAGCACAATAGGCACACTGCCGGTTACAGCCTTCCGATATCTTGACATAAGCATAATGATGTGGAGTCGTCAGATGTCGTTTCCCATCACAAGTAGGAACATCCGCCTTACCCAGATCATTCAAGAGTTGCTTATAATTGAATTTTCCATAATACTTGTCAACTTCCGGTATATCTTTTTCCAGTTCTTTCTGATAGCGTTGTGAAAGACATCCCATGACAAAAAGTTTCTTCAGTCGCCCTTCCTTCTTTGCCTTGACAAATTCCAGTATGGTATTAATACTTTCCTCTTTAGCGCTCTCGATAAAACCACAAGTATTGATAACGGCTATCTCTCCTTGTGGATTCCTGCTATCGTGTACACAATGGAAGCCATTAGCTTCAAACTGTTTCATCAATAGTTCTGAATCTACAAGGTTTTTTGAACAACCCATGGAAATGACATCAATCTGATTTTTCTTCATTATCCCGGTTTACTGTTTGGCACCATTAAACAAACTGTCAACAAACTCCCGTCTATTAAAGAGTTGCAGATCTTCCATACCTTCACCCAATCCGATATATTTTACCGGAACTTTCAGTTGGTCACTGATCCCGATTACCACACCGCCTTTAGCAGTTCCATCAAGTTTGGTAATTGCGAGTGATGTGATCTGGGGGACAGCAGAAAACTGTTTTGCCTGTTCGAAAGCATTCTGGCCCGTACTTCCATCCAAAACGAGAAGTACTTCATCAGGAGCATTAGGAATGACTTTCTTCATGACATCCTTGATCTTTTTCAATTCATTCATCAGACCTACTTTATTGTGCAAACGGCCAGCGGTATCAATAAGCACAACATCAGCATGATTAGCCTTGGCACTCTGCAAAGTATCAAAAGCAACAGAAGCCGGGTCAGAACCCATTTGCTGTTTGATAACAGGCACGCCGACACGATCGCCCCATATCTGAATTTGTTCAACAGCGGCTGCGCGGAAAGTATCAGCTGCACCCAGATAGACCTTCTTTCCAGCTTTCTTGAATTGATAAGCCAGTTTGCCGATAGTTGTGGTTTTACCCACTCCATTTACTCCAACAACAAGGATCACGTACGGCTGATGATCAGAGGGAAGATCCCATGAATCGGCATCTATGGTATTGTTCTCAGTCAGTAAAGAAGCGATTTCATCGCGGAGGATGGCGTTTAACTCAGATGTAGAAACATATTTATCACGAGCTACCCGTTTGTCGATTCGATCTATAATTTTTATTGTTGTATCAACGCCCACATCAGAAGAAATGAGTATTTCCTCTAAATCATCGAGGACGTCATCATCAACTTTCGATTTTCCAGCAACAGCCCTAGCCAGTTTCCCGAAGACACTTTCTTTTGTTTTCTCTAAACCTTTATCGAGAGTCTCTTTTTTGTTTTTATTGAATAAACCAAATAATGCCATATCCTAATGTATTTTCTGCAAAATTAAGAAATAAAATTGATAATTCTGATAAGGATGATGATTTATTTAGGTTCAAATTATATTGTTGCTTTTTTAACGATAAAAAAGAATCATAGTCACTGATTCTCACGACGATAGTCACTTGTGACCGATATGGTGCATTTTGACCCTCCAAAATGGTGCATATTGCTCCTCCATGACTATACCGCCCGGAATCAGGCGTCAAGGTCCCTGACTTTATGACTTTATACAATGATCCTTTATTTAGTGATCGGTCAGGGATCAGAACCCAAAAAAGTCGTGACCTCCAAAGAGATCACGACTTCAATATGTTTTACCGATTTATCGGCTTATTTAAAAAAGTCCTTAACAGCTTCGTTAGGAACCATTTCTTCATCAAAAACGTAAGCACCTGTTTTAGGGCTCTTCACCATTTTGATTACTTTCGAATATGCTCTCCCATCCTTTGATCCTTCATGGAGGGTAGCAACTACTTTCTTTGCCATAGTTTAAGTCTCCTATTACTTGATTTCCTTATGAAGAGTCATTTTCTTCAAAATGGGATTATATTTCATTAATTCCAGACGCTCCGGAGAGTTTTTACGATTCTTGGTAGTCACATAGCGGCTTGTGCCTGGCAGACCGCTCTTCTTCATTTCCGTGCATTCAAGGATAACTTGTACCCTATTGCCTTTAGCTTTTTTTGCCATGATCTTATTCTCCTATTACTTTAATGTCTTTCCAGTCACAGTAGCCTTTGGAAACAGCATACTTCAGAGCTGCATCAAGTCCGATCTTGTTGATAAGACGCAGACCAGCTGCACTGATCTTAAGACTAATCCAGCATGCTTGTTCTACGTAATAGAATTTCTTGCTGAAGAGGTTTACGTCAAAGTTACGCTTTGTATGGTGCTTTGAGTGAGACACATTACAACCTCTCTGTGCTTTCTTTCCTGTAATTTGACAGATTTTCGACATTTCTATCTCAAAATTTTAAATTCGTTAATTGAAACCTATTCCAAACAGGGTGCAAAATTACAATTTTATCTTGGAATTGCAAAATATTCTTTCAGAAATGTATATCTTTTAAGATATTTTTTCATTTCGCCGGCTTATTAAGGTCTTTCTCGTGCTCTTTAAGGAAGTCCAGCAAGAGATGCATTGCCTTGTTTGTTGCGATACTGAGATTGATGTCCCGTCCGAAATCTTCGGTCAATTTGAAAGTTCTGATATCTTCCTTGTTTCCATATCCGAGCCAGATTGTTCCTACAGGAATCTCCTTGGTTCCTCCTGTCGGACCGGCAACACCTGTAGCACTGATCGCAAAGTCAACATTGAGTGTTTCAATGGCTCCGCTGACCATCTCTCTGGCAACTTCCTCGCACACAGCGGTCTGCTCTTCCAGTACCTGAGGATTGACATTCAGCAATTTTATCTTAATCTCATTCGTATACGAGATGATGCCACCCTTGAAATAATTGGAAGCACCGGGCACGGCAATGATAGCTTCAGCTATCCGGCCGCCGGTACAACTTTCGGCGGTGCCGAGGGTTTTCTCATTGTTGTAGAGCAGTTCCTGGATCTGCTTACTCAAGATCTTAGTTTCTAATTCCATTTTCTGTTAGTTTAAATGAGACCTATCCCCTGAAGAGAAATAGGATCGTGAGGGTTCTTTTATTTGAAAGTTACTTTAGAGAAAGCGGGCAAGTCAATGGACGCAAAGTCCTTATCCAGATACTTATAAGTACCCACACAGGCAATCATTGCCGCATTATCCGTCGTATAACTGAATTTCGGAATATAGATGGTCCATCCATACTGGGCGGCATGCTCTTTGAAGGCATTTCGCAGACCAGTATTCGCGGATACTCCTCCGGCTACCGCCACATGGGTAATCTTCGTCTGCTTGACGGCCAGACGGAGTTTTTTCATCAGAATATCAACAATCGTATGCTCCAGGCTGGCAGCCAGGTCATTTTTGTGGTGCTCTATAAAGTCAGGATCCTCGGCCACCCATTTGCGCAGCGAATAAAGGAAAGAGGTCTTCAGGCCGGAAAAAGAATAATCCAGTCCGGGGACGTGCGGTTCAGCAAAATGAAAAGCAGCAGGGTTGCCCTGCCGTGCAAGTTTGTCAATAATCGGGCCACCGGGATATCCGAGTCCCATCACCTTCGAACATTTGTCAATGGCTTCACCTGCGGCATCATCAATGGTTTGCCCGAGCACTTGCATATCATTATAAGCATTGACCTTTACGATCTGCGAATTGCCTCCACTGACCAGAAGGCAGATAAAAGGAAATGGAGGCATGTGGTTATCCTCTTCATTATCCTTGATGAAATGGGCCATGACATGGCCCTGGAGGTGATTAACATCAATTAACGGGATGTTCAGTGAACGGGCGAAGCCCTTTGCAAAACTCACCCCCACCAACAAAGACCCCATCAATCCGGGTCCCCGTGTGAAAGCCACGGCAGAGAGTTGCTCCTTCGTGATTCCTGCACGCTTCAAGGCCTGGTCCACGACAGGTACAATATTCTGCTGATGGGCTCTGGAAGCCAACTCGGGGACGACCCCTCCATAGGCGCGGTGCACTTCCTGTGAGGCAGTCACATTACTTTTGATCACTCTGTTGCAGAGAACTGCTGCGGAGGTATCATCACAACTGCTCTCAATGCCTAATATATAAATATCCTTCATGATGGTTATTCTGATAAAATTTCAACGCCATGTTCAGTCATGACAAAAGTATGTTCCCACTGTGCGGATGGCTTTTCATCTCCGGTGATGACCTCCCAGCCGTAGGGATCATCAGCATCAATGAACACTTTCCATGTACCCATATTGATCATCGGCTCAATGGTGAAGCACATCCCCGGCACGAGGAGCATTCCCGTTCCCGGATGGCCATAATGTAACACGTCCGGTTCTTCATGCATGGCCAGGCCCACCCCATGACCGCAGAGGTCACGGACCACGCCGTAACCGAATTTCTCGGCATGCTTCTGAATGGCATGCCCAATGTCACCGACAAAACTATAGGGCTTCGCAGCCTGGGCACCGATGTCCAGACATTCTTTTGTCACACGGACCAACTGATCCTTTTCAGGAGTAGTCTTGCCACCGACAATAAACATCCTGCTGGCATCTGAATAGTACCCATCCAGTACAGTCGTCATATCTACGTTGACAATATCACCTTCCTGAAGTACATCTTCTTCCTTGGGAATTCCATGACAGACCACCTCGTTGATGCTCGTACACACGCTTTTGGGGAAACCCTCATAGTTCAACGTGGCAGACTGGGCATGGTGTTCTTTCAAATAATCATTGACAATATCATCTATTTCCTGAGTATTCATCCCCGGGTGTATGGCTGCCTGAACAGTATCCAGAAGACCGTTGTTGACGACCCCGCTCTTTCTGATCCCTTCTATCTGTTCCGGAGTTTTTATCAAGTCCCGAGTAGGCACTTCCTTGCCCTTACTTTCCCAATACATGACCTTCTTGTCAAGTTCTGTCAGAGGTTGTCCCGGCAGGCAATGCCATCTCTTTTTCTTTTTAAACATCATTATTATTAGTTCTTAAAATATCACTTTGAATCTTCGTCCGTCATTTCTTTTCCGGCAGACGTATAGTAGTAAGTCCAGTTGTAAATATCATTATCATTGAATATCAGCACGAAATGCCGCATAACGTCCGGAGTAGCCGTTCCATCGTAAGCAACCTTTATGGTATATTCCTGCCCGGTTTCATCGGTGGCATCATACTCAAGGTACTCCATGACGGAGTCCTTGAACGCCGTATCCGTCTTCTTTATCGTATACTTATCAGGGCCTATATAGATGACCTGATTCCCTACACGGACAATATTCATTTTCACCGGATCAACTTTCCCATAATGCATGGTACGGGCATCAAAAGGAACTTTGGCAATAACCTCATAGTTGATGCGCTGTGCGAATAACGGCATGGCGAAAATGACCGCCAATGCCATGAATAATACTTTTTTCATCAAATCGTTCATTAATTTCTCTCCTTTTCCCGACGAAAATGCGGATAACTCATGAATCCGATGCAAAGTTAAAGGAAAAGTTTAAATTTCCTACACTCAGCCAACTGAAAAAGTAGATTTTTAATTATTTTAAATAATCATCCATTTGCTTCGTCCAGTCCAGTCCATTTTCCGGACAGTACGTACGCAGCCCCAGTGCTCCTGCAGCAGCCACGTTACGGGGACCATCATCAATGAAAAGGCTCTCCTCCGGAGCGATCTTTTCATGACGGAGAAGATACAGGAAACAGGATTTGTCCGGCTTCATCAATTTCATCTGATAGCTCTTGTAAACTGCATCGAAATAATAGGATAAAGGATGACCCTTACCGTCAAATTCGTTGCTTTCAGCCCAGCTCATCATAAATGGATTGGTATTTGTCAGCAGGATAAGCCGATAGCCTTTCTCACGTAAAGAGATCAACTTGTCCAAATTGATCTGAGGGACCTCTTTCACATAGCCTGTCCACGCATAACGGCAATCGTCCAGGGTTACGGTATGACCGATGTTCGTGCTCAGTTCCTGACGGAATTCTTCTGCACTGATCTTTCCCGATTCCAATTCCCCGAAATAACCGCTCTGACGGTAAGGATCGAGTTGTTCGTCAGCATTTTTCAGTCCTATTTCCTTGAATCTGCGAACTGCCTGCTTCTCATCAATCGTAAAGATGATCCCGCCCAGGTCAAAAATTATATTCTTTATCATAACTTATATAACATCCTATGAATCTTTCCAGTTAGTTGAAAAGGTCCAACTTGTTTTTTCTTGCTTCATCCAGTGACAGTAACCGTTCCTGTTCCTTCTGATAATGCTCCCGGAGTTGCTCATATTTCTCCTTGAGATCTTTCTCCAATTGGGGCTTCTCCTCCTTATTCAAAAGCCGTGAAGCCATGATCGGGTTCTGACTGGCATCCCTCATCCATACCACGGGACCTTCATAGACCGGAGCAATACGGAGAGCCACGTGAAGCTGGCTTGTCGTAGCCCCACCGATCATGATAGGGATATTGAGCCCTGCCTGACGGAGCTCCCTGGCTACATTGACCATTTCATCGAGAGAAGGGGTAATCAGTCCGCTTAACCCAATAATATCGACTTTCTCTTCGACAGCCTTCTTGACGATTTGCTCAGCCGGTACCATCCCCCCCATATCAATTACTTCGTAATTATTACAAGCCATGACGACAGCGACGATATTCTTGCCAATATCATGTACATCACCCTTTACCGTAGCCAGCAGCACCTTTCCAGCTTTCGAGGAATGTCCCGTCCTCTCTGATTCGATATAAGGCTGGAGAATGGCAACGGCCTGCTTCATTGTCCTGGCAGTCTTTACCACTTGTGGGAGAAACATCTTTCCGGAACCAAAAAGTTTGCCTACTTCGTTCATTCCTGCCATTAAAGGTCCCTCAATAATATTTACGGCATGAGGATATTTTTCCAGAGCCTCTTTCAAATCTTCCTGCAGATAATCTGATATGCCCTTGCGAAGGGCATAGCCCAGACGTTCTTCCAAAGGCAGAGTTCTCCATTGCTCTTTCTCTCTGGGAGTGTCAGTCATCCCTTTTGTCCCACCAGTTTTCTTAGTGTCAGCCGTGTCCTTCAGACGGTCAGCCAACTCTATGAGTTGGTCTGCGGCTCCTTTCCTGCGGTTGAGAACCACATCTTCAATGATCTGAAGTTGTTCTTTAGGAATATCATCATAAGTGATTTTAGCAGAAGGATTTACGATACCGAAATCCAATCCGCATTTCAAACCGTAGTACAAGAAAACAGCATGCATGGATTCGCGGATGGTGTTATTTCCACGAAAGGAAAAGGACAGATTGCTGATTCCACCACTCACATGTGCACCGGGCAGGTTTTTCCGAATCCAGCGGGTTGCCTTGAGGAAGTCCACAGCATAAGCATCATGCTCCTCCATGCCGGTGGCGATGGAAAGGACATTAGGGTCAAAGATGATATCCAGAGGGTTCATCCCCACCACATCTGTCAAGATATGATAAGCTCTTCGAGCGATTCCTATCTTCCTTTCATAAGTAGTAGCCTGTCCCTGCTCGTCAAAACACATGACAACACAGGCAGCTCCATACCGCTTCACTTCGTAGGCATGAGCGATAAATTCTGCCTCGCCGTTTTTTAAGGAGATGGAATTGACAATACCCTTTCCCTGGAGGCATTTCAGACCTGCAATGATGACTTCCCACTTACTGGAATCAATCATTACCGGCACTTTGGCAATATCCGGTTCAGCCGCAATCCGGTTGAGGAAGTTGACCATCTCTGCTTTGGCATCGAGAAGTCCGTCATCCATGTTGACATCTATGACCAGAGCACCGTCATCCACCTCCTTACGGGCAACGGAAACGGCTTCCTCATATTTCTTCTCTTTAATTAAACGCAGGAACTTCTTGCTGCCAGCCACATTACAACGCTCACCAATGTTGACAAATTTAACTTCAGGAGTAACGTCCAGGAGTTCCAGACCGGATAACTGGAGAGTTGGGTTACGGTGCATGGGCCGGCGTGGCGGCTTACCTTTCACAATCGGAATATATCTTGCGATAAAATCAGGAGTGGTACCACAGCAACCCCCTATGATATTGACGAGTCCTTCATCGACAAATTCCTGTATTTTAGGAGCCATCGTGTCAGGTGTTTCATCATACAGTCCCATTGCATTCGGAAGGCCTGCATTAGGATATACTGTAATATAATAAGGTGACCTCTGCGCAAGTTCTTTTAAATAAGGCTTCATCTGTGCCGGTCCGAAGGAGCAGTTCAGACCTACAGAGAAGATCGGGTAAGAGGAGACGCTGGCCAGAAAAGCATCCAGGGTCTGCCCGCTGAGAGTCCGCCCTGCCAGATCGCTGATCGTGACACTGAGCATGATAGGAAACTGTACACCCTTTTTTCTCATTTCCGTCACCGCGGCGTCAATGGCGACCTTGCAGTTCAGTGTATCGAAAATCGTCTCGATGAGGATTGCGTCCACTCCCCCGGAAAGAAGACCGTCAATCTCTTCACTATAGGCAGCAAAGAGTTCATCATAGTATAGATTCCTGGCAGCAGGGTTACTGACATCAGGGCTCATGGAACAAGTCTCATTTGTAGGCCCGACGGATCCCAGGACAAAGCGGGGATGTTCCGGCGTACTGAATTCATCGGCACACTTCCTGGCAATTCTGGCCCCCTCCAATGCCATTCTATAACTGAATTTTTCCAGATGATAGTCCCGTTGGGAAACACGTTGGGACGAAAAGGTGTTCGTCGTAATCAGGTCCGCTCCCACCTGCAGGTACCTCCGATGGATATTCCCGATGATCTCAGGATGAGTCAGGTTCAGGGCATCATTATTGCCCTTCAACTGGATGGCGGGAGCAGTATTCTCCAAGGCCTCTTTCAACTCCGGATTCCAGAAATCATCCTCCTCCAGATGATAAGTTTGGATCATGGTCCCCATCGCTCCATCCAGGACCAGAATCCGGTCCTGAACTAAATCCTTCAAATCGACTCTATGCACTTGCTCATTCATATCGATACAATCTTCACCCTTTAATAATGCTTGATCGCACGGTCCATTGCGCGACGATCTTCTTTTTCCCTTAAGGTCTGGCGCTTGTCATATTCTTTCTTGCCCTTGGCCAGTGCAATATTCACCTTTGCCAATCCATGGTCATCTATAAAAATAAGCGTTGGAACAATGGTGTAGCCCACTTCCTTGGTAGCTTCCTGAAGATGGCGGATTTCTTTCCTATTGAGCAGGAGCTTACGGTCACGCTTGGAAGGCTGGTTAGAGTAAGATCCATAAAAATAGGGAGAGATGCTCATCCCTTTTACCCATACCTCACCCTTGTAAATATCGCAATACGAATCCACTAAAGAAGCCTTGCCATTGCGGATCGATTTGATTTCGGTCCCGGTCAAAACAATTCCTGCGGTAAATTTATCCAGAAAGAAATATTCGAAGGAAGCTTTTTTGTTCCTGATCTGAACGGCACTTTTCTTATTTGGGTTATGCTGGTCTTTTTTCATCTGTCCTTTTCCTTTCTCTGTTCATTCTACGATCAAGGCAAAGGTCCCTTTTGCCTTGATCTCCCCTTGTCCCCGCTCCAGATGGGCGTCAATATAGTGGGCAATCTCAGAAGTCCATTGCTCTTCATTTTCAACAAAGGCATCATCATAATCATCAAATTGTGGGAACTTCTCATAAAGGGCCATAAATTCTTCGTCCGTGCAATCCCGCTCTATCTCTTCATGATGGGAGACGTACAACCCATGAGAGCGGTTGATCCAGCGGTAGAGGTTCGTCAGTCCCCAATTACGGAAGGCTTTGTCTGTAGGGTTCATATAAATGAATCCGCCATAACCATTATGGATGAGTTGGATAAGTCCTCCGTCCATCACTTCCTCATGGAGAATGTCCCATGCAAGCAGCGTAATCTGGTCGGCATTCAAACGACTCATCCCCTCTGCGTCCAATCCTCCCCCAATAGCTTTCTTTATGGCTTCCACAAAGATACCGACGAAAGCATCATCACTTTCTCCTGCAGCCTTCTGCAGTTCACTGTCTTTAATTTTCACCTCAATCATGGGCATCGAATTGTAAGTTTTATTTTGCAAAGATAACGTAATTTTTTCTTTATCCCTAACTAACCCTACGAAAAAGACGATTAAAGTGCAAAAAGTAGATCCTTTATAGGACATTTTAAGAAGATTTTTGTACTTTTGCGCGGTAATATGAAATCGATGGAATACGAGCAAGAAGATGATGAATTAAGCGAATTAGGTGTGGCAATATTTTCAAAAGAATATCAAATAGAATTTACAGAAAATTTTAATAGAAATTATCGTTATGTAATTCCATATAAAATTAAATATGACCTCTCAGAGTTTATACTGTTTGCTACATGGACAAAAGCAAAATCGAAATATTCTTATGAAGAGAATATCATTGCAGCTCTTGATGATAATACTTATAAAAAATATTTTGACGGTGATAGCTTAATAATAGGTGATTTTAATACTGCCACAACAGAAGGAAATAAGGAAGATTATAAAAAAATAATTGATAAAGGACTGATAAACAATGTTAATAGCAAAGATGAATATAAAAATACCTATGCACAGGGCAATGGTAAATATTATGTCAATGATTATTGTTTAAGCTCAAAACAGATGAATAAAAAATATGATATTGAAGTCAATATTGAAGACTTTGATGTATCGGTGAATTGCATCAATAAGTATGAGAGTTTATCGGATCACTGCCCGTTGCTTGTTGAGGTTAATA
>ENA-UOOK01005832-UOOK01005832.1-fermentation-metagenome-genome-assembly--contig:-NODE-5832-length-12165-cov-25.864657_pt1 | contig 12165 bp, 7 predicted proteins | sample MGYA00245777_ERZ724023 | MGnify/ENA primary metagenome ERZ724023 (study PRJEB28704, sample SAMN03018312) | fermentation metagenome | biome: anthropogenic terrestrial biome; feature: soil; material... | reverse complement strand
ATTTCCGGGTAGCACGCACCATCAGGTCACACTCCTCCATGGTATTGGCAAGCGGCTTTTCCACGTATACGTCTTTTCCGGTTTCACAGGCTGCCACTAACTGAAGACAGTGCCAATGATCCGGTGTACCGATAATCACCATGTCTATATCTTTGTTGTCAATCACCCGGCGCCAATCTTTAACCAGCTGAGGTGGTTTTTTTCCGGTTATTTTTTCTACGTCGGCAGCCCGTTGATAGAGCCACTGATCATCTACATCACACAAGGAGATACATTCGGTCCCGGGGTAGTCGAGGAAAGTTTTCAAGTTGGCCCACCCCTGGTTACGGCAGCCAATGAGTCCGATTTTGATTTTATTCCCAGGCGCCGATTGTCCGAAAACGGATGAGTAGGATTTCCCTATTAAAGGATTCAGGCTTAGGCCGGTAACCGTAACGGCTGATCTCTTGAGAAAATTTCTTCGATCCATGATATTGTTATTCAAGTTCTTTAATCTTTATGTTCTGAAACCATACTTCATCGCCGTGATCCTGCAATAAGAGCAACCCCTCTTCTGCATTTCCGAAATTTGGCCAATCCTTATACTTGCTGTAGTTTACCAACGCATCCCACATCTGGTTGTTGCGTTCATATTCAATAATTTTCACTCCGTTCAACCAGTGTTCTACGTGATTTCCCTTCACAACCACCATAGCCGTATTAAAGAAGCCGGGCCTGAAAGGTTTGTTATCGGGGGCTGCAATCAAGTCGTAAAGTGAACCAAGTGTCCTGTTTCCAGCAACACCTAATTTGGCATCGGGATGTTTTTTGTCATCCAATATTTGAAATTCGCAGCCGATGGCTGAACCTGCGCCTTTGTTCAGGTTTGTGTCCACAAAATACTTGATGCCACTGTTGGCACCTTCGGTAATCTTAAAGTCCACTTTCAACATAAAATTTTTATACGGGCGGGTGGTAACAATATCGCCACCGTTCGTAGATTCTCCTCCACCGCTTTTTTGAACTTTGAGGATTCCGTTATCGACTGACCAGCCTTTTTCGGGAAAATTATCGAGCTTTGCTCCTCGCCATCCGTTGGTAGTCTTTCCGTCCCACAACAGTTTCCATCCTTCACGTGCTTCTCGCTCGGAAATGGTATTGGCGATGGTATTTACTTGTTCTATTCCGTCTGTGTTTTCACGCGACCTGAACTTATCGAGGTCCTGAGTCAGGATACGGATGTTTCTCCAGGAGACCGTTTTGCCTTCGAGTTCTTTGTTGTTTATTGAGTGGACCTGTAAGGCAATAAAACCCGATTTTGTGACGTCGTCCAATATATCGGCACAGGGGACACCGTTTACCCACGTGCGTATGGAGTTACCGATTGCCTCTATGCGTGCTTTGTTCCACTGATTATGTTTAAAGGCTTTCTGTCCAATGGGATTGACAGTCATAGGATAAAGCCATCCTCTGCGTGCTTCATCGTAAACGCCTCCCGTCCACGATCTGTCGGAAGGGTCAATCTCGAACTGATACCCGTGCACGCGTCCGTTTTGATACTCTTTCAAGCTATTGCTTCTAAACTGAACTCCGGAGTTCAGTCCGTCGTCCACTTTAAAGTCAAATTCCAGGATAAAGTCGTCATACATCTTATTGGTAGCCAAGAAGGTATTAGGCGTTCCGCTTTTTGAAATCCCGACAATGGCCTTCTCTTGAATTTTATATTCGGCTGTTCCGTTTAGTTTGGTCCACCCCTTCAGGTTCCTTCCGTTGAAGAGATCCTGCCATTTAGCTTCCTGAGCCGAAGCAGAAACAATAAAAACCGTTGCAATTAATACAAGAATATTCCTTTTCATAGATTACTATTTTTTATATTTCATAGAAATGTTCCCATCCTTTTCGTGGAGGTGCCCCTGTCAGAAAAGCATCCGCAAAAACATCGTCAACAACCCGTTTTGTTTTTCGGTCAAAGACAATTCTCCGATTCAGTCGCTGCACTGCTACCCCCAGACAGAACACCTGGCTCAGCGGGCCGGCAATCTCGAAGGGTGAGCGTGTTTTCTCTTCTCCCTGACAGGCCAATAGGAAATTGGCGAAATGGTTCGACGGGCTTTTCGGAACAACGGGAAGCTTCCTCTCCATTTCCCGGGCTTTGTCATCCGGAATAATGCTTAACGTACTCCCGTGCGAACCACCCTTAAAAATCAGGTTTTTGCTGTAAATTTCCTTCCCCGGATTCAGCTTGGCCGGTTGAATTTTTCCGCCTCCAACACTGGGAATATTCGGATCAAGTTCAGAAACCCCATAACCTTCCGGAACGGGAGGAATGTTATCTACGCCATCATACCACGTTATGACAACAGGCGGCATTTTTCCACGTTTTGGAAACTTAAATTCGATCGTGCTCGACATCGGAAAGAAGTATTCGTTGTGCTTGGAGAGTTTTACCGGATTCACCTCTTCCGGCAAACCCAGATCAAGAAACTCGTGAGCCGTATCGAGGATATGCGCTCCCCAGTCGCCTAAAGCCCCCATTCCGAAATCGTACCAGCAACGCCATTGTCCGTAGTGAAAGTCCTTGTTGTAATCGTGATACGACTGGGCCGACAACCAGGTGTCCCAATCCATTGTTTCCGGGATGGGCTCGGCACCAGGGAACTTCTTGATGTTCGGATCCCATCCGTGCCAGCGGCGGGCGTTGTTCATGTGCGCTGTAATGGCGGTAACATCTTTTATGATGCCGGCTTCTTTCCAGGCTTTGAACTGGAAATAATTACCTTCAGAATGTCCCTGGTTACCCATCTGCGTTACAACTTTTGGATACTTCCGGGCTGCTTTTATCATCAGTTCAACTTCGTTAAATGTGCGGCCCATAGGTTTTTCCACATAGACATGCTTTCCTTCTTTAATGGCTAGCATCACTGATGGGAAATGAGCAAAATCGGGAGTGGCGATGGCTACCGCCTCAAACTCGTTTCCGATTTTATCGAACATCTCTCTAAAATCCTTGAAACGTTTTGCGTTTGGAAATTTAGCCAGGGCTTTTTGGGTGTGCTCGGCTCCTAAATCCACATCACAGAGGGCAACAACGTTTGCCAATTTTGTTTTATCAAAATCGTTGATAATCTCCCAACCTCTGTTTCCTATCCCGATGTGTGCCAGATTTACTTTTCGATTAGCCCCTACAATACGGCTGTAGCTAGCTGCATTGGTCTTGGTATAGATACCGCTTAACGCAATTCCCGCAGAGGCTAAAGCTGTATTTCTCAAGAAATCTCTTCTTGTCGTCATAGATTTATATTTATAAAAGTGTTTTTCAATTACAACACTATAGTTTATACAAACAAAAATAGTTTTTTTAATTTATTTTTTCAACTTGTTTTTATTTTTTTCAAATAAGTAATGGGTAAGTCGCCCATAAAACAGCATATAGTACTACCTAATCTTGAGTTATCTTTACTGCAAGACATCCGCCTTAAAAAAAAGATTTTTAAAAAACCCTGTGTACGTCCACAAAAATAACGGTATGAACATAAAAATACAAGAAATAAAACTTAAACAATGTTAATCCGCGTGTTTTGTCTCTGGTATATTTATATCGATATGTAGATCGCTCTCCGTTCTAGTCTTTATACAATGTGATTCTCCTGCATTAATTGAATGCTTCCGGAATATTGATTTGACCATAATTAGTTCAAAAAAGTCAAAAGTAATTTTAATAAATCAAAGAGAAAAATTCAAAGCATTTAGCGCCTTACAGACTTGGTACAACGTTGCTTCACAACGACCTGACGTTAACCATTGCCGTTGAACCTTTCTCTTTGATCCTGCATGTCAAAAATCAATTTCTATTTTACATCAGGACCGAGCACAGTCCCTTCTTTCGGAACGATTAATGGTTCAACATTATTCTCTGCGCCGGGATAACCAACATTTTGATTGATAATACCTTTTATATTGGTATTGATAGCATTCGCCGGGACTGGCCATAAAACGTGATGTACACTTATTTTATATTCAGCCCATTTGTGCTTAACTCCTTTATTATAAAAATTACTTTGTTTTACGACCCAATCATAATAGAAATTTACGCCATCTTGCTTTATGTTGGAACTTATTCCACCCGGACCGGAAAAATTATCAAGCTTGTAAATCCTCCTTCCGAATACTTCACAAGGTTTTCCTGTTTTTGCATACGTATAAGCAATGCGTGTCAACTCGGATTTTCTGTTTTCTTCGTAATATAACTCCCTTGCTCTTTCGTCTAATATTGTGCCTATATTAATATCACCGGCAGTTAGTGCATCTGCTCCGGCTCGTAACCTGACCATATTTAACGCTTCAGCTGCCTGTAAAGGCTGATCTTTCCAATAATAACATTCTGCCATCATCAAATATACTTCAGCTGAACGATAGATGTACCACGGAGTCTCTCCTCCGTTCCATTGAGTCTGCAACGGATCAGGAACAAATAACTTATAATGTGGCCAGGAAAACCAGCAGCGAATTGTGTCTTCCACCGACATAGCGGTCGGTTTTACCAAGTTCTTCCCATACCATGGATTTCCATCAGTTTTTAGCTTAGGGTGGTTATACCGTAAATCTTCTGGGCTTCTCCAACTATCTCTGTTGTATATTCCTCTTAAATCATTTACTTCCTTGCTTGTCCAAATTTTGTTCGTGTAATAACTTGTAGGACGTAAACGTCCTATTCCTCTCCCATAGCTCTTGTTTAAATCCATCCACGGGTCTGTCTCCTCTGTATGAATACTAACACTTGTTCCTGCCTTTCCATCAGGTGTTTTAACATTTCCGCTATTCCAAAAAGGCACTCCGTTGCGCATCGTTTGAATCCTGTCTGATCCATCTATTTCTGGATAAGCAACTACATACATCAAACCCTCAGTATTGCTCATGTCAAGTTTAGCTTCAACGCTGTGCAGGTCGTGCATCAGATTTGTCCTTGGCTTCGTACGGTTTGGCGTAAACCGTTTCACCATTAGAGGGTGTTTGGCGACAATTTCATTTCCTACTTCAATTGCTCTGTCAAAATGTCCCAGAGCCATGCACACTTTCATCAAAAGAACACCACAGGCAGCTTTGGAAGTCCTTCCACGGTTCACTTTTTCGGGAACCCACTTATAAGCGAATTCAAGATCGGATAACATTCTTTCAAGAATAGACCAACGGTCATATGAGTAAAAATCGTATTTTGGTTTTGTTATTTCCCAATCCAAATAAGGAACATCACCAAATTGGTGCGTAAGTTTATAGTATCTATATGCTCTGTGAAAATAGGCTGATCCTAACACGGCGTTCCTTTCGGCTTCGTCTTTATATTTAGCCTGGTCGATTTTGGAAATAACAACATTGGCATATTTGATGCCCTTATACCCTTCATACCAATACCATCCTACCCGGGTTCTATCCCCGCTGTTGAGGTTTGCATCCGGAAGTAAAGAAACATCCAAATCCATCTGTGGACCGGCTTTATCGGTTGTCCCTTCCACCGCTATATCAGAGAGAATAAACTCTGTCAAAATAGGTGATCCGTCGCCAAAATATTCATGCCGCATGTTGCGTTCGCAGGTAGTCAGCGCTGCATAAAATCCATCCGCATCTACATACGTATTTTCGGGAGTATAGAAAGATAACGGTTTAGGTTCCAGCCAACTTTCGTCACATCCGGATATCATTAAAATTATTCCTACTATAATGATATATTGCATATTTTTAAATATCTTTCTCATATTTAGTTACAATTAAAGGGTGAAGTTTAAACTAACATTATAGGTTCGTAGAGATGGATCACTTACTTCAGGATCCCAGAAGTTCCAATCAGGAGAAAAGACAGCCACATTTCTTACTGAAAGAGACAAACGCATGTCTTGAATAAAGATTTTTCGCGTTATATTCTTAGGAATGTTATAGGATAATGTAATGTTTTCCAATCGAATAAATGATTTTTCCTTGTAAATTGTTCCAATATTCTTAGACCCAATACGAGCATAATCATTTATTCTGTTTTCAACGGTCCAGTATGGTTGTACATATTCTGAACATCGGTCGGGGAAATTGGAAACATTTGCCGCACGATTGAATGAACCGTATTGTCCCCAATATGAATACAACATGGTTGACAAAGAAATATTTTTACTGAAAACGAATTCATTTCTCAGAGTCCACCTGAAACGCGGAGTAGTATATCCCTGGAATATCTTGTCTGCATCCGTCATTACACCATCGTCATTCTGATCTTTATATTTAAAATCTCCGGGTTGCAGACCATATTTAGCAGCTTCCTCCGCTTCTTCTTTTTGCCAAACACCTATATGTTCGTAATCCCAGACACGATCAGGATCCTGACCAATAAACCACTTGTTTTTAATATCGTCGGCTTCTTTTTTCCCGATAATATTTCCATCCTTATCTTTTATATCAATCAAGTCACCGTATAAACTAACAATCTTTCTCCTGTTTAGTGAAAAGTTCGCAGAAGCATTCCACGCAAACTTTGGAGTTGTGATAATTTCTGCATTTACCGTGGCTTCAAAACCCTTATTCTCCAATTTTCCTAGATTTGCCGCAACGCTGTTGTATCCGATTATCTCAGGCAGCGCCCTATCTACCAGTAAGTCATTTGTGGTTGCTAGATATCCCTCAAGCGCTCCGCTAATCCGATTATTCAAGAATGAAAAATCCAGTCCAAGATTCAATGACGCCGTACGCTCCCATTTCAAATTTGGATTTGACATTCTGTTTACATAAATCTGCGATGTAATATATATATTTCCGTTTTGATCAATGTATGGATGTGGACCGGAAGTCATGTCTGACAATGCCTCGTATTGGCCGATGTCCCGGTTTCCATTTTCACCCCATGAAAAACGGAGTTTACCGTAATCGAACCAGCTCGTTATCGGTTCTGCAAACTTCTCGGAAGTAAATGTCCATGCTAAAGCCAGAGCAGGAAAAACAGCACGGGGATTTTTTTGGCCAAACGCCGAAAAACCATCTCTTCGGACAGAAGCAGTAACCATATACCTGTCGTAAAGTGAATAAAACAGCCTGCCCATAAGCGCATCGCCCGTACGATAAGTATCGTTACTTTCATTTAACGGAACTGTTCCTGCCTGCATTCGATGATACCCCAAAATATCGTTAGGAGAAAATTGAGATGTAACCATTTTCTGGCTCCAATATTGTCTTTGTTCGGCATTGGCAAGAAGAGTAGTCTCAATATTGTGAATATTGTTAATCCTTTTTTTCCATCTTAACACATTATCAACCTGCCACGAATAAATTTTATGAGTTGTTCGCTCAGATTTTCCTCCACTAGCAGCCCACGAGAAGTTCTTTGAAGATTCGTGGTTATAATATTCCCTCCATTCATAGTAGGGAATAAAGTTAAATTGGTATTCAATGCCGAATGGTAAATTTACAATAGCATACATATTTGCATTGAATGCATTATACCAATCTTTTCTGTCTCTGTAAAGATTATCAAAAAAAGGATTTACAGGAGTTACATCTGAGGTAGGATATTTCCAAATATATTCCTCCACTTCCCTATTGCCAATCTCGTCCGCTCCGTAGGGTGAAATACGTACCATCTGTCCCCAATCGGCTTGCAAATACCCTTCATTTCTTGATGAAAATCCAGAATTTAAACCTATTTTAAGAAACGAGGTTATTTTAGATTCTAGATTTAACCGTGTTCTAAAAGTTGAAAACCTATTTCCCACAATTATTCCTTCTCGATCAGAATATCCTATTGACCAATAATAAGAAGCATCGTCAGTTCTGTTAGAAATAGAAGCCTGATAATCCTGCTGTAAACCCAGATGAAATACCTTTTTTGCCCAATCAGTTGTCCTGTTAATAATAAAATTATCAATTTCAGGAACTTTTAGCTCTAAGCGTGAAGCCCACGTTCTTAATAAATCTTCTTCTGTAAATGTTTCAACCGGCGTCTTCTTATCATAGTTAAACCAATCTCGTTTACTTACATTTTGAAGTTTTCCAGGATCTTCAAATATTTCCGGGTATTGTTGTAAATAGGCATCAGTGTTTTTACCTATCTCATATGCCCTCCTGTATTGCATAAATCCATCGGCATCCAAGAGTTTCGGCTGGTTGGCAGACTGTACCAAACCAAAAGAAGTATTAAAAGACACTAATGGTTTACCTCCGCGACCTCCTTTCTGAGTTAAAATTACTACTACTCCACTAGCTGCCTTAGCTCCGTAAACAGCGGCAGAACTGGCATCTTTTAATATATCAATAGACGCAACGTCCATGGGATTGATATCTGTTAAAGCTCCCTCATAAATAACTCCATCTAAAACTATTAATGGCTCAGCTCCAGCTTTTAAAGTATTTCTCCCTCGAATTTGTAATCCTGCATCTCCTTTTGCAGTATTGGCAAAACCGATATTCAATCCTGCTGAATTACCTCTTAGCAGGTCTTGAATAGAACGAGGGACCTCGGCTCTGAGACCTTCTGCCTTTATAGTAGAAATGGCACCCGTAAGGTCTTTCTGTCTCATGGTTCCATACCCGACAACCACCACCTCATCCAGAAAGCTTGTTTCTTCTTCCAGGACAATGTTAATAACGCTCCTGTTTCCCACCTCTATGGTTTGTGTTTTAAACCCAATGTAGGAAACATTCAAAACCGGATTTGAAGTCGCTAGTTTTAACATGTAATTTCCTTCTATATCCGTAACTGTTCCATTTGTTGTTCCCCCTTCAACTACATTTACGCCAATCAGTGCTTCTCCGCTTGCATCAGCAATGCGTCCATTCACCGCTCTGCCTGTCTGCTGAATATTGCTCATCCTTTCTCCCCAGTTGCTCGGAGAGAAAGAATATAAAGGAAAAGAGAAAAGCAAGATTAAAATAATAACTGCAGAGTTCAGTTTGTTGTTTTTCACTCCGATTTTGGTAAGTGAAGAAAATCGTTCTTTTTTCACATTCATGATAGTCTTAATTTAATAATAGATGATAAGTAATTCATTTTAAATAGATAAATTAAGGTGTAGATTTTTTTTCAGCCATCTTCAACGCTTGGGTTGTAATGTAATATTTTGCTATTGTATTTGAGATCTCCCACTCTGGCATATCCCGATTTACTAGGTATTGAAAATATTTTGCAGCTACCATTCCAAAATAATCTTCATGTCCTTTTCTCTTTTCTACGGGAACAAGAATCTGATACCGATCAGGTGAAATTTTTTTCGTGGAGATATAAGGATAGGTTTTTTGCAGCTCAGTGATCAGATTTTGCAAAGCTGACTCGAAAGCTATCCCGTCAGTTGCCTGGTTTTTCTCAATGTAGAGCTGCTTGATATAATGCTCCTCTTCGCTCTGCACAATCGCGACGGTAGCTAGCGTCCCTTTGATCAAAGCGCTATAAGCATCTCCCCCTCCCACTGGTGCTTTATAGTTCCAAAGTGCGCTAACCTCAATATTCTTTCCTTTTATTCGATAATTGATCCTCCCATTCCCATAAACCTCCAAAACAGAATCATTGACGTATTTATGGAGAAAATCGGGAAAAGCGTCTAAATTAGTTGACCGTGTAAATTCGGTTAACGTTAATTTCGTCGGCCAGTGCCTCGCTGAAATTAAGTCTACATCTCGCTGATAATTAATGACATCGTCGGGGAAACATTGCCAGTTGACTAGGTCAACCAGATGCGTTGCCACATCAACCATGCTTTCTCCTTGCTGTTCCACATCATAGAACCATCCTGGACGAACCAATACATTCCCAGACACCTCTTTAAAGTAGTGATGAATACTTTGCATGGTAATGGCGGGTTCATCGGTTGTTCCCGCTTGCAAATCGCCAAAAAGCACCTTGTTGTTTACCAGCTCCCGTGTAAGCGTATTGATGATATCGTACCGTTCGGTCATCACATCATACAGATAAACATTCTGTGCACGTGCACTGGAATAGGCAGACTTAAGTAATTCGAAGTTCTCTGCATTAATTGCCATGGGTTTATCCGAAAGAACATGGTATCCCGCCTTGATGGATTGATAGATATAATCGGTTTTCTTTAAGTTATTTCCGGCAAGAATTATAACATTCCCTCTCTTCTTTTCCATCATTTTCTCGAGATAGTCTGTACCGGAATACACTATTTCATTCCAATTTGTCGGATTTTCCGAACGATTGTTATATCCCTCAATGCTAGCCAGATATTGATTAAGTTCATCTCCTTCGGGTGCATAAACGAATACGGTGTCGTTCACTTGTTTTTGAGGAAATTTTTGCAAAAGGCTCGCGTGAAAATGTCCGGGATCCAATACCACCAGCTTGATTTCGCCGCTTTGTCCGCGAAATATCCTGTTTGATTCAGACTCTTTCTTACCTTTTTGCATAGTGCACGAAAAGAGTAAAAGAAAACCAAGTATCAACGTTAAGTTGTAAATTATTTTTTTCATTCTTTTATTGCATTTTAATTAAACGTTGATATAATCCGTACCGTATGGGAAGCGTTGTGGGCGGCTTAACATTGAATTGGCTACTTCATTGTTTTTAAATTTTTCTTTTTGGGAATCCCATTCTAACTTGCCGGGTAACTTCATAGCAATATGACTGATAAGACAGATAGTGCATGCCCGGTGTCCGATTTCCACCGGAGAAATAGGCTCCTGCCTGGACTTAATGCAATCTAACCAATTACCATGCTGGTTATCGCTTTTATAGAGATGAATCTCGTTTTCTTTTATTTGTGATGTAAGAATTTTCGAATCGCTTGCATCCAATGCTTTTGCACTATTAGCTTGCGTTACCGGATCGCTCGATGAAGCCACATAGTTGCCGCGGGAAACAAATATCCATCCATCCGTGCCTTCATACCGGATACCGTTCGGATATCCGCCACTGGTGTACATGGTGATCCCGTTTTTATATTCCGCTTTCACCATAAAATCACCGTGAACATTCCATAATCCTGATTTTGGGAATTGAGCCACCGCCTCAACTGAAACAGGCCCGGTATATTCCGTATCCATTCCCCACGCTGCCGATTCGAAATGATGCTGCCCCCATCCGGTAATCATTCCGGAACCGAACTGTTCGCAACGTAACCACCCGGGACGGCCATAACTGTCTTGAGGATGAACCCGCATTTCCGTGTAATAAATCTCCGGTGTAGAACCCAGCCACATATCATAGTTGAGGCTTTTGGGCACAGGCATTTCTGCTGCTTCAGGGCCAGACGGATCTCCCGGCAATCCGATTTTCACTGTATGCAGCTTACCAATTCTTCCGTTTCTCACCAATTCGGCTGCAATCCTGAATTGTGGAGAAGAACGTTGTTGCGTACCCACCTGAAGGATTACGCCCTGTTTTCTGACAAGATCACTCAGAAACCGGCCTTCAGCCACAGTAAGTGAGGTGGGTTTCTGCAGATAGATATCCTTTTTTGCCAGTGCGGCTCTGGCAGCAGGCTCCGAGTGCCAGTGATCGGGAGTACTGATGATGACGGCATCAATATCCTTATTTAAAAGCATTTCTTTATAATCTTCGTACATTTTAGCGTTTGAATACTTGCTGTTACCCGTTTTCTTCGCATAATAACTGTCTATGTATTTCTTTCCATTCAGAAGTCGCTTTTTATCCACATCGCATACGGCGATGAATTGCGCTTGGTCAAACTTTATGGTTTCCGCCATATCGTGATCGCGCGCGATTCTTCCAAACCCGATCTGCCCTATATTGATCTTGTTGCTCGGTGCACTTTTACCGAACACCGTTGACGGTACGACGGTAGGAAAAATCATTGTGCCAACTGCTGTTGCTGCTGCTTTCTTAATAAACATCCTTCTTTCCATTTGATTTATATTTATTCTGATTTATATTTTTCAAATTCCTGTGCAATATTTGCTTCAAGATGATTGCCCGAATGAACCAATACTCTGTATTTAAGCGTAATCTTTTGTCCTTTTGTTAACAATGTATTTTTATCATTCTCCGGCCAATACATCGGCGTTGGAGAAAAAAATCCGTAATCACGAGTAAACCAAGGCGAAGGATACCAATCGTTTGACGGGTGCTGCATAATAGCCATCCCTTCTGTTTTACCCAATCTTTTACCATAGCAATCTATCCAGGATGAACTTTTTCCAAACGTGTTTTTTTCTCCGGTATCTCCTTCTGCATTGATCATA
>ENA-UOOK01005830-UOOK01005830.1-fermentation-metagenome-genome-assembly--contig:-NODE-5830-length-12167-cov-4.629293_pt1 | contig 12167 bp, 10 predicted proteins | sample MGYA00245777_ERZ724023 | MGnify/ENA primary metagenome ERZ724023 (study PRJEB28704, sample SAMN03018312) | fermentation metagenome | biome: anthropogenic terrestrial biome; feature: soil; material... | reverse complement strand
GAAAAGATGTCCTTTCCATCCACCCAAACCGTGCCGCTTGTAGGGCGGTCCAGTCCACCCAGCATGTGCAGGAGCGTGCTCTTGCCGCTGCCGGATGTACCGACAATAGCCACAAATTCTCCTTTTTCCACCTGCAGATTGATACCGGCGAGAGCATGAACAGCGTTTTCACCGGTGCCGTAAATCTTTTTCAAATCATGGGTCTGCAAAATGGCCATGATAGATACCTCCAAAGATAAAGTCTGTATTGCTACAATACAGACTTTATCATGAGTTTCTTTCCAGAATCTTTCCGGTGGATAAGCAATTCTAACAGTTTTGTAAGAATTCAAGCCTTTCGGGGCAGAAACATAGAAAAAACCGAGCCGCCACCTAACGATGATGCCACTTTAATATATCCGCTCTGCCCGGCTAAAATCCGGCGGGTCAGATATAAACCGATCCCCACGCCGTCCTGTTCACTGACAGATGGGGAACGGTAAAAACGGGAAAACACTTTTGCCTGCTCCGCTTCTGAAATGCCAATCCCAGTATCCGCTACATCAATGCGGCAAAACAAATCGTATTTCTGGACTGAAATTTGTATACTGCCGCCCGGGGGCGTGTATTTAATGGCGTTATCCATCAGATTACATAGCGCTTCTGCCGTCCATTTATAGTCAAATACCGCATCGGCTTCCGTAGGATTTGTGGTCAAGCGAATCTCTTTTTGCGCGGCTTTGGGCGCCAGCTGTCCGGCTGCTTCCTCCAGCATAGGGGTAATGGCCTGGGAAACCGGATGCAGGGTGAAAACGCCTGTTTCCAATCGTGATAACTTCACCAATGAGGCAATTAAAAAGCTTAGCTTTTCCGCTTGTTCCCGTAGTGCAGCAACACAATCGATGCTTTCTTCCGGTAGTTCCTGTTCCTCCAGCAGCTGTGCATAGAGCAGGATATTGGCAATCGGTGTTTTGGTTTGGTGAGAGATATCCGCTAACAGCTCCTTGATTTTTTCTTTCTCTGCCGTTAAGTTGCGTGCAGATACCGCGGAAGCGGTTAAATATCGGTTTAATCTGCACTCTACTGAAGAAAGCAGGCTTTCGTCAAAGCGATGCTCTGTAAAGCTTCCGTCCAGTGCGCTATCCAGCATTTGGTTCAGGGTATGCATAATTTTTTGGGTTTTACGATGCTCTAGCAGCACGACCACGGCGCATAGAAAAATCGATGCCAATGCAACGGCAAGCGGGACAAGGCTCCATTCATTCATCCTGTTTCACCACCCATACATAGCCAAGGCCGTAAACAGTTTTGATATATTGTGCCGCATCCAGCTTGTCCCGTAAGCGCTTAACAGTGACGGAAAGCGCGTTTTCATCCACATAATCTGCGCCGTCCGTCCAGATACGATCCAGCAGAACCATTCGGCTTATGGTTATACCCCGATTTTCCACCAGCAAGCGCAGGAGCTTTTGTTCCGTTTTGCTTAACTCCACCGCAGTATCCGCCTTAAAAAATGCCATATGCTCAAAATCAAACCGATAGCTGTCAATGTCAATGACAGACGGCTTGGACACTCTGGCCATGCCACGCAACTGGGCCTTTACTCTCGCGCGAAGAATCGCCAGACTAAAGGGCTTGGTGATATAATCGTCCGCACCGTGCTCCAAGCCCATGACCACATCTATTTCAGTGTCGTTGGCAGTTAAAAGGATCACCGCAATCGGTTGGCCGGCGCTTTTAATTTCACGCAGAAGTTGTAACCCGCTTCCATCGGGAAGGTTAATATCCAGCAAAACCAGATCCGTCACACCACAGGCAAGCTGTTCACGAGCAGATTTCAAATCGAAACACGGGACAATTTGAAGTTCCTGATCTTTTAAAGCAAGGCACAAGCCTCGGCTCAGATTGCGATCATCTTCGACAATTAATACCTGTTTCATATGTTCACCTTCCTATAGTCAAGCTCATTTTTGCCAGCATTTCCTCGCCGGATATGTGATCCCCGACTTGGAGAAAGGAAACCTGCGGACAGAAAAAAAAAGCATTGCGCGGCACTATCTCGAAACCGGCGTTCCCGGCGCTTACGAAACCACCAGGGTGATACATGAAAGAGGAAAACGGGAAATACGCTCCCTGCTTTGAGGACGCCGCCGTTTTCTTGGGCCAAACCAGCATAGGCAAAAAAGCAGGGCGGGCAGATGAAACTGTCCGCCCCGGCATAGGGATTTTAATATAATTCAATAAGCCACGACCCGGTTAGGTGTCGCTGTAATAGTTATAGAGATCAATCGCGGAGGTTGATGTTGAAGCTTTTAAATCAAAAAGAATAAGAATACGATAAGCCCCAGCACGATTCTGTACCAGCCAAACACCTTAAAGTCATGCTTTTTAATATATCCCATCAGGAATTTTATAGCCAGTATGGATACAATGAAAGCTGTTATCATACCGGTTGCCAAAATAAGCGCTTCGAATCCGGTAAACGTTAGACCGAACTTGGCCAGTTTCACCAGGCTGGCTCCCAGCATCACCGGTATGGCCAAAAAGAAAGTAAACTCAGCCGCCACCGTTCGTGAGGTGCCGATCAGAATAGCTCCAATGATGGTGGCGCCGGAACGGGAGGTTCCCGGAATAAGTGACAGGACCTGAAAAACCCCGATGAATAATGCAATTTGGTAAGTGAGCCCGGATAAAGTAGTGACTCTGGGCGTGCGTGTTCGGTTCCGGTTTTCGATGACAATGAACAGGATACCGTAGAAAATAAGAGTTATCGCCACTGTCCAGGGGTTGTAAAACATCTCATCTATTTTGTCGTCAAACAAGAAGCCGATGACACCGGCCGGAATGCAGGCCACCAGGATTTTAAACCACAAAGACATAGTATCTTTATCAATAACTAACCGTTCCCGCCAGGTAAACGGCAACAGTTTTTGCCAGTATAGAACGACCACCGCGAGAATGGCTCCCAGCTGGATCACCACAAAAAACATTTCTTTAAAAGCGTCCGACAAATTCAGGCGTATCACCTGGTCTACCAGGATCATGTGGCCGGTACTGCTGATGGGAAGCCATTCAGTAATACCCTCAACAATGCCCAGGATTATCGCCTTAATGATTTCTACAAACTCCATCAGATTAAACTCCTCCATATTAACCGGTTCGCTTATTATAACGTTAATGTAATCAAAAACCCTGCAGAAAATTAAGCAGACTCTTATGATGCTGCTATCATTTATCAGTTATAAAAACGTCTCTATCAGTTTATCATTAACAGTCAAGCTGTTTCTAATTTTCCGGGTTAACGATCTCGTTGTAGGATCTAACCGTCAAGAGGTAATAGAAAAGATAAACAAGCGTGTAAACAGCGATGGTTATGATCGTTGATGTCACCAGACTGGTAAGCAGTAAATGAGATAAAGCCATCAATGCTGCCCAGCTGTGGGCAATCCCCAGCAGTAACGGGAAGAGGAATACATACAAAAGCTGTTTGCGGATAGAAGCTTTTATTTCACTCCGACTGACTCCAATATTACGTAGAATCTGATAGTTGAGCTTTTCCTTTTGGGCGTCATTTAACTGCCGGAAGTAAATAATGCTGCCGGTGGCAAGCAGGATGACCAACCCCAGGAACCCGCCTACGAACATAAGCATACCTGATTCTTCCATGTAGAGCATATATTCCGAGTAGTAGGAATTCCAACTATATTTAGGCAGGATTTTTCCCAGTTCAGCGTTTAATTCCGGGCACCTCTTTTGGTTATTAACTATTAATGCTCTTAAGGAATAGGGCTTTTGGGCCCGGGCAAGGTGCTGGTAAACCTCATCTCTAAGTACCAGGGTGTTCCGGGTATTGTCATTATTCGTTAAAATACAGTTCCGGCGGGCGGTGATATGGAATTTAATTTTGCTTTTATTCTCTAATTCCACCGCTATCTTCTGCCCTACAAATTTCCCCTTGAAATCATAATCGGAATAGACAAATACAGCGTTTTCCGCTTTATTTATATTTACTTCATCCCAGCCTTTGATTTGGGCTATTTTATTATATTTGCTCTCTGGAATCAGAGCCAACTGAATATCCATATCGGGCAAAGTGCCCCGGGTCGCAATAAATCCGATTTCAACCGCATGAAGTAACCGGTTCTGGGGGTATTGGGCCAGAGCCTGATTTACTTTTTGGTCCCGGCCGGCATTGTTCCAATACACAAAGCTAAAAGGATTACGGAGATCTACTGATTTATTAATCTCATGATAGATGCCATAGCTCATTCCCATTGCGGTCAGGGTGGTAGCACTTAATATGGCGATAGTAGCCAGGAGGGTGGCATTGCTCTTTATCCGGTACAAGAGATTGGAAATACTGATAAGGTTCATGCCCCGGTAGTAGGAGGAGGTATTTTTTCTGGATAATCTGATTACAAATACCATAAAGGAGTGGAACAAACCATAGCTCCCTATAATAATCAAGGCAAGGACCGTAGGAGCTAAAAGGAAAAAGTTGCCCGCTAAATGAAATGCCAGGACATAGCCCGTGACTATTGCGGCAATGGAAACCAGAGCCAGTATCAGCGATGCCTTTGGTTCGGTTTCACCGCTCCGCTCGGCGTGAAATAAATCCACCAGTTTGAACCGGTATATTAAACTGTAAGCATGCAGGGAAATGATAATAAATATAATTAAAAATACTATAATGGTATTCAGTATGGCTTGAGGAGATATGGCAAAATAAACTTGCACAAAATGGCCCATAAGCCGGAAAAAAAGCATCACAAAAAGTTTGGAAAAGAGACTGCCTGCCGCAATGCCGATAAATAGCGCAACCATGCCCATTACCAGGTTTTCATAGAAGAGCATCCTGGCCACTTGCCTTTTCTGGAGTCCCAGTAAGGAATAAAGGCCAATTTCCTTTTTTCTTTTCCGGGTAAAAAACGAATTGGAATACCCCATAAAGATGGCTGAAAAAACCGCCACACTAATCGAACCTACATTTAACATTAAATGGGTTCTTTTTCCTATGATTTGTACGACCTGATCGTTGTACTGAATGGAAGTGAAAATATAGAAAACCACAATACTGAAGACCATGGAAAAAAAGTATATAAAATAGTTCTGGAAATTTTTCTTTATATTTTTGGCGGTGATGCTAAATAAAGTCACGATTATCGCCTCCCATGACAGCCAGAACATCGAGTATTTTCGAGAAGAATTCCTTGCGTGAGCCTCCTTTAATGAGCTCGCTAAACAGGCTGCCGTCTTTTATAAAAAGTATCCGCCTGCAATAACTGGCGGCAAAGGCATCATGCGTTACCAGCATGATACTGGCACCATTTCTTTCATTTAATTCACTCAAGCATTGCAGGAGTTCGGCTGATGATTTCGAATCCAGGGCTCCGGTAGGCTCGTCGGCCAGGATGAGACTGGGCTTATGGATGATCGCCCTTGCTGCAGCGGTACGCTGTTGTTGTCCCCCGGAAACCTCATAGGGGTACTTGTTTAAAATATCTTCGATCCCCAGCATAAGGGCGGTCTCATATCCCCGCCGTTCGGTTTCCGCGACTTGTACCTGGGCCAGGGCCAGGGGGAGAATGATATTTTCCCTGATGGTCAGGGTATCCAAGAGATTAAAATCTTGAAAGATAAAGCCCAGTTTATTGCGCCGGAAAGAGGCCAGTTGCTCTTCGTTCATTTTGGCGGGATCTGCACCGTCGATACGTATGCTCCCGCTGGTGGGGCGGTCGATCGTAGCGATCATATTCAACAGGGTGGTTTTTCCCGCCCCTGAAGGCCCCATTATTCCAACGAATTCCCCTTCTTCTATATCCAGATCAATGTTATCAAGCGCAGGATAAAGAGTACCCCGCGCTCCGTAAACTTTTTTCAGATTTCTTACTTCCAGGACCTTGCTCATTTACGATTCCTCCCGTTTGGATTTCTCTTGCCTATTATCATGACATAGTAAATAAGGTGGTTCCATTTATCCATCTAACAAAACGATAAAGATTCTTACATTTTTGTAAGCCTGGATATGAAAATCATGGCATAATCCAGAAATTTCATGTCTAAGGCCGGCTCGAACTATGAAACATACTTAGTTTTCCCCATTGCTGTGTTATAAAAAGGCGTCGGATTCTGTATGATAAAATAGAAGCAACCAAAGCATTTTTATCCGGCCGGAGAAATGGGGTATGGCATGTTTAAGATCATGATCGTGGAAGATGATCCGAAATTAAAGGAGATCGTTATTGAAAACATTCGCAAGTGGGGATTTGAAGCATGGGCGGTTACCGATTTTTCTGCGGTTTTGAAAGATTTTGTAAAGTTCGAGCCTCACCTGCTCTTAATGGATATCAATCTTCCTGCGTTTGACGGTTTCTACTGGTGTGACAAGATCCGTAGCATATCAAAAGTACCCATTATATTTATATCTTCCCGGGACAGCAATATGGATATAATAATGGCTATGAACATGGGAGGAGACGACTACCTGCAAAAACCCTTTTCTCTGGAAGTATTAATGGCAAAGATGAACGCCCTCCTGCGCAGAACCTATTCTTATACAGAGACCATGGCCGGCGCCATTGAACATAACGGCGTAATTCTGGACTTAAAGGATACTCACCTGCAGTATAGCGATCAGGCCGTTGAGCTTACCCGGAATGAATACCGGATTACTCATATACTTATGAAAAAATCCGGGCAGGTGGTTGGCCGGGATGAAATAATGCGCGGACTGTGGGAAGATGAAAGCTTTGTGGACGACAACACCTTAACGGTCAATATCAACCGCTTGCGGCGCAAACTTCAGGATATTGGCTTAAACGGCTTTATCCAGACCAGGAAAGGGCAGGGGTACATGATTCCATGAGGCTGAAAGAGTATTTGCTGGATCAGATCGGGCTGATTATATTCTACTTTTTGTTAATGAGCTTCATTACTATGGTTATCCTGCTGGACCCGGCGGTTAAGGTGTGGAACAACAACATTTTGTACCTTAACCTGGTAGCCTTTTTTATGTTTGGGGTTTATCTGCTGGGAACCTATCTGTTCCGAAATAGATATTATACCCGGATGATCAGGTGTACGCGGGAGGAAAAGGAACCCATGTATACCCTGCCGGCACCGCATAGCTATGAGCAAAAGCTGGTGCGGCAGCTGTTGTTCAAAATTAATGAAGAGCAAAACAACAAAATTGCCAAAATCCAGGCCGGGAAAAAGGAGAACTTTGAGTATATTTCGGCCTGGATACATGAAATTAAGACCCCGATTGCGGTCAGCAACTTGCTGATTGAGAATAATCGCGGCCGGGAAAGTGATGATTTCTTAAACAGTCTGCAGGAAGAAGTGGACCGCATTGACCAACTGGTAGAACAGGTTCTCTATTATTCCAAGATCGACGATTTTTCCCGGGATTATTTTATTCATGAATTAGGGCTTAAGGCACTGGTGAATGAGGTCATAAAAAAACACGCCCGGACCTTCATTAATAAAAATATAAGGGTTGAAATTGATATCAGCGCTATGGAGGTAAATTCCGACCGCAAGTGGCTTATATTCATACTGGACCAGATTATTTCCAATTCCCTTAAATATACGGATAAAGGCGGGAAAATAAAAATACACGCTGAACAGGACGAGCGGGGGAAAAGACTCATTATCACGGATAACGGAACCGGCATTAGAGCAGAGGATTTAGAACGGGTCTTTGATCGGGGGTTTACCGGCTATAATGGCAGGAAATTCAGCAAATCGACCGGTATGGGTCTATACCTGGCGATAAAGTTGGCCCGGAAATTGGGACATGAGATATCCATTGCTTCTGAGTACGGGGAATATACCCGGGTTACGGTTCATTTTCCCAAACTGGGTGATTATTATAACGTTTAGGCGGCTAGCCGGTCTTGTAGCACATCCCCTATCTATGCTAAAATTAGCTTATCAATAAGAAATTGGAGAAAGGCAATGCGCAAGTTTATTCTGGCCTAAATAAAATAAAGGCAGGTCCGGGGAAGAACGATGGTTTCTCCCGGCAGTCCTGCTGTGACCGGAATTACTTGTTGCAATCTGTAAAATAATTAAACCGCAGCCGGCTCGGTTGAGTTGGCGATTTATTCATATAGCTGTTATGGGCTGTAAGTAACAAGTATTACTTACAGCTTTTTATTTTCTGGAGGTGCGTTTATGTTTATAAGCTGTCGCGGCATTAAAAAAAGTTTCGGAGACCGTATGGTTTTAAACGGAATCGATTTAGATATAGGCCGGGGAGACCGCATAGGTCTGGTGGGCCGCAACGGGAGCGGGAAAACGACTCTGGCCAACATTTTAACTGGTTGTCTTGATTACGATGAAGGCAGTATGGTAACTGCCGCTGAGCAGATCAAAATAGGTTATCTGCGTCAGACTCAAGCTGAAGCCGGGCCTTTTTCCCAGGTAGTGAACGGTGAATTCCAGCGCTTGACCAGTTATCTGGGCATGAACCAGGTACAGGAGTGGTCACAGGAGCGCCTGCAAAATCTGAGCGGTGGAGAAAAGACCAAAATCGCACTGGCCGGAATCCTGGCTTCAGCGCCGGATTTGCTTATTCTGGATGAACCTACCAACCATATGGACTACCAGGGCGTAGATTTCCTGCTAGCGAAGCTGGCTGCCTACCGGGGAGCAGTAGTGATTATTTCCCATGATCGTTACTTTCTCGACCAGACCGTAGCCCAAATAGCAGAAATAGAAAAAGGTACGATTACACTTTATCAAGGCAACTATTCATGGTATCGGGAAGCCAGGGAAAAGGAACGGCAAAGCCGGCAGCATACCTATGAGTCGCAAAAGAAAGAGCAAGGGAAAATCGAAGCCGATATAGCCCGCTTAAAAGGCTGGTCCGCAAAGGCCCACCGCGAATCCCGCAAGAAGGCAGAGGGAATGATGGGGGGCAAGGAATATTACCGTAAAAAAGCCAAAAAGCGTGATCAGGCCATAAAATCTCAAATCAAGCGGCTGGAAAAAATGCAGCGGGAGGAGATTAAACGTCCGGAGGCCGAAACCCAGGTCAAATTCAGCCTTGATAGCCGGCTGAAGGGAGGCCGGCGCCTGCTGGAAGCAGAACATATCACCAAAACTTATGGGGACCTGCTGGTCTTCAAAGATAGTTCGTTCTATATCAACCGGGGGGAAAAGGTCGGTATTTTAGGCCCCAATGGCTGTGGCAAGACCACCCTTTTTAAAACTATCCTGGGGCAGGAGATTTTGGATGCCGGAAAGATATTTCTAAGCCCGGCTGCGCGGGTGGCTTATGTAGGCCAGGAATTGCCACAGAATGAAAACTGGAGTTTAAAACAGCTGGTAAGAGATCGGACCATACCGGACCAGAAAAACATCTTTCGCTTGATGGTTGAACTGGGAATAGCCTATGACCGTCTCAATATACCTCTGGATACTGTAAGCCGGGGAGAGAGGATGAAGATAGCAATAGGAATGGCCATTATCGATGAATGCGATTTACTTATGCTCGATGAGCCGGCCAATCACCTGGACCTGTACAGCCGGGAATCCCTGGAGGAAAGCCTGATACGGTTCCCGGGCAGTATGCTGATCGTTTCCCATGACCGCTGCCTGTTGGAGAAAGTCTGTGCTCATATGCTCATTTTTAAGGAACACCGAATCAGCCGGGCAGAAGGCAATCTGGCCGATTACCTGAATATCAAAACTTCCGCCCCGGCGAAAAAGGACCGCGAGGAGGAAAAACTTTTGCTGGAAACCCAAATTTCGCGGGTAATAAGTCAATTAAGTCAATATAAACCGGATGATCCCAGATTCGCGGCTCTCGATCAAGAATATAAAGAGCTTATCAAGCGCAGAAATAGAGATTAGGATATTCATTTGACAAGCTTTAAATGATGCCATAGATTGATTATAGAAAGGAGCTGATATTAATGTTTAAAACATTTAGAACGGAAATAGCAGTTAGCGGGGAGGTGTCCGCCGAATAGATTTTCCGGCCTCCCCATCTCATGCTATTAAAATAATGGGAGGACCATGATATAAAATGAATAAGTTCGATCTATTTACTATAGGACTTTCCGAACGTTTTACCCAGGAAGCTGCCCTGTACGGTGAAGATTTGTACCTGGCCCGGGTTTCTGTCCAATACCGGGATATATATAAGGTCATCACCGGGTACGGTGAGATCCAGGCCGAGGTATCCGGAAAGTTTATGCATACCGCCGGCGGGGCGGATAATTATCCTGCGGTAGGTGACTGGGTTATGGTGGATCGCAGTGATGACGCAGCAGGTAATGCCATTATTCACCATGTTCTCAGCCGGGAAAGCTCTTTTGTACGCCAGGCAGCGGGAAACGGATATGAACGTCAGGTGGTAGCTGCCAATATTGACACCGTGTTTATCTGCATGTCCCTGAATAATGATTATAACCTGCGCAGATTGGAACGCTATCTTTCTATCGCCTGGGAAAGCCGGGCGGTTCCGGTAATTGTACTCACCAAGTCTGATCTGTGTTATGACCTGGACCTGAAACTGTGTGCAATTGAGTCGGTTGCTCCGGGGGTAGATATACTGGTGACTTCAAGCCTGACCGGCGATGGCTATGACCATATCCGCGAGTATCTGCAACCGGGTAAAACCGTTGCCTTTATCGGTTCATCCGGTGTGGGCAAATCGACCCTGATAAATAAACTGATGGGCCGGGAAGTACTGGTCACCCGGGAAATCAGAGCGGATGACAGGGGCAGGCATACTACCACCCACCGGCAGCTGCTGGTCTTGCCTGGCGGGGGAATTGTTATTGATACCCCGGGCATGCGGGAGCTTCAGATGGCGGGGGCTGATTTATCATCATCCTTTGCCGATATTGAGGAACTCGCAGCCCGGTGCCGCTTTAACGATTGCCAACATGAATCGGAACCACACTGCGCGGTCAAGCAAGCCATAGCCGAGGGTGTTCTGTCTTCTAAACGGCTGGAAAGCTACCGCAAACTGCAAAAAGAATTAACCTTTGCCGAGCGCAAAAGTACCATGACGCTTGAACAGGCTCAAAAGCAGAAAATAATTGACATGATGGGATCGCTCAAAGCCTGCAAAGAGTTCCAAAAGACTAACCGTAAGAATAAGGGCAACAGATAATTGTAGGGCTGTACCGTAGTTGATATTACGGTACAGCCTTTTTTATTGTTTTAAAGCCAAATTTACTGATTATTCCTATTGACTTTAACGTTACGTAAAGGTTTATAGTTTTCTTATGAGGAGGTGCTCCAATGGAATATACCGTACAGCAACTGGCCCGGATGGCAGGCATCAGCACGCGAACGCTTCGGTATTACGATGAAATTGAGCTTCTTAAGCCGGCCCGGCTTAATTCTTCGGGTTATCGCATATACGGACCGGAGGAAGTGGAGCGGCTGCAGCAGATTCTCCTTTACCGGGAACTGGGTGTAAGCCTGGACAAAATCGGCAGCATCATTGATGCACCTTCTTTTGATGCCTTGAGGGCCTTGCAGGAACACCGCGAAAAACTGCTTAACAAACGGCAGCAAGTAGATTTGTTAATAACTAATGTTGAAAAAACGATAGCTTTGACGGAAGGGAGGATCACTATGACCGACAAAGAAAAATTCGCGGGGTTCAAACAAAAAATGATCGATGATAATGAGAAAAAGTATGGAAAAGAAATCAGGGCGAAATACGGTGATGAGAAAGTAAATCAAGCCCATGAAAGATTTAAAAGTATGAGCCTGGAGCAATATGCGGAGATGGAAAATTTGAGCGCTCGTGTTATGGACAGTCTGGTGGCAGCGATGGCTACCGGTGACCCGGCCGGTGAGCTTGCTCAGGAAACTGCGGATTTGCACCGGCAATGGCTAAGTTATACCTGGGGAAGTTACAGTCAGGAAGCTCATGCCGGCCTGGCTAAGATGTATGTCGATGATGAGAGGTTTATCTCTTATTATGACCAAAAGCAGCCAGGTGCGGCCAGGTTTTTGAGGGATGCAATCTTAATTTATACCGGAAAGAATAAATAAGGGTTGGATTTGCAGAATTTGCCATGCATAAAAACTATTGACCTTTCGATTGAATATAAAAAATATAAGCTGTTAATTGAAAGTTTGGCATAATTCCAAAAATCTCATTTGTCATTGCTATGAATAAGTGCTGGTTTGTCACCCGGCATATTATTTATATG
>ENA-UOOK01005829-UOOK01005829.1-fermentation-metagenome-genome-assembly--contig:-NODE-5829-length-12169-cov-34.829371_pt1 | contig 12169 bp, 10 predicted proteins | sample MGYA00245777_ERZ724023 | MGnify/ENA primary metagenome ERZ724023 (study PRJEB28704, sample SAMN03018312) | fermentation metagenome | biome: anthropogenic terrestrial biome; feature: soil... | reverse complement strand
GAACCAACTACAAGAGGCCGAGAAAGAAGAAAAAGAAGAGCATAAAGAGGAAGGAGAAAAAGAGGCCCTAGCACACCAGTGGTTGTATTTCCCCTATTTCAAAGGAAGAATCGATGTTCTTAAGCAACTCCGCTTCAATTACGTGACCCAGCAGAGGGTTTTTGTTATTCATGACGAATACATGCCAGATAGACCGGAAAACAGGCTCATCAAATCCGCACTTCTGTATCTTTCCAAGAAATCAGAGAGCAGCGATAATTCAAAAAGGTCAAGAAGGCTTCTCAGTGCCTTCGAGAATGTGCCACTGTCAAAAGACTATCTCAAAGATTATTCATCTGTGGTCTATGACCGATTCACCGATGTCTACCGGGACATCATCGAATGGTCCATCGCCTTCCTGCTTGGCAAATCTTTCGTCACGAAAAAGGGCGAAACGACTGCCGACTCTCTCCTTTTCCCGATGGAAAAAATCTTTGAGGAATACGTCGCTAGAAAGTTGCTCCGCTGTATGAAAGCCTCTTCCTTTTATCCGGAGTGGAAGCTGATGATCCAATCTGAAAAGCACAGAAAATACCTCTTCGACGAACCCAAAGACTTCAAAATCATCCCGGACATTCGAATTTATAGAACCATCACGCTGCCAGAGGGGCAAAGTCGGGAAGAGAGCATCATTCTGGACACCAAATGGAAAAAGCTTGACCCAACCGGCATTAAGATGCCCCATTATGGCATTTCCCAGAACGATATGTATCAGATGTACGCCTACGCCAAAAGGTACAACGCACGCCATGTCTGGCTCATTTATCCCTATAGCAACGGCGACGAAAGAATCGAAGGGAAAGAATACAAAACTAAATACGATTACCCAATTGAGCTCAAATTAGACACCAACGTGACCGTCCATTTGTTTTTCATAAATCTGATCCAGCTCGCCGAATCGAAACTGCATTCCACAACATCTAATACTCCAAGCGTTGAAGAACAGCTTGCTTCTCTATTGAACGCTTCTATAAGTACAGAAAAGACGGTGGAATACCGATATAAAGAAGTTGAAAACGACATTGATTAAGCTATCTCTCTAGAATCGCCGTGTAGTAGCTCATGTCGTTGTTCCAGGTGACGGAGACCACTCTCCATCCCTGCTTGGCATAGGAGTTGAGTTCACCTTCCAACGCTCTAGGATCCCCCACATTGAGGACCTTGTATTCTTTGTTGTTTCCGAATGTCATGATTCTTATTCTCCTTCCTTTTCTTCGTTATCAGAATCTTCTGGGTAATACTTCTTCTCGGCCTCTACCCGGGCCTTGATGGCTTCGTCCTTCGTCTTAAACGTCCCAAGGTGGATCTTTGTTCCGTGGAAGTAGAAATCTGCAATCCACCTCCCCTGTTTGTTTAGCCAAACCCCGGGGGCTCCGGATGTGTTGTCATTTCGGATTCTCCTTCGGCTAGAGAGGAGCGACTTGGTCTTCTTATCGACTGGGCTAGCGTCTTTCTCCTTCTTTGGCTTAGGCGTGCATCCGCACGAATAGGGATGCTTTGCGACCTCATCCCCCGAGAGGATGAACTCTTTCCCGCAAAGCTCGCATTTGCATAGGTAGTAGACGAGACTTCTCCCCTTGGAAAGGCCGTCCCCATGTCCGCATGGGTATTTCTCCTCAACTAAGACGTTGAACGTCTTATACGGCTTGAAATTGGGGATCCATATGATAAAAGCCTCCTTTCCCAACATAGGAATCGGAGGCTGGTTTCTCTGGTGCCCTGGACAGGACTTGAACCTGCACGGTGTTCCCACGTGATCCTAAGTCACGCGCGTATACCAATTCCGCCACCAGGGCTTGACTTTCGAGGAAGCTATTTCCTGCGGATGGGGTTATCTCATCCGCATCTTCCTCAAGGAGATGATAGCCTTTTTGTCGGCTGAGGTCTCCTTTTTCGGGGGTCTTTCCGCAATTTTGGGTGCGTTTTAGGTCATCCGCACCTTAATCGGTCTTCATCGATCCCCGAAATGTCGATGACTACGGGCTTTTTGGCGATTGCTAACTGCGGATGCATTAGATCCTAAGTCCCACGTGTCTACCAGTTCCACCACGTCCGCATAGGAAGCATTCTAATTAGTTAATTGGCTAATAAGAATAATTAATAGAAACTAATTCTTTTTTGAATCATCCTTTTTGGTTAAGGAATCCTTATTAGATAATTCAGGTCTTCTTTTAACATAGTTACTAGCTATTGTAGTTAACATGATGGTGAAAACTACTGCAAAGAGAAAGACCGCTCCAGCAATAGTTAATCCAATAGCAAAAGAAGGATATTCTTTGTCAGGATTGATAAGGATTAAACCAGAAAGCAGGAGACAAACAGCCATAATGAAAAAGAAAGTAAGCGTAATGCAGTATATCTTACTTGCCTTCTTCGACATATTGGCTATCATCACCAATAACTTCCTGATAACAAAAGAAATCATCGAGAGAACTACTCCTATAGGCCTTAAAAAAGGCACTACAAAATTGTAACACAAATAGAGGCTATTTCCATATATTTAAATTATTTAACCGTAACAACAGCTTTCGAGCCAAGATCATTGTTGATAAGAAGGAAAGCTTTGAAGGTTAAAAGAAGCGAAGAAGCAATTAAAAGACCACCAAGAATATCAGTGAACCAATGTACACCAGATAAGAAACGGCAAGTTACGATTACAACTGTTAATAATACAGAAATAATATCAGTACTAATGATAACTGCCTTATTAAAAGTGAACCTTCTTAAAACCATCATGGAACTGATCATTATGAAAGTAGTTAACATGGTATGAGTTGAAGGATAAGAAGATTCAAGGGCCCCATTGATAAGAACAGGACGATAATTTACTCTTATCTTATCAAGAGCAAAATAAAGGAAAGCTAAAACGACATAAAAGATTCCTAAAAGAATTAAAGAAAAGTCAACTTTTTTAAGACTCTTTTTTCTTACCCACTCTACAATTCCAAATACTAGATAAGCTAAGGCTACACCTAAAGGAATAAATCCTAATATTTCAGTAAGAGTATAAAGAGACATATGGACACCAATGGCAGTAAAAATAGCTTCATTTAATGTGCTGAATCCGATTGCTGATAGCTCAGGCCCGATATTTTCTCGATCAATGGACATGACCATGACCGTATAAAGAACTGAGACTAAGCATAAACCTAATCCTACATACAAATAGATACTACTTTTCTTTTGCATAATTAAATAATTTCCAATGCTAATATCATATAATAAAAAAACGTAACGATAAAGCAAAAGAAAGAAAAAATCAATTAGAAATTACTCTCATAATGGGGGCGTAAAACTAAATCTTGAACTGATCCATCATCATTTTCTAAACAAAATTCAATGGCTTTAGCCACAGTCTTTGGTCTTAAGTAATTTGGCCTAGCCTCAGCTCTGAATTCAGTATCAATACCGCCAGGATAAATATTGGAAACATGGATGCCATCTTTTTTAGCTTCTTTTACTAAGATTTTAGCAAGACCATTAAAGGCATCCTTAGAACAAGTATAAGAGCCAACAGTTTCATTGGAATAAAGGCAGCAACTAGACAAAACGTTAACAATATGGCTATCTTTTTCTTTAAGCAATTCAGGGTAAAAACTTTGAATTAAGGATAATGGAGCATAGCAGTTAAGCTGCATCATTTGCTGTAATAAATCTGGTGTAATATCCTTAACTAACTCTTTCTTGAGATTAGCCCCAGCATTATTGATTAAAGCGTTGATATGGTCAAAATGCTTTTTTACATCTAAACAGAAAGCTTTAATTTCATCATTATCTTGCATATCAAAAGCTTTAGCAAAATAATGACATGATGGATCCAAGAGTTTTATTGTTTCCTCTAGTTTTTCTTCTTTTCTGCCACAGATAGCTAGATCGTAATCTTTTGATAAAATGATAGCGGTTTCTTTTCCTAATCCAGAACTAGCACCAGTAACAATAACGACTTTTCTCATAAAATTTCTCCTTTATTTTAATTTTTCTTCAAATCATCTATTGGATGAAACTCTTCCATTTCTTCAGATAACTGTTCAGTAGTCTTTAGAGTCCTAATTCTTTTAAAATTTTTAATGACTAAGGAATAGACATATGAGTCAGAGATGATGCCAATAAGTGAGGCAATATAAATCAATATTGGCAGAGCAACCAAGAAAGCTAATAAGGAATTAAAGATAACGTTTACAAGCCCTACAAAGACGATTGCTATTGCCATCATGATTATTTCTGAGAGAATCTGATAAAAGGTGTTTTTGAAATTTACTACTTCCTTGAAAGAAATCTTCTTATATCCTAGCACTAACCAAGACAAAAGTAGGGAAGTATAGGATATTACAATGACATGAATAAGAGATGAGAAGATCAAAGAAAATTTCCAAAGAGCCACTAAATAAGTAGTTATAGAAAGGATAAAAGCTATCAAAGTGGCATTAATGATACTGGCTAGGATAGCTTTAAAGATACTTCTTTTGTAATTTGTTTTTCTTAAAATGAACCTGGTTACAAAAACGGCTAAATAAGCGGATAAAGCAAAACAGACCAAAGAATAGATTAAGCGGTTTTGGAGAGCAAGAGCGTAGTCATTAATTTGCTTATTGACTTCATCCGTGAATTCCGTTGATGAATCCGTAATGATTTTAAGGAAACCGTTTATTGTCTTAGTTATCCATTCAGTATCGAATATTTCTTTCAGAACCGTTCCAAAATCATTTTCAAAATTAATCTGTCCGAAAGCATTCTTCATGTAATCGGTTAACTCAGTTTGGTTAAAGGAAATAGTTTGATCAATCAAGGTACCAATAGAATTGATAGTAGAAGCAGTCTTATTTAAAAAAACTGGGCAAAAGTGAAAAGAATCAAAATCAGGAAAAGATAGATGATACCCATTGGTACAAAAACATAAGCGATATTTTTAAAAAACAGCTTTAGATTTTGCTTAATCATTTGCTTATCAATAATATTTTATAGCAAACAATGAATATATTCTTCAAAAAAAGAAAAAAGCCCATCGAAATGAGCTTATTTTATATGGTGGGGCCGAGGGGAATCGAACCCCTATGAGAAACTCACTAGAACCTGAATCTAGCGCGTCTACCAGTTCCGCCACGGCCCCGGCAAGTAATAATGATAGCTTAACCGGGCGTGGCTTTCAACTAGTTATTTCTTACCTTTTAAGAAGCTAACGATGTTTTCCCAAATTTGCTTAAGCCAGTTAATAAACTTCTGCCACCAGGAGAGCGTAATGACTTCTTCGGTGTTCATATCTTTTTCCTCAACGACTTTAACTGTTAGAGCTACTTCTACTACTTCATTATCTTCGTCTTCTAAGGCCAAACGGATATTATGTATACCTAGCACTAAGGAATCATTCAGCTTTTCTCCTTCCGTCTCATAGACATCAACGTAGGTCTTATTAGGTACAACACCCTGTCTGATTAAAGATTCAGCGACTTCTGAAAGAGTCGGGACTTTTCCTTGGGTTACAGTCAGGAAAGCATCTTTAGCAAACCAAACTGGTCCAGAGTTATCTGAAACATAGATTTTTATAGCCTTAGTTGAAGCGTTGTTGCTCTTATCGGTGCTAGTTACTACAAAATCATAATTGCCTACTTTGTTGTAGTTATCACTGTAGGTATCGGTTGTAATCACCACTTCAGTTGTCCCATCGATTTCATCTACGGCACTGAAGAGGTTTAGAATTGACTGCTTAGACATTTTGCTATCAGGTGCTAGGCTTAACTCACTTTGAGAGACAATGATCTCAGGTCCCTTAAGATCCAGAAGATCTAGATTGAAGTCATAGGTTGAGATGTTGTCAAACTGGTCAATTGCGGTGATAACTGCCGCTCTTGGACCCATGACTTTCTGATTAATTTCCTTTCCTTCACCACCGAGAAGCGTTAAGGTTTTAATTTCCTTGGTGTTGTCAGTAATGACAAAATGCTGGTTAATAAAACTAGTGGTATTTAATTCTTCTGAATAAGGGACAGAGAGGGTGTCATCATTACTTAAGCAGATAATCTTTGGACCTTTAGTATCAACTATCTCAATGTTTAAAGTGACATATGAGGCATTCCCGGTTTTGTCTGCTCCTTTGATTTTTAATACGAAGGTGGAATTGATTGGCGCACTTTTTCCTAAGGAAAAATAATTATCAGCATCGATGAATTCACTGGCATGTGCTTCACTTTTGTCATACTCATCTCGATAAATGAACTGATTTAATAAGAAATCCTTTGAAAAGACGCTTCCATATTGGCTTTTTAAATTATAAATTGGATTTTCCCCAACGTCACGAGTGTAGTCTTTTGCTGTGCAATCACTGCCAAAAGGCAATGCGTTGGTTATGTCATAAATTGATCTGTCGGTTTTTGCCAAGAAAGCGTTAGTCAGTTTTTCTGGGACATCGGAATAAAGAAGTCTAAAATAATTCAGTTTATAATTGTCTTTCACCTGGAAAGTCACCACGATGGAATTAGTAGGGAGAAAAACACTGATTACCGAGTTGAAGATTTCTCCGTTTTCAAGACTTCCTGCTCCCCCATCCGAAACTAATATAGGAAAGACATCCTTTATATGGTGATATTTACTTGTATTGCGTTCAACCTTTTCTCCTTCGGGTGTTGTTAAAGAAAGCTCATATCCGACAAGACCTAATTCATTAGCATCATCAAATTCTTTAAAGGACTTTTCAAAATTAAAGCCAATCATATAACGTCCTTTATCCATTCCTGATAAAGAAGGCAGCTTCTTTCCATTAGGATCACCCGCTCTATTACCGATTTCCGCTATTCCTTCCTCAGGATAATTTCCAAAGAATCCATAGGGAAGAAAGTTATTGGCTTTGATGTTATTGCTGATATCTCCTAATTCACAGACCGTGTGGTAGTCATTCATGATTTCAAGATTCTGACCATTGTATTTAGTCGAAGCAGAAAGAGAATTGGTTTGACAAATTAAAGAAACTAACATTACGGGAACAATCCCCAACAAGCATTTTTTCATATTTAAATATCCAGTACCTTTCATAGAATGTTTGTACTGAGGATTACTTTTTTCCAAAGAAACTAGAATCACTTTAGAATAATGCTATAATTTTATAGCTGCTCCCGTAGCTCAGCCTGGATAGAGCGACCGCCTCCTAAGCGGTAGGCCAACGGTTCAAATCCGTTTGGGAGCGCCATTAATCTGATATTTTGGCACCAAAAAGGTGCCTTTTATTTTTTTTAAAGCTTATTAGCCGTTGACCTTGATAGTCCCGTCTTTATAAAGACTTAATAACTCTTCTAGGTCAGCTATCTTTAAAGAGAGTTTTTTACCAACATAGCTTTCTCTCACTGTCATTCTTTTAGGATAAAGAGCAATGCTTTTAACCTCATGAGAAATATCAGTATTGTTCTTAATGGCATCCTCTTTAGAAGTAAAGACATTATGGGCAACTAGTTTTAGACCATGGGAGTTATAAACTAAAGTATAACCGGCAATGTCTGTTACCCGGTGATAAACTTCTGATAAGCCACCATCAATAACTATATATTTGCCACCAGCTTTAATCGGTGATTCTCCCGCCTTAACTTTGACTGGTATATGACCATTGATAATAATGGATTTGTCACTGTGAATATTGAATTCATTGAGGATTTTTAAGCAGAATTCCTTCTGTGTGATTAAAGAATAATAGGAATTCTTGGTTTCTTTAAAGTCTTTTCTATCTTTCTTAGACAAGAAAAGTGTTTCAAAAGTAATAATATCTTTTTTACCGAAAAGAGGAGAACCGCTGAAACACCAAAGATAATAGAAGATATCTTTATCAGTCGATAACGATTCTTTTGAATAATAGACCTGCCTAACTGTCTTATCTAAGTAATCAAGATAACTTTTTCCAGAATAGGAATTACCTTTGGCGTCTTTAAAGACCATAAAAGAACCGTCTTTGTTCATAGGTATACAGCCATGGTATAAAAGGTTATCATTGTAGACTCGATACATGGCCCCATGAGTAAAGAGAAAATCTACATGCTGCTGAAGCTTATCGCAATGTCGGAATCGGGAAGTTAATTTATCAATGAGCTCCTGCTCATCCTTAGTAAGGCTATAGGGGTCTTTAGGATTGATAGTAGGGAAGTTATGGTCTACAAGTTTATAATCCTTGCCTTTAGCATGGTAAGTACCTGTCTTAAAATCAATTTTGTCGAGCTTCTTCAAGTAGTTTCCTTCATATTCTGGATGCCTATCAATAAGCTGTCCTTCTAACTTGAAAAGAATAATGGAAATAGCTTTATGCATTTTAGCGATTATGGCGGTATCGTAGTCTTCAATCTGGTTGGCTTCCTCATCCGATGGAATAAAGCTGGTACAGGGATCGTTCATATAGGTTTTCATAGCAAAAGTAACTAAAGGTCTTAAAGATATTCCATAGCCATCTTCTAAAGTACAAAGATGATTGTAGCGGCAAGAAGTCCTGATGACATTAGCAACACAGATAGCACTTCCAGCAGCTGCACCCATATAGACAATATCATGGTTGCCCCAAGTTATATCTACGTTCTTGATACTCATAATCAGTTCCATGCAGCGATAAGCACCAATACCTCGATCATAGATATCACCTAGGATATGAAGCTGATCGACAGTGAGATTCCTAATAATGGAAGATAATTCGATAATTAGACTCTCTGCCATACCAGTATCAATAATTGATTTAATAATTGAATGGTAATAGTCTTCCTTGTTGAAAGTATAGGAATGAGACTGAAGAAGTTCTTCAATAATGTAAACAAACTTAGGAGAGGTCGCTTTTCGGACTTTAGAAATGGTGTATTTAGAAGTAATAAACTTAGCTACTTCGACTAAATCAAAAATAGCCTGAGTATAGAAGTCTTTGTTGAGCCTCTTCTGTTTTGAAAGAAGATCAAGCTTTTCTTTAGGATAATAAATAAGAGTAGCTAGCAAGTCTTTTTCTTCCTTACTTTTTTCAGGTAGGACTTCATTGATTTTTTGCCTAATGGTACCGCTAGCTGATCTAATCATATGAGAAAAAGCATCATATTCGCCATGAATATCAGAAAAGTAATGCTCAGTGCCCTTAGGCAAGTGCAGAATAGCTTTTAGATTAATGATTTCAATTGCCGCATCCTGAATGGTAGGATAAGACTTTGAAAGCAGTTCATAGTAACTCGAATCTTTAGGCACAATGAATCCTCGCTTTTCAATTAGTCTACCATAGTAAAAAAGTTAACCTCATTAAATCGGTTACAATATTGAATATTTGTGGTTAGAGAACAAAATAATGAAAATCTAAATTACTCCAATAGCTGGGAAGATGATTCCGTATAAAAGAACAGATAAGAACTGAAGCAAGGTAGCAGCATTGACAAAAAGATGGAAGATGGAATGAAAATATTTGACGTTCTTTCCGATACCATAGAGAATTGCACCGACTGTATAAGAAATACCACCGCCAATGAATAACCAGGTTCCAGCCAGGGTTAAACTTTGAACTAAATACGGATAGAAGAAGACAACCGTCCATCCTAAGGCAATATAAAGAATATTTGATACGACTTTGACTGGCCATTTACTCATCATAGTTCCATTTAAAGAAATACCTAAAGCCGCTAAAGCAACAATACAGCCAAGAAGGACGTAGTTATAAGGAGCAATCTGAGTCAATTCCATTAAACAGACCGGCACATATGATCCAGCTATTAAAACATAGACAGTGCAGTGATCAATAATTTGAAAGACCTTCTTTGCTTTAGTCACATGCAAAGCATGATAGATAGCTGACATCGTATATAAAAAGACACAGCAAAAACCAAAGATAGCCATCGAGGTAATAGAAATAGCTTTGGTTTCCGGAGGACAAAAAATGGCAGCGCAGACGACACCTACTACTAAGAAAACGATACCAAAGCCGCCACCGACCATATGGGTGACGGAATTAAAGATCTCTTCCCCGTGAGTATAACGAGGAAGGTTAATAGCCTTTCTCATTTTCTCATTTTCTTCTTCCGTAGGAAGAGGTTTCTTTTCTTTAGGGATGGCTTCTTTTGGATGAGTAAGATCTTTGCTTAAGTGTTTTTCTTTTTCATAGGCATCATTAAGGGATTTCTCAAAAGACTTTCTTTCTTCTTTGATCTCATGCTTATCTTTATGATATTGCTTTTTTAAGGAATGCTTCTCCTCATGGAAAGCTTTTCTTTTGCTTTTGTAATCTTTTCTTAAAGAATCTTTCTCAGTCTTTTGCGTAGAATCAAGTTCTTTAATTTTCTTTTGGTGTTCTTCTTTGGTAATCATGGTGGCTCCTTGAAATTGATTTATTCTACACTAAAAAGAATGAGAATAAATCAAAAAGATGAAACATCTAAACAAAACCTATAATTAATCAACACAACCGTTTTTGGAACAAACTTTTTTATTCCTGATCAAAAAGCAATAAGCCTATTGTTTTAAGGCGCTTTTTTGTACTGACAGAATAAACTTTCATATTGAGAAGATGAAAAACGGAGGCGAAAAATGAAGAACAAACTTGTATACAAGAAGCAAATTTCTTTTTACGTTTTGTGTCTATTTAATCTTTTGATTTCTGATATGAAATTCAAAAAATAGATTCTCTATAAAATCTTCCAGATTAGAAAAATATCTATTTCTTTAGAAAAGCGAAAATAAGTATGTACTTTGATTTAATAAGAATATGTCTTAAAATAGTATCAACAAAGGCGGTATTTATTCATGGTTCAGGTTAATGTGTGTCTTATCAAATCTAATCTCCATAATGCCGAGACAATTTCCGATACTTCTAAGTTATTCCTAGATTCCTTAGCCAAAGAAACCGGTTATCAATTTGAGGTAGTTGGTATCGATAATCTTTATCAAGGCGACTTAAGCTTAATTTTAGTTCAGTCGGGCGGCTCTGAAAGAATCTTTAAGGAAATGTTTAGTAAGCTTAAAGGACCTTATTATCTTTTAACTTACGGAAACAATAATTCTTTAGCTTCTTCCTTAGAGATTCTCTCTTACATCAATGAATTAGGAAAAGATGGTGAGATTCTTCATGGTTCCGTTAGTCTAATTGCCAATCGCTTAAAAGAGATTATTGCTGAAAAAAGTAAAAAAGCTGCTGCCAGGCTTGGCGTTATTGGTAAACCTTCTGACTGGCTGATTGCTTCCGATGTTGATTACCTTAAAGCTAGGAGAGTCTTTGATGTCGATCTAATTGATCTTCCAATCAAAGAACTCATTGATGATGTTAACGGAATGGATTTCATTTTCAAACCTAAATATTTCAAGGTTGAATACAATCCTGAAGAACTCAAAAAAGCCTATAGTGTTTATCTTTCATTAGAGAAGATGATGAAAGATCATCAGCTTAATGGCTTAACTATTCGCTGCTTTGATTTACTAAACACCATTAAGACTACTTCCTGCTTGGCTTTAAGCTTAATCAATGCGGAAGGATTAATTGGCTCCTGTGAAGGAGATATTCCAGCTATGTTGACTTCCTATGTAATTAGAAAAGCTTTGAATCAGCCAGCTTTCCAAGCTAACCCCGCTTACATTGATAAAGCTGATAACACTGTTCTATTTGCTCATTGCACCTTGCCTTTAGATATGGCTGGTGAATATAACTTTGATTCTCATTTTGAATCAGGAATTGGTGTTGCTATCCATGCCAATATGCAGTTAGGCGATGTCACGGTCTTAAAGATTAATTCTCATCTTGATCATTTCTATTGCTCAGAAGGTCAATTGTTAGAGAATTCCTATAAGCCAAATCTTTGCCGCACTCAGATTAAGGTACGATTAGACGATGACGTCTCTTATTTCTTCAAGAACCCCTGTGGAAACCATCATCTAATCTGCTATGGAAAAAATAAGGAAAAACTTGTTAAATATTTAGCCTTAAGAGGCTTAGAAGAAATTAAGTAGCCCTTAATCGACAGCTAAGGATGAATTTTCTCCTTAGCTGTCTTTTTTGTTTCTTACTAAAAAGAAAAAGTTGTATCCTAGTAGTCATGCGTCTGTAGCTCAGTCCGGATAGAGCACAAGCCTCCGAAGCTTGGGGCCAAGGGTTCGAATCCCTTCAGACGCACCATTGACAATAAATGTCCTTAAACAGGTGCTTTTTAATACA